>Ga0257121_1000046_pt1 | contig 103423 bp, 91 predicted proteins | sample SI106_100metaG_FD_190180 | JGI IMG/M metagenome (GOLD analysis project Ga0257121, IMG submission 190180) | Marine microbial communities from Saanich Inlet, British Columbia, Canada - SI106_100 | ecosystem: Environmental > Aquatic > Marine > Inlet | place: Canada: British Columbia | collected...
TCATTCCATTAGAGGTAATATAATCAACATAATAAGTTCCAGGAGTATTTACAGTTAAAATTTGTGATGTTGACGGTCCATTCCAAACATAAGAGGAAAATCCACCTTGAGCAGTTAATATCAAAGGCCCATTACACAGTGAAAATCCTGTTGCAGAAATGTTGGTGTTTAATACATTTATTGTCATAGTATCAGAATATGTATTTCCATTACAATCAAGAATAACGCATATATCTGTAGTTTGTGAAGGTGAATACATTAAAGTGTCTCCTGAGCCAATACTTTGTCCTGTACTTAAATCTATCCAACTTGCACCTCCTCCATAATGAATAGCTCCATTAAATTGTCTTGGAGTAAATGCAAACCAATCTGTATTACTCCCTCCATGACCTTCGGTTACAGTTATATTTGCATCAGAAGCGTAAGTAGTAACCCCTGAAGTTCCTACGCCATTTGTATACGAAACTGTAGTCCCTTGAGTCTGGACACGAAAAGAATATGTTCCTCCTGTTGGTATTGTAACTCCAGATATAGGAATAAAACCAAGTGTTGTTCCTCCTAGTGTATTGATGGTTGTAGAGCCTACTATTACCCATCCAGAATATGGAGGAACTCCTACAGGAAGAGGCGCTGCATATACATCACCTGGATACATCCATACTTCCATTAATTCATTTGTTAATATATAAGTTCCTCCTTGAGATATACCGGTAATATCTAATGGAGATCCAGATGTATTAATTAAATTAAATGTAGTTCCGCTTGATCCATTTCCTCCAGCTAATGGAGTAATTAAACTGTCAGATATTCCACTACAGCCTATCGTAGCAGGTCCTAAACTTACTATTATTTGCGATGAATCTCCCAAACAAATAGTTTGATTATTCCCAATTGAAAGTTGTCCAAATCCAATTAATGGGAGGCAGAGTAATATAAGTAGTGATTTTTTCATATATCTTAGTTTTTAGGAAACCACTTCTTTTTGGTTCGATATACTGTTCCTTTAAAATGAGCAACCTCTTGGTTATTTTGGTTAGTAATTGTAATATAATACAAAGCAGTTTTACTACTTTTGTTTATCTGTTTACTATTAGCCGTTAGTGTATCACTACTGGTTACTTTTTTTGTATGTGAAATAGAAGTTTCAATTGAAACAGCTTGCAATCCATCCGCATTTGCAGCAAAAGCTAAACAGCTATCGGCTAATGAGTAAGTAATACCTCCATGTGCTATTTTAAATCCATTGGTCATTTCCTCTCTTACTTTTAGTTTCAGTTTGCAAGAAATAGGAGTAACTTCCAAAACCTCAATCCCTAACCATTGGCTAAAAGCATCTCCACTCATCATTTTATCTACTACTTTTTTTGCTAAGTCCATATTTAGTAAAAAGTTCTATTTTCCTGGACCATTCTTTTAAGTAAAGGAGAAGGCCTATATCTTTCCTCTGCATATTCTGCTTGTAAATTCTCTAATTGTTTGAGTACATTTGATACTCCAATTTCATCAGCCCAAGCGAGTAATCCTTTCGGGTAATTTACTCCTTTAGTCATTGCCAAATCAATATCTTCTTTAGTAGCAATGTTTAGGAAAAGAGCATCAACTGCTTCATTAATTAGCATGACTAATACACGCCATAAAATTTTCTTTCCTAATTCTCTATCCTGAATTGTTTTTGGCATATCAGCTGAATAGTCATAATACCCTCTACCTGACTTTCTTCCAAGGTATCCTGCTTCCATCATTCTTTTTTGAGTGAAAGAAGGTTTATATCTTGAATCAAAATAGAAGGCAGTAAATACTGTTTCAGTTACGGTATAATTAATATCATTTCCTATATAATCCATGAGTTGAAAAGGTCCCATACGAAAGCCTCCAATCTCGCGCATTGCCCAATCGATAGTAGCAAAATCAGCTACTCCTTCTTCATAAATTCTAAGTGCTTCACCATAAAAAGGACGAGCAACTCTGTTTACAATAAATCCTGGGGTGTCTTTTGCTATAACGGTTACTTTCTTCCAAGAATCAATGATTGTTTTTACTTTAGTCAAAGTACCCTCTGAAGTTTGTACTGCAGGAATAATTTCAACTAGAGGCATCAATGGTGCCGGGTTGAAAAAATGAATTCCTACTACTCGTTCAGATTTTTTTAAGGCACTAGCAATTGAAGCTATAGACAGAGAAGAAGTGTTTGAAGCAATAATACAATCCTCATCCACAATGTTCTCAATTTCAGTAAATACCTTTTGTTTAATTTCAAGATTTTCAATAATAGCTTCAATAACTAATCCGCTCCCTGAGACATCTTTAATATCTTTTGTGAAATTAATTCTTCCTAGAATAGCTTGATTATCTTGTTGAGTAATTCTTTCTTTTTCTACTAGTCTGTCAAGTATTTTTTTAAGTTTGGTTTCAGCCGCTTCTATTATTCCATCAAAAGAATCATAAAGGCAAACTTTATGACCATTTACAGCAGCAATCTGAGCAATTCCTGACCCCATAGTTCCTGCACCAATTACACTTACTTTTATCATTTATTCTCCTTTAAAGATTGGTTTTCTTTTCTCTAAGAATGCTTCTACTCCTTCTTTGAAATCGTTTGAATTTCCTGCAATTGTTTGGCACTTATCCTCCATAGTAAGTTGTTGTTCCAAATCATTTTTATATGATGCATTCAATAATCGCTTTGTAAGTCCTAATCCTTTAGTTGGCATTGCCGCTAATTTACTAACTAATTTCCAGCTTTCCTTTTTAAAACTAAACTCTGAAAATGCTTTGTAAATCATTCCCATGTCTACAGCATCTTTAGCAGAAACAGGTTCGGCAGTCATCATTAAAGCGGCTGCTTTTTGCATACCAACTAATCTTGGTAAAAAGTAAGTTCCTCCACTATCAGGAATCAAACCTATTTTGCTAAATGCCTGTATGAATGATGCGCTTTCGCAAGCTACAACAATATCACATGCTAAGGCAATACTTGCACCCGCACCTGCTGCTACACCATTAACTGCTGCTACAACTGGTTTTTCAATATTACGAATTTTCCTGATAATTGGGTTGTAGTGTTCCTGAACTATTTGTGTAAGTTTTGGTCCGTTAGGGTCAGTTGCTTCACCTAAATCCTGCCCAGCACAAAAGGCTTTTCCTGTTGCTGTAATTAGGATTGCTCTTACAGCTTTATCTTCTTTGCAATTGTCAAGTATTTCTTGTAATTGTAAAGCCATCTTTCTTACGAAAGAGTGATATTTTTCTGGTCGGTTTAAGGTAATTTTTGCTACTCCTTCAATCAATTCGTATTGTATCATGCTTAAATATAGATTTAAGCCGCTAAAATAAGAAAAATAAGGGGTTTAAACGAATGTTAGATACACTTGAAAAATTCAAAGGGCTCCAAGCACTCAATACACTTGAATAATGACTTACAGGCAGTTGCCCCAAATTCACTAATTAGTCTGGTATCTTTTGAATTACATTGTGGACAAATAACAATATTTGAAGGTGGAGCTATTCCATACTTTCTGAGTTTTTCTTTGGTTTTATTAGTCATCCATTTTGTAGTCCAAGCTGGGGCGTAAATTATTTTTAATTCAAAATTTTCAATGCTATTTTTTAATAAACAATTTTTTATGTCGTCCATAAATGTTTTAACAGCAGGGCAGCCCGAATAAGTAGGTGTAATAGAAATAGTAAAGGAGTTATTTTCAAATTTCACTTCACGAATAACACCTAGCTCTACAACTGAAATTACAGGAATTTCAGGGTCAGGAACAGTGTTTAAAAGTTCCCAAATGTATTTTGTGTTACCACTTTGCATTAGGATATGCTCTCTGTAAAAATTGCATCTCAGATAAAATAAATCCTAAGTATTCAGTGTGTAATCCTTTCTTTCCTCCAGTTGCCATATAAGCATCTTCAGGGCGTGTTAATTTTGCTTTAGCAAGGGTGTTGTTTACCATTCTATCCCATTCTGATTTTAAAGCTGAGTTATCAACTGCAATTCCTGAATTTAGTAACTCAATATCTAAATCGTCCATTTCAAACAACTCTCCTGTGTACATCCAAAGTTCTTCTAAAGCAACTTGTGTTTTAGCATTGCTTTCGTTTGTCCCATCTCCTAAACGAACTAACCAATTACTGGAATGACGTAAATGATATTTCACTTCTTTTAATGACTTACTGGCCATTGCTGAAAGTGTTTCATCTTTACTATTTGCAAGTTGAGTATAAAACAAAAAGTTAAAAACATCATGCAAAAAATTCCTCACTATTGTTTTCCCAAAATTTCCATTTTCTTGCTCCACTAACTGATGATTAAAAAACTCTCTTTCATTTCTTCTGAAAGCTAATTCATCAGCTGATTTAGTATCATCTAATTGTGCGGCATATTGATAAAACCCGTTAGCCTGTCCGAACATATCTAGTGAAATGTTAGACATTGCAATGTCTTCCTCTAAAGTAGGTCCGTTTGAACACCACTCTGACATTCTTTGTCCTAGAATTAGAGAGCTATCCGCAATTCGTAAAGTATATGTAAATAAACTACTCATGCTTAAATATGTTTTGCTCCATCAGGCATAGTGTAGAAAGTAGGATGACGATACATTTTATCATTTGAGGGGTCAAAAAATGCTTCACTATCTTCTGTTTCTGATGATACAATATATTCTGATTTTACAACCCAAATGCACGAACCTTCATTTCTTCTTGTGTATAAATCTCTTGCATTTTCCAAAGCCATCACTTTATCATCAGCATGTACATTTCCTACATGCTTGTGTGCTAGACCATTTTTACTCTGAATAAATACCTCCCAAACTGTTGCGTTTTCTGCCATAATATATATATTTAATTTGCTACTAATTCTTGTTTTTTAGTGTATGCTTTTGCTGCATCACGCACCCATTTTCCTTCATAATGGGCTTTTTTATGATGTGCTAATCTCTGCTTGTTACAAGGACCATTTCCATTCACTACATTCCAAAATTCCTCCCAATTCATTTCACCGAAATCATAACTTTGTCTTTCATCATTCCATTTTAAATCTGGGTCAGGAATAGTAAGCCCAATAACTTCAGCTTGCCCTACAGTTTTGTCAATAAAATCTTGGCGCAAAGCGTCATTAGTTTGTCTTTTTATTTTCCACTTCATAGCATTTCCTGTTCTTGGAGAATCAGAATCCTGTGGACCAAACATCATAATGGAGGGCCACCAAAAACGATTTAAAGCATCCTGTGCCATAGCTTTTTGTTCAGCAGTTCCTTTTGCCATTTCTGCCATTATTTCATATCCTTGCCTTTGGTGAAAACTTTCTTCTTTACAAATCTTAACCATTCCTCTGGAATAAGGCCCGTAAGAAGTTCTTTGTAAAGAAACTTGATTAACAATAGCGGCACCATCAACTAGCCAACCTACAGCGCCCATATCAGCCCAGCTTAAAGTAGGGTAATTAAAAATGGAAGAGTATTTTGCTTTTCCTTCATGAAGTTGTTGTACCAATTCTTCACGAGAGATACCTAAAGTTTCACAGGCAGAATATAAATACAAGCCATGCCCAGCTTCATCCTGTACTTTGGCTAATAATATCATTTTAGCTCTAAGTGATGGAGCTCTAGTAATCCAATTTCCTTCAGGTTGCATTCCAATAATTTCGGAATGTGCGTGTTGGGAAATTTGACGAATTAAATGTTTTCTGTAAGCATCAGGCATCCAATCCTTAGGCTCAATCTTTATTTCGGCATCAATGCGATCTTGAAATTTAATTTCGTTCATAGTAAATATTTTGTTATGCAAATTTATGAATTTATGTTTTCCTATATATGATATTTGTCACAATATACTATTCGTTTTTATCTAAAATGATATTTTTGCAGAAATTTTATGATTATGAATAAGTTCCACCCTTTAACAATTATAAGTGTTGTCAGACTTACTCCTGATGCAGTTGCGATTAGTTTTGATGTAAGTAATAATGTTTTATTTCAATTTGAAGCAGGGCAATATATTACTATAAAAAAGGATATAGATGGAGAAGAAGTTAGAAGAGCATATTCTATTTGTAGTATGAACACTGAAGGTGTAACTATAGGAGTAAAAAAAGTAGAAACGGGAAAGATGTCTACTTTTTTGACAGAAAGTGTTAAACAGGGAGATGTTTTGCAGGTTATGCCACCATCAGGAAACTTCGTAATTAACGGAAATAACAAACATATTGTAGGAATTTGTGCTGGTAGTGGTGTTACCCCAATTATTTCTATGATAAAAACAGAATTAGCAAAACAAAGTGATGTAAAATTTACTCTTATCTACGGAAATAAAACGAAAGATTCGAGCATGTTTGCTGAGGAATTACAACAATTGCAAATAGATAATTCGGATCGATTAAAAATACATAATGCATACTCAAGACAGGGTGTTGCTGGAGCTATAAACGGAAGGCTGGACAAGAATACGATTCAGCAATTATTGAATACTTTTATACCCTTAAAAACTGCGGATGCTTATTTTATTTGTGGACCTGGGGAGTTGATTGACAATGCTAATGAATTACTGCTACTGAATAATATAACCCAGAAAAAAATAAATTTTGAGCGATTTACAACTGTTGAAAAAAGAAATATTACTGATAATGATTCTGATGAAATTATTTCAAATGTACGGGTAAGTGTTGATGGAGAGGATTTTGAATTTACGCTTTCAAATAAAGGACAAACAATACTGGATGCTGCTATGCAACAAGGTGCTGACGTACCTTTTTCGTGTAAAGGTGCTGTATGTTGCACTTGTAGGGCTAAAGTAATGGAAGGTAGTGTTACTATGGATGCTAATTATTCTTTATCGGAAGATGAAGTTGCTGAAGGTTATGTGTTAGGATGTCAAGCTAGGCCAGCATCAGTCAATTTAGTGATTGATTTTGATGAGATGTAATGTTGCTGATCGTTTAATGATAATTAGATTTATAGAGCCAAATATTTGCTTGTCTCTTTTATTTCCAATTAAAAGAATTGGCTAATACTACAATAATAATAGTTTGCAGACTAATTAAGAAATAATGCAAAATATAAATTTGTGTTTTTGCAATTGTAAGTTCAAATCCGTATTTCAATGCTTTGTAAAATATAAATGAAAGCCCTAAACCGATTAAATAGCCCAATTGTTTATTAATATCAATTTTCCCTAATAGTTCTTTATCCTTTGCAACTAGCGTTTCGGCTCTAACCAAATAGCCTCCAAAAATAAAAGTAAATTGATAACCTATGTATACCAAAATAGCTGAAGTAAAAGTGTATTGCAGAACTATAAATATTAGCAAAGTCATCAGTATTACTATTTCAACCCCCATTGAGATTTGAAAAAACTTACGGATATTTAATAATCTGTCGTAAAACTTAGCAATAACCAACATTGCTGCAGCCAATACAATACCACCTAAGGAGTAAATAGAAGGGTTGGTTAGTGGTTGGTAAATTGTAAACAATATACCAATTGATAAGCCTGTAAAAGATGAATTTAGTAACTTATACCAAAGAAAATAATTTTCTTTTAACTTCAACTTGCGTGAATATTAATAGTAAGTTAATCTTCTTACTTTAGCAATTAGCTTTGCTAAACGGATAACTTGCTTTGTGTAACCAAACTCATTGTCATACCAAACATAAAGTACTACATCCTCACCATTTTCAGTAACAATAGTTGCTTTACTGTCATATACCGAGCAGCAGTTGTTTCCTATAACGTCAGTAGATACTAATTCAGGATCAATTTGATAGTTAATTTGGTTTACTAAACTTCCTTTTAAAGCTGCCTCTCTTATTGTTTCATTAATATCCTTTAATGAAGTCGCTTTATTTAAGTTCAGCTTTAAAATTGCTAATGAAACATTTGGGGTAGGAACACGAACAGCATTTGCTGAAAGTTTGCCTACTAAAGAAGGAATAACTTTAGTAACAGCATTGCCTGCTCCTGTTGAAGTGATTACCATGTTAATAGCTGCCGATCTCCCTCTTCTTGGTTTGTTGTGCATGTTGTCCAATAAGTTTTGGTCATTGGTATAAGAATGCACAGTTTCTAAATGTCCTTTGTTTACGCCATATTTGTTTTCAACTACATGTAAAATAGGAGCAATACAGTTTGTTGTACAGGATGCTGCTGAAAAAATATCAGTTGCATCAACATCAATTTCTTTAGAGTTAATTCCATAAACAATATTTGGAATTCCTTTCCCAGGAGCTGTTAATAATACTTTATTTACTCCTTTGGATTGTAAATGTATTGATAAAGCTTCTTTATCGGTAAATGCTCCTGTATTATCAATTAATAAAGCATTATCAATTCCATGTATAGTATAGTCAATATCTTCTGGGTTTCCTCCATCAATAAGTTTGATAACTTGTCCGTTAACAAGAATAGCTTGGTTTGGCAAATCCACATCAACAACTCCTTTAAAAGCACCATGAACAGAATCGTTTCTTAACAAATCAGCTCTTTTAATAATTTGGGCATCAGTTAATCGTCTTACAACTATAGCTTTTAATCTTAATTGTTGTCCTTTCCCAGCTTGTTTTACAAGCTCTCTGGCTGCAAGCCTTCCAATTCTACCAAATCCATAAAGGATAACATCTTTTGGTTTAACTTTGTCCTTGTCGGTACCAATAAAGTTAGCTAGTTTTTCAGTTAAGAAAGCATTTACATCAGTTGCGTCTTGCTCAAAATATTCAGCACTTAGTAAGCCAATATCTAATTTTGAAGGAGCTAAGTCCAGGTTTAACATTTCATTAGCTAATGCAGCAGCAGTTTCAATATTTACCTTTCTATTTACTACATTGTTAGCATAAAAAATAGTATTCATTAATTCTGAAACCCCAATTTCTAATAATTGATTTCTGAAAAGGACTAATTCAATTCCTTTATCATACATTAAAGTGCCTACAGAGTTTAATAAATTTACTCCTAATTTTTCTTTATTTATCCAATCATTCAATTTTAATTCATAAGATGCTGACATGCGATTTTTTTTAGTTATTAAAGAAATGCAAAAATAGGTTTTATAAGTAAATGAGCCTACAGGAACTGGTAAAATTAAAGATTAGGTAAAGCTTTTTGATTGTTGCTTATTCTTGATTATTAAAAACTAACAACTAATAACTTATAACCAACAACTATTTTTCTACTTTTACCACATGATTATAGAATTTTATAAATACCAAGGGACAGGGAATGATTTTATCATTATTGATGATAGAGAAAAAGAATTTGACATAACTGATAATAATTTAATTGCTGCACTCTGTGAGAGAAGAATGGGAATTGGTGCAGATGGTTTTATTCTATTGCGTGAGCATGATACTCTTGATTTTGAGATGATTTATTTTAATGCTGACGGTAAACAGTCCAGCATGTGTGGGAATGGAGGGAGATGTATAATCGCTTTTGCTCAAATGTTAGAAATGATTGAAGATGAAACTACTTTTATGGCAATTGATGGAGAACATAAAGGAAGGTTAATGGATGATGGTATTTATCTACAAATGCAAGATGTCAAAGAAATTGAAGGCGTAGGTGATGGTTTATTGTTGAATACAGGCTCACCTCATTATATTGAAATGGTGGACGAGTTGGAGTATATTGATGTTAACAAACAAGGAAAAAAAATAAGAAATTCAATTCCTTTTAAAAAGGAAGGAATAAATGTAAATTTTGTTTTGGATGCTAGTGAGTTGCAAGTACGGACTTATGAAAGAGGCGTGGAAGCTGAAACGCTAAGTTGCGGAACAGGTGTTGTAGCCACAGCTATTGCTATGCACTATGCAAACTGCATTGAAGAAACACTTGTGAATGTAAAAACTAAGGGTGGTGAATTGACAGTTAGCTTTGAAGAGTTTAATGGCGGTTACCGTAATATTTGGTTAAGCGCAGAAGCAAGCATGGTGTTTGCTGGCGAATTTGCATGCTAGTATCTGCTGAAATAAAGCTTAGGACTTTAGAAGTTACTGATTTGGATTTTCTATTTTCACTAGAAAATGATAAATCACTTTGGTCAGTTAGTGGTACAACTGAACCGTTTTCATTAACACAATTAGCAAATTATATAAGTCATGCTAAACAAGATATTGCTATTGCAGAGCAGTTTCGATTTGTAATTGATTGGCAAGGAAAAGCAATAGGTTGTATTGATTTATATGAATACAATTTTAAAAAACAAAACGCAGGAGTAGGTATCGTTATTCTTAAGGAATATAGGCGAAAAGGTTTTGCTAAACAATCACTTACTTTACTTATTAAGTACGCTTGGAAAAAATTAGATTTAAAGCAATTGCACACAGGAATTTTATCGGATAATAAAGCAAGTTTGGCTTTATTTCAATCTGTTGGTTTTGAAATGGTACGCCAAAACAATTATGTGCTCAAGAGATGAAAAATAGTTTAATACTATTTATTGTTTCTATCCTTTTGTTTGCTTGTCAAAGAGGGGAGGTAAGTACTTATACCGAATATTTAAATCATAATGATACTGTAAGGTACATAGATAAAGAGCAGTGCAGGGCTTGTCATGCTGAAATCTATGATTCCTATATGCAAACAGGAATGGGAAAATCCTTTCATTTTGCCACAAAAGAGTATTCAGCTTTATCGAATTCTGAAATGCCAATAATTAAGGATACTATTAAAAATTTATCCTACCAACCTTTTTGGCAGAATGATAGTCTGTATTTAAAAGAATTCCGAATAAAAGGAAAGGATACTACGCATCAACTCATCAAAAAAGTAAACTATAAGATAGGTAGTGGGCAACATACTAATTCTCACTTATTTGAAATTAATGGCTATGTGTACCAAATGCCGTATACTTATTATTGTCAAGATAAAATTTCAGACTTACCGCCTGGATTTGAAAATGGAAATAACACGCGTTTTTCTCGTGAAATTGGGTTAGAGTGTATGAGTTGCCATAATGCTTACCCAAATCATGTAGAGGGTTCTCTTAATAAATATGAATTTATATCTAGTGGAATAGATTGTGAAAGATGCCATGGGCCCGGTGAGGTGCATGTAAAACAAAAGTTGGCTGGGAATATTATTGATACCTCAAAATACATAGATTATTCAATTGTAAATCCTAAAAGATTACCTTTGGATTTGCAGTTTGACGTTTGCCAAAGGTGTCATTTACAAGGTACAGCGATTTTAAATGAAGGAAAAAAATTCACTGATTTTAAACCCGGTCAGCATTTAAGTGAGGTGATGGATGTCTACTTGCCAAAGTATGAAAATGAAGAGTCATTTATAATGGCCTCACATGTGGATAGATTAAAGCAAAGCGCTTGTTTTAAATCTTCTGAGGTTACTTGTGTTACATGCCATGATCCGCACAAAAGTGTAACTAATTTATCCACTAGATATTTTGATAATAAATGCATGCAATGTCATATTGATTGTAAAGAGGAAGAAACTCAGAATTGTATTTCTTGTCACATGCCAAAATCAACCTCTACTGACATACAGCATGTAAGTATTACTGACCATAAAATAGCGATTCCTTCCACTATAAAAAATGAAAAAGGAAATTTCTTAGGTTTATTTGCCATCAATAATGATACTCCAACTAATTTATCAAAGGCAAAGGCTTATTTAAAGCGTTTTGAAAGCTTTGAGCAAAATCCAATATATTTGGATAGTGCATTTACTCTACTTAATAATACAGCTATTGATTTCCCTTCTTTCATACAATATTTCTATCTTAAGGGTGATAATAAAGGCCTAATTAATTTTGTGATGAGTAATCTCATTGACTCCCTAAAACACAATAATAGTGACTTGGCATTAGCTTATAGTAGAATGGCTGAGGTATTTGCATTAAAAAACTTAACAGTGGATGCTAAAAGGTATTATGATAATGCAGTTTCTCTTATGCCGTTCGTAATTGATTATAAATTAAAGTTAGGAGCTTTTCTAATTGATAACAAACAACTAAAAGCAGCTAAAGTAATTTTTGAAACTGCATTAGCTCTTAATCCTACACATAAAGAGATACACCTAAATTTAGGGTATATATTCATCTTACAGCAAAATTCCCTAAAAGCAGATTTGTATTTAAAACAAGCCATTGCTTTAGATCCTGATTATATATTAGCCTATGAAAATTTAGTTCTTTCAGCACAAATGCAAAATAAAATGAAAGATGTAAAAGTATATCTCAATAAAATTTTAGAAATTGCTCCGAATCATAATGCAAGATTAATTTTAAAAAATCTATAATTTGAAAAGAAAAATAAAATCTAAGAAAAAATCATCTTTCCGTAAGTTTGTAACTGCATTTATTCTTCTTGCAATACTTGGCTGTGTTGGCATGGTGTATGAGTTGTATTCAAGAGTATATCAACCCAATGTAGTTTTACCTGATAATACCGAGAAATATATTTACATTCCAAGTAATTCTGAATTTTCTGATGTAGTAAAAGTGCTTTCAGAAAATGGATTATTGATAAACGCCAACTCCTTTGAGTGGTTAGCAAGACAAAAAAAATACGATACTAATATTAAAGCAGGCAGGTATAGAATTAATAGAGCAGTAAATAATAATGATTTAGTTAATTTATTGCGTTCAGGTAAGCAAACGCCAATAAAAGTTACCTTTAATAATTTGAGAAATAAAGAGCAGTTAGCTGGTAAAATTGCTAGTCAAATAGAAGCGGATTCTTTATCAATTATAAAATATATTACTGATACTACATTCTTAAATAAATTAAAACTTAACACTGACAATGTAGCTTGTTTATTTATTCCTAATACTTATGAATTTTATTGGAACACTTCAGTAGAGGGTTTTGTGAATAGAATGGTAAAAGAGTATTCAGATTTCTGGAATTCTAATCGAAAGAAAAAAGCTGCTGAAATAAAATTTAATTATTATCAAGTTGCAGTTTTGGCTTCAATAGTGGAAAAAGAGCAAAGTATAAAAAAAGATGAACGCCCTGAGATTGCGGGATTATACCTTAATCGTTTGAAAAAACGGATGAAGTTAGAATCTGATCCAACGCTTATTTTTGCACTTGGTGATTTTACAATAAAGAGAGTGTTGAATAAAGATAAAAAAGTTGATTCGCCTTATAACACTTATAAGAACAAAGGCTTACCTCCTGGTCCTATCTGTATTCCCTCAATTAATGCAATTGATGCTGTGTTGAATGCAAGCGAACATAATTATATTTTTATGTGTGCTAAAGAGGATTTTACTGGCTATCATAATTTTGCGAAAACTTATGCCAAACACCTCATAAATGCGCGTAAATATCAAAAGGCATTAAATAAGAGGGAAATTATGCGTTAATTGTATAAATTTGCAACCAATTTAAGAAAGAAAAATGACAAAGATTAAGTTTGGAACAGATGGTTGGAGAGCCATTATTGCAAAGGAATACACTACTGATAATGTAGCAAAAGTAAGTATTGCTGTGGCCGATTGGTTGAACGAGAATAATGATAACCCTTCAGTAGTAATTGGACATGATTGCCGTTTTTCAGGAGAACTGTTTGCAGAAACTGCTGCTAAGGTTTTAGCTAGTAAAGGAGTATTGGTGAAAATTGCAAAAGGCTTTGTTTCTACTCCTATGGTTTCCTTAGGTGTGGTGAAAGAAAAAGCATCTTTGGGTGTGGTGATTACTGCTTCTCATAATCCGCCATCTTATAATGGTTATAAATTAAAAGGTGATTTTGGTGGTCCGCTTTTACCTGCTGATATTACAGCTGTTGAAAATAGAATTCCTAATGCTAATTCAGTAGATTATAATGCAATGAGTATGGAGGATTTGGTTGCTGAAGGTAAAGTAATTTATGTTGATTTGGAAGATATGTATTGCAAGCATGCGGCCGCAAGTTTTGATTTAAATGCTATCCGTAATTCAGATATGAATTTTGCTTATGATGCTATGTTTGGTGCTGGAATGAATGCTGTAAAACGCTTATTACCTGAGGCTACTTTATTGCATTGTGATGATAACCCTGGGTTTTTAGGCACTGCTCCAGAGCCAATTCACAGGAACTTGCAAGAGTTTTCGGAATTGATGAAAAATAATAAGTTGGATTGTGGTTTAGCTACTGATGGTGATGCTGATAGAATTGGGCTTTATGATAGTAAAGGAAATTTTGTTGATTCACATCATATTATCCTTTTACTAATTCACTACATGGTGAAATATAAAGGAATGTCAGGAAAAGTAGTTACTGCATTTTCTTGTTCTGTTAAAGTAGAACAAATGTGTAAGTATTATGATTTGGATCAAGAAACGGTTCAGATTGGCTTTAAGCATATTGCAGGAAAAATGATAACTGAAGATGTGTTGCTAGGAGGAGAGGAATCAGGAGGTATTGCTACTTCAGGTCATATTCCTGAGCGTGATGGAATTTGGATGGGATTAATTCTGTTTGAATTTATGGCAAAATCAGGAAAATCACTAGAAAACTTAATTGATGAGGTTTATGCAATTGTTGGTGAGTTTGCTTTTGAGCGTATTGATTTGCATATTGATAATGATAAGAAACTAAAAATCATTGAAGATTGTAAAGCAGGAGAGTTTACTCAATTCGGAAAATATAAGGTTGATAGAATTGAAACTATTGATGGCTTTAAATTCTTTTTTGATGCTGATACTTGGCTTTTGATTCGTCCTTCAGGTACTGAGCCTGTTTTGCGTACTTATGCTGAAGCTTCTACACAAGAAAAAGCATTTGATATCTTGGAAGATGCTAAGGCAACTATCTTGTAAATGAGACATTTATTTCTGATATTATTTGCTTGTTTTTATTTGCAAATAAATGCTCAGGACTGGAAAACTACAACCTATCAAAAAAATGGTTGGGGTATAGACTCACCTACCATTATAGATAAGAAAAAGAGAAATGTATTATTATTTTCTGAGGCTGCAATCTATACTGTTTCTTTAGTAGGTTTAAATCAACTTTGGTATACTGATTATCCTAAAAGTAGTTTCCATTTTATAAATGATAATGGGGAATGGCTACAAATGGATAAATTAGGCCATATGACATCTTCTTACTATAGTGGTGTTGCAGGAATTAAGGCTTACAAATGGACTGGGATGAAACGAAAAAATGCAATTTGGTATGGTGGTTTGACAGGAACTTTTTTTTTAACAATTATAGAAGTGTTAGATGGTCAATCAGCAGAATGGGGAGCTTCATCAGGAGACTTATTAGCAAACACTATAGGTTCCTTATTGGCAATTGGCCAAGCATTAAAATGGAATGAGCAAAGAATACAACTTAAATACTCATATTCTCCTTCAGAATGGGCTAATAAAAATACTGAACAGTTAGGAGGGAATCATTTGCAAAGAGCTTTAAAAGATTATAACGGACAAAATTACTGGTTATCATTTAATCTAAAATATTTATTTGATATTCAAACTACCAATTTCCCTCAATGGTTAAATGTTGCAGTAGGACATGGTGCTAATGGAATGCTTTCTGCTTATCAAAAGAAAAATGATTCTCCGAGAAGAAGACAGTTTCTGCTTTCATTAGATGTTGATTTAACTAGGGTAAAAACAAAAAATAAATTACTTAATACAGTTTTACATTCTTTGGGTTTTATAAAATTCCCAATGCCAACTTTAGAGCTTAGTAATGGAAAATTACATGCTCATCCAATATATTTCTAATGCAATTTCAACTTGGCGATAAAATTCTTTTCAAAACTGAAAATCAGAAAGGAGAAATAGTTAAAATTAATTCTGCTTACAAGGTAACCGTACAAACTGAAGATGGTTTTGATGTATTGGCTTCTGTAAAAGATTTAGTGAAAATTGAAATAAATACGGATAAGGATATAGCTTACGGCAATTACTTTCATCAAAAGGATAGTGATAATAAGTCAAGTAATTCTTTTAAACGAGATAAAAGTGCTAACGTTTTAAAAATAGACTTACATATTGAACTTTTAAGTGAAAGTTATCAGTATTTGGATAATTTTGAAATTGTTCAGATTCAATTGAATGAATGTCATCTAAGAATTGAAAAGGCATTAAACAGCAATTATCAGAAACTAATTATTGTACACGGAATAGGAACTGGCAGTCTTAAAGCTGAAGTACATAAATTATTACGTAACTATAATTTACGCTTTTATCTGTCTAAGGATGCTGGTGCGACTGAAGTAATGTTGTAAGCTTACTTATTATTTTCTAATCTTTCAAGTATTTCAACAATTTGATTATGCGAAATTCTTTTAGCAATTATCTTTTTATCTTTATCTAATAAATAAATAACAGGAGTAGAGTAGATGTCATATTTATCTCTCCAATCACTACTTGCTACAGGATTTCCTTCATCATCATGATTAATGTCTGCTACATTTATCCAATCGCCAGTTTCTTGTTTATTGATAAATTTCTTCCATTCTTTCTTGTCAAATTCTGTTGCTACAGCTAAGGTCTTTATATTATATCCAACTGATATTAATGAGTCTACATTATGTTTAATTTTAGGAATTTCTTTTTTACAATGCCCACATGTAGGGCCAAAAAATACTAATACTGTATAGTCAGCCTTAATTTCTTGAATTGTATGTGTTATTCCTAAAGTATCTTTCATGAAAGGTCTTCCGTAAAAATCAAGAAATTCTGATGCTTTTCTACCAATTAAGTTGGGTGCTATTTTTTGGGCTCTATCCGCAATTTTAACCAACTGTGTTGAATCCACCCAATCACATTCATTAGTGATGTAATATTTTTCTACCATATGTACAAAAACAGCATCCATTCCCATAATTTTTGATCTTTCATAGGTTGAAGTTATATAGGATACTACATATTGAAAAATATCCCCATTTGATTTTGAAAGTTCAATAAGAATATCAGCAGAAACATTAATAGAATCTGGGTGTTTTACTGTTAATTTATCCAAGTACTGCTCCATCTTGTTAAAGAAAATAGGCGTTCTTAGCATTCTTGCGTCAGAGAAATCAATATTATCCCAAAAGTGCTTTTTATAAAATCTGTATGGAAATGTTTTGTCAGGATTACCTGTGCTATCTAATGGTGATTCTGGGATTTCAATTTCAGTAGTTGCAGTAACAATTTTTGAGAAAAATTTATCCTTATTATTTATCATAAAATCTGACCTGAACTTTTTTACTTTTACATCAATAGCATGAGCTTTTTCTTGTAATACTTTTTTTGCATCTCCTTCTGCAGTTTCAAGTTGCTTTCTTATTGGTGTTACTTCTTTCTGCATTTGAGTAATAAAATTTAAATACTCATAAAAAGGAGGGTTTTCATTTGAGTTTTCAAAAGACATACTGCCAATTAAATCATCAAGTTTAGTTGAGAATGAAAAATGCTGTTCTGATACTATGATATCAAAGTATTTTTGATCTGCTAATACAACTAAATACATTCCTCCTTGTAATTCTCTTTTTCCTTCAAAGGAAAATTTTCCGTTTACCACTTCTGTAGTATCTGTAGCATATTGTTTTCCTCCAAAGTAATAAGCCAACATAACTGAGGTGTCTTGGAGTCCTTCTATTTTGCCACTAATAGTATAACCTATTACCTCTTTGTTAATTTTCTTTTTACCAAATTTATTTTGTGAATAAGACAGAGATGCTATGATTAAGCAAAGGATAAATAGTAACGTTATTTTTCTCATAATATATTTTTAAGTCCGCAAAATTAAGAATCAAAACGAATAATACAAAAAACTATTGTTTATTTTTAAGATAACCTTCCAAAAATATAACACCAATGATAATGCTACCTCCTATATAAAATGAAGGGCTCATAAGTTCAGATTCTTTAAAAATCAAAAGTGCTAATAAAATGCTGTAAATTGGCTCCATGTTTATTGCCATTATTAATGAAAAGGGAGTAATGTGTCTCATGATTTCGGTCAACCAAACAAAAACCATTGCAGTACAAAGCGTTCCTAAAACAATAAGGTATGTTAGATCAGTAATGGAGATTCTAGTTGTGAATACAGTGTAATCTTGTTGGGAAAATAAAATGCAACTGATAATTATTACGCCAGAAAGCATTTCAATCATTGTAATTTTTGCAGCTCCAACTTTATTGATATACTTAGCATTAAACAAAGTAAATAGAGTAGCAAGCAAAGCAGCTATTATACCATAAAAATATCCCCAAAAGTACTTAGTTTCAGCCCCCATAATAAAGGCTAATGCTAATACTACTACTACACCCATTATTACTTCATAAAAAAGAAATCTTCTTTTGAAAAAAAAAGGTTCAATCAATGCTGAAAACAGAGATGAGGTGGCTAGACAAACTACAGCAACTGATACAGTTGACACTTTTATTGACTCAAAAAAGCATAACCAATGAAAGGTAACTAAAGCACCAACACCTAAAAGGCCAATAAGATCTTTTTTGCTAACACTAAATAATTGTTTTTTAAAAGCGAGAAAGACAGCAATACTAATAAAAGCGATACCCATTCTGTACCAAACTAAATGAATTGCACTTAATGAAATTAATTTCCCAAATACTCCAGTCAATCCTAAAATAACTACCATTAAGTGTAGTGAAGTTAGTTTATATTTCTTTAGTATGGTATACATGAATTAAATTGATAATTTTGTGCAATAATACAATATAAGAATGAAGATAATTATTTCTCCAGCTAAAAAACTTGCTACTGATAATTTTATTACTAAAGGAACATCTAATCAGTTTTTAGAAGAAGCTAATTATCTAGTAAAGGAATTAAAAACTTATACAGTAAGCGATATAAAAAGTTTGATGAATTTGAGTGATAATTTAGCTCAATTAAATTGGAAAAGATTTCAGCAGTGGAATGCTAAAGATGTAGGGCAAGCTTTATTTATGTTTAAAGGAGGTGTTTACCAAGGATTGAAAGCAGAAACATTTTCTAATATTGAATTAGACTTTGCACAAGAAAACCTGCGAATATTATCAGGATTATATGGTTTGTTAAAGCCGAAAGATTTAATTTATCCTTATCGTTTAGAAATGGGAACAAAACTAATAACCAAAACTGGAAATAATTTATATAAATTTTGGGGTGAAAAGTTACATCAATCTCTTAAAGAGGAACTAGAAAAGGGAGAGGAGATTATTAACTTAGCGTCAGAGGAATATAGTAAAGCAATTCATCTCAATAAATTTATTAACCCTGTAATTACTCCTGTTTTTAAGGATTTTAAAACTGGAAAATTAAAGGTGATTTCTTTTTTCGCTAAAAAAGCTAGAGGAGAGATGGCGAATTTTATTATTAAAAATAAAATAAAAAAATCTGAGAGTTTAAAATCGTTTTCAAATTTGGGTTATCAATTTACAGAAGAAACTGAAAAATCAGAGTTTTTGTTTGCTAGATAATATGTTGAGCGAATAAGAATTATTTAGGAAATCAATATTTAATTTGTATTGTATTCTTTAATTAATTACATTTACCAATTAATTAAATAAATTACAATGAAAAACTTCTATACTTTACTATTTGCTTTTCTACTAGCATTTTCAACTTCTAATGTTCTAGCTCAAACAGGTCCTTGCTCACTCTCTGGAGTCAGTAATTACATTGACTTTACATCATCATCAACTATAATGATGCATGTGTCTGTTAATGGAATCTCACAATATACTTATGTTTGGAATGACGGTACAATAGGTTCTTCTAGTCAAAAACCATTTTACTCAGGTTGGTGCGTAACTGTTACTGATATTATAACAGGTTGTGATACTACAATTTGCGAAAGTTGCATTCCGACTGGCGGAGTAGGACCTTGTAATATGATGTACGCTCCTGTATGTGGATGTGATGGAAATATTTATAATAATGATTGTATTGCTATGTATAATGGAATATTTACTTATACATCTGCTATTGGTCCTAACGGTCAATTATTACCTTGTGTGCCTCCAATTCCATCTTGGGATTGTGTTAATGGTGCTTGTATAGATCCTTTAACAGGTAATGGTCAGTACCTTTCAGCTACTGCATGCTTACTTGCATGTATGCCACCAGTTCCATCTTGGGATTGTGTTAATGGTGCTTGTATAGATCCTTTGACAGGTAATGGTCAATATCCTACCTTTAATGATTGTGTATTAGATTCTTGTAATGTTATGCCTCCAGCCCCATCTTGGGATTGTGTTAATGGTGCTTGTATAGATCCTTTGACAGGCAATGGTCAATATACTACCCTTAATGATTGTATATTAGATTCTTGTATTGTTATTCCTCCAGTTCCATCTTGGGATTGTATTGGAAATGCTTGTGTAGATCCTGGAACAGGAATGGGAATGTATCTTATTCAAGCCATTTGCACTTCTGTTTGTACAGTAAGTGCAATAGAGGAGCAAACTACAAACAAAAAACTTCTTAAAATAACTGACCTATTAGGAAGAGAAACAAAAGGGACTAAGAATGAGGTACTCTTTTATATCTATGATGACGGAACAGTAGAAAAAAGCATAGTTATAGAATAAGATAATAGTTTAAATATGATGCGCAATAAAGTTTTATATATATATCTTTTCTTTATTGGCTTATTGTCCTGTAAGAATGATGTTGAAATCATTAATGATAATGATGCACCATATTATGGTGAAATTCCTACTTTGTTGTTGGAAAATTATGTAAACCGATTATATATTGACTTGCTTGGAAGAGAGCCTTTTGATATAGAAATGGAAAATGATGTTCAGTTTTTAAAAGATAAAGATATTACTTTAGAAAGTAGGGGCGACTTGATAATAAAACTACAATCTGATACCAGTTTTATCGAAGGAGATTCATCTTATAAATTTGCATATTATCATAGGATGTATGATATGATAAAAGTACGATTAATTGAGGGGGCTTCTAATAATTATATAGAGTCTCAATTAGGTAATCATTATTCGGCTTATTTAGTTGATTCAGTTAATGGCAATATGCTGGATGCTAATAAGAAACTTGTAAATTATCATAAACTAAATAATGTTTTAATATCTGAATTGCAATACTATAACGGGTTTATTGAAATCAATGAGATGCATAGAAGAATGATTTTCAATTCAGTTTATGATAATATTAACATGAATACTTTTAATTTTATTAATGCTGCTTTTGACAATCTTCTTTTTCGTTATCCAACACAGTATGAATTTGATGAGGTATATAAGATTATTGAAGATAATACTGCTCAAATAGTACTAGGAGGATCAGTCAATAATAAAGGTGATTTTACACATCTTATTTGTAATACTAAAGAATTTTATGAAGGTACTATTGTATGGTGTTTTGGTACTTTGTTAGCAAGAAATCCAACTACTCAAGAAACAACTGTTTTAATGGAAACTTATTTTGTGGATAAAGATTTTCAGAAAATGCAAAGAGCAATAATGAAAACAGATGAATATGCTCACTTTAACTAATCGCTTATGAAAAAGATAACTCTATTATTTTTCTGTTTATCAGTATTAGCGACATCTTGTAAGAAGGATGATATTATTTATGATGTAAACCAAGTGAACGCAACTTCATATAATGCAAATAAAAATAAGTTAAAAACTATATCTCAATATATCTCTATCTTATACGCTAATTTGTTTCAAAAGGCTTTGTCAGCAAATGAATTAGTAGAGATTACAAACTGTATTGAATCAATTGGAGATAAAGAAGTTGCTCATGAAATAATCTTAAGTAATTTTATGAATAAATCAGCAGTCACCATGCCATCTGATTCACTTATGAGGACTGATGTTAATGCTTTTATTGAACAAACCTATAAGCGGTTTTATGTACGAGATTTAACAGAGGCAGAACGAGAATTCTTCTTATTTTTTTTTGCATCACATCCTGATGTATCAGTAGAGATGGTGTATTCTGCATTTTCTTTGTCTAATGAATATCAGTTTTATTAATATGAAAAGAAGAAATTTTTTAAAAAATACAGCCTTAGGTGCTGCTGCTATCACAGCTCCTTTTATTTTGCCAAGTGGTAGATTGTTTGCTGCAACTGGAAGTCGTATGGCCGATCATGTTGTTTTTGTTGCATTTGCAGGAGGAGTTAGGCAGCAAGAATCTATTTTACAAAGATATTTAGATGATAGTCAAGATTATCCAAGTGCTGGAAATATTATGTATAACATGTTTGATGGAGCGCCACCCACTGATAAGATTGTTTACGGTACAGATGGAATAATAAGCGGAGACACTCCAATCCCTAAATTATTATCTCAAACTTTACAGCAACAAGGCACTTTATTCAAAGAAGTAAATGCATCAACAGTTGGTCATTATGCTGGAGTAAATACTTTGTTGACCGGAAATTATTTATATTCTCAAGGCTTGAGAATGAAACCTTCAATGCCAACGATATTTGAATATCTCAGAAGACATCAAGGGGTAAAGGCAACAAAAACTTGGTTTATAGGAAATGGAATTGGTAATTCACTGCCTTTATTGGATTATAGTTTACACCCTGATTATGGCTCTCAATTTGGGGCTAATTTTTTAGCGCCTACAATTACTTTTGGTGATGATGGAGAAAAGCATCTTAAAAATGCAAAAATATATCATCCTGAAGATGAGTTGGACCCTATGTATAAAATGAAATATTTTTTAGACAATGTATGGTATTCACAAGGGAAACCTTTGCCTAATATTGGTAATACTGAAGAAGAAAAAGCAGAGATTAAGCAATTTGTAAAAGATATGTTTGAGAAAAAAGAAAATGGAACAATTGTTCATCCTCCAGTTGGAGGCAATAGAGATGGACAAACTATAGGTTATGCTTGTGAAGTGCTAAAACGTTTCAGACCTACGTTTTCAGTAGTTTATTTATCATCTGTAGATGCCTGTCATTCTGATTTCTCAGGCTACTTAAAAAGTTTGCACGCAACTGATCATGCTGTTGGTCATTTATGGGATTATATTCAAAATAATATACCTGAAATGGCTAATAACACAACTTTAATTGTTTCGCCAGAACATGGTAGAAATTTAGAATCGAATAATATTGTTGATGCTAATGCTTTTACTGGCTTTGATCATTCAGATGCTAATAGTAGAAGGATCTTTAACATGGTGATTGGTCCTGGAGTTGATTCGAATCTAACAATAGGAAATGAAAATAATCAAATTGGAGATATTGTAAATATTACACCAACAATAGCTGAGATTTTAGGGTTTAAAAATGAGATGATGGGTGCAGGACTTACGGCTAGTAATAACTCCTTATTTGATTTGATATAAAAATGAGAAAGAGTCTTTATATAATTATAGTTGCTCTTGTTTTTCATGCCTGTAAGAAAGATGGAGAAATTAACCCTTATGATAATTCTAATTTGAATCCTCCTGAAGACACAACTGTAAATTACTTCTCTGATCCAACTACTATTCAAGCACTTCATAATAATATTTTTATTCCTACTTGTGCAAATTCGGGTTGTCATGATGGAACTTTTGAACCTGACTTTAGGACTATTGAAAGTTCGTACAACACGCTTGTTTATCAACCAGTAATAAAAAATGATAATACAAATGCTTATGAGTTTAGAGTAAAGCCAAGCAGTTCTGATAAGTCAATCTTGTACAAAAGGTTAATTGAAGATATTGACGGTATATCAGGAATTATGCCACTCTCAGCAGAATATAACCCTGAGCATTATTGGTATGATCATAAGGAAGAATATATTCAAAATATAAAAGATTGGATTGATAATGGAGCAAAAGATATATTTGGTAATTCACCTTTGCAACCCAATAATATTCCTGAAATGAGAGGTGCAATCGCTTTTGTTACAGGGCAAAATACTCCTTTGCCAAGGGAGCTGCCTAGAGGTACGATATATGTGCCTGCAACAGCTAATTCAATTGATTTATGGTTCTCGGTTCAGGATGATATTTTAACTTCTAATCAACTAAGTTATAATAAAATTAAATTTTCTACAAATTTATTTAATTTTGAAAATAAACCTGAATTTCCTTTGGGAATTATTACACCACCTAAAAATGAAACAGGATATTATGGAAGTGCAACTGATGATTTTTATCATAAGTACACACTAGATATGTCATCTTATAATTCTGGGGATATTGTTTTTATTAAGATATTTGTAAAAGATGATATTAATCCGGTTACCGAAATTCCATCTAATGGATCGGATTATAATATTGTCAAACACTTTACATTTACAGTGCAGTAATAATGAAAGGGATAACTTGCATATTACTAGCTGTATCAATAATTTTTTCAAATTGTAAAAAAACGGAAGTTGAAAATGAGTTTTCAATTAGTTTGATTGAAATGAATCCTTCTGAAATTATTGAGTTCGAAGAAAATATTAATGTAAGAATTTCTTATAGTCATCCTCAGGGTTTTGTGGGTTTTTCTGACCCTGACTATTTATCATTAGAAATAAAGGATAGCCGACTTTCTAATTCTGATTATTATCATTTATTTCCATTAAATCCTCCTCAGAGTGAAGTTTCAATAACAGGTGAAATACTTATTGAGGTTGATGCTCCATTTATATTTGGTAATGGAAATACAGAAACATTAACTTTTACTATTCGTATTCAGGATAAAAATAAGAATTGGAGCAATAAAGTTACTACTGATTTAATTACAGTAAATAAATAATGAAATATTTTTTTATTTTGGTTTTTATGTGTTTTGGAAATGGTATTCTCGCACAGTATACCATGTCCAACCAAACTGTATTTGATTGTGAGGGGACATTAACCGATAGTGAAGCCAATACGAATAACCCAGGATGGTATACGCATAATGAGAGTTTTTCCTTTACTATTTGTCCTGGAGGAGCTATTTCTATTGCAATTAATTTTTCTTTTTTTGAAACGGAACCACAGAATGATTATGTAATAATTTATGATGGTCCAAACAATACCTTTCCAATATTGGGAGGGCCATATTCTGGTGTAAATTTACCTCCTCAGATCACCTCCTCTGGCTGCATTACTATCGATTTTATTTCGGATGTTAATGTTGCTGCTGAAGGATTTGAATTGAGTTGGGAATCTCAAATTTCTATACCACAACCTCCTGTAATTAGTTTGCCTACTGCTGTAAGTTGTAGCTTAAATACTTTAATTATTGAACTGGATCAAAATATTCATTGCGATTCAGTTGGGACAGCTCAAGTTTTTGTTGGGGGACAATTAAATCAAACGGTAAATGCGATAGCTTTAAATTGTATAAACGACTCTACTAATCAGGTTCAGCTTTCTCTTTTTCCTGGCTTAAATGAAAGTGGTATTTATACTCTTTCTTTTCAGTCTTATTTTCAGGATGCTTGTGATAGTATTTGGGATTTAACATCAACCTTCCAGTTCATAATAAATGATTGCCCTTTAGAGGTAGAGTTAACGGCAAATAATGATACTATTTGTGTAGGAGAATGTGCTGAATTATATGCAACTGTAAATGGTGGAGATGTCACTTCTTATTCTTATAGTTGGAATCCTGCTTGGAACAATAGTCCTGGTGTATGGACAGTTTGTCCTTTAGTAACAACTAGCTATATTGTTACAGTAAGTGATGCTAGTATGGCAGCTCCACAAAGTGACACCATAACTATTGTGGTCTTAAATCCTCCTATAACTCAAGTACCTATTAGTATTTGTCAAACTGCTCCTTCAATTAATGTAACAGCTAATCCTGCTGGTGGATGGTGGTGGGGAACAGGAATTACAAGTGGAAACAATGGAACATTTAACCCAAATGCATTGGTAGCAGGAACCTATACAGTTACGTATGGAATTGGTGGTTGTTCTGATGATTTGGATGTCACAGTCTTAGGCGTAAATGCAGGGCCAAATATTTCAGCTTGTTTCAACACTAATTTTAATATTACAACATCTTCAACTACTCCAGGAGGAACTTGGAGCTCAACTTGTAATTGCGTTCAAGCAAATGGTAATATTACAACAGGAAACGGACCTTCAGTAATTACAGCAATTTATACGCTTCCGAATGGTTGTTCAGATACCTTATTGATAACAGTTGCTGGGGTTACTACTCAGATAGATGATACACTTTGTCAGAACTCAGGAAATTACGGACTTTCTTTTACACCTGTTAATGGGGTATGGTCAGTATTTCCAGATAACCCTCAACAGCCAAGTTTATGTCTAAACACTGTTTTACAATTTCCATTTCAGGATGGTTTTGAATTAGGATTGAGTAATTGGACACAAGACCCTGCAAATGATTTTGATTGGGTGGTTAGTAGTGGAACCACTCCTTCAGGAGGTACAGGTCCATCATCAGCTTTTGAAGGCTATAATTATATTTATACAGAAGCATCTAGTCCAAATAACAATTCAAAAGAAGCTGCAATTATTAGTCCTTGTTTGAATTTATCGGCTTACGACAATCCTATTTTACATTTTTGGTTTCATAAACAAGGAGCAGGACAAGGTAGTTTTGCTGTTGATGTTTCAATTGATAATGGTTCCACTTGGACATGGAATCATTGGTATCAAGCAGGTGATTTAGGTAGCCTTTGGCAAGAAGCAGTAATTGACTTATCAGCTTTTAATGCTACTGAAGTAAAATTAAGATTAAGAGTAATTACAGGCACATGGCAATCGGATGTTGCAATAGATAAGTTATCAATTTTAGGAGGGCCAGTAACGGTTGATGGGTTCTTCCTGACAGATGTAGCTAATAGTGGATTACATAATTTAATATATTCTATACAGGGGTGTGATGATTATGTTGATATTTTAGTGAATGAGATTAATGCAGGTTCTGATTTAGTAGTTTGCCCTTCTGAGGCACCTTTTAATTTGACTGGTAGTCCATTAGTTGGAGCATGGAATGGTACACATATTACGAACCAAACTATGGGTACTTTTGATCCTTCTTTAGGAATCGGAAATGATATAGTAACTTATACTTTTGGTGGGTGTACCGATACTGCAGAGGTTTTAGTTGTGGATACTGATATTCAGATTGACACTTTATTCCTTTGTATGAATGAGGGAGTTCAGCAATTGGATTTAGCAACAGTACCTAGAACCCCAGCTAATGGAATTTGGGCTGGAAATGGGATAATTAACACTAATTTACCAGGAGAATTTAGCCCACAAATTTCTGGGACAGGAATTCATACTTTAACTTTTACAGCTAATAATTGTTCAGATAATTTAATTGTAAAAGTTGCTTCTCAATCGGTATTAATTGACACCCTAATTTGTCAATCTTCTCCTGATGTAATTTTAAATGCAAATCCTAGTGGCGGTTATTGGGTAGGTAATGCTATTGTTGATAATAATCAGGGTTTGTATGCTCCAAGTCAATTAAGTTTAGGTCAGCACTATGTTGCTTATACAGCTCCTAATGGTTGTGTAGATACTTTTAGTATTACGATTTATGATTTACCGCAATTAAATCTTTCTGGGCTTAATTTAACTTATTGTTTTAAGGATACCAATATTTTTGTAAATACAGCACCAACAGGGGGTGTGCTTTCAGGAAATGGAATTAATGGATCCTACTTTAACCCTTTACAGGCAGGAGAAGGGTATCATACAATTACTTATTCATACGGAAGTGGAATTTGTACTGAAACTATTGATTTTGTTGTTTTAATAAGTGGTGAATTATTGGCTGATGTTTATAGTTCAGAAGATACTATTTGTAATGGAGATTATATTAATATAGGCGTAAATGCTAGTGGAGGAATTGGAGATTATAATTTTAGTTGGGATAACGGTTTAAGTAATAGTTTTAATCATTTAGTGAACCCTTCAATTAGCACACTTTATATAGTTTCAGTTTCTGATGGCTGTTCTGATGATGTTGTTGATAGCATTCCTCTATTTGTATTTCCGAACTTTTTAGCTAGTTTTTCTACTTCAACTAAACTTTGTTATGGTGAGCTAGGTTTTGCAAAAGTGAATGTCATGCCGACTGCAAATTACACCTACTTATGGAACACTAACCCGGTTAGCCTTACAGATAGCATTATTGATTTTGTAAATAATAGATATGAAGTTGTTGTTACTGATGTTTCTACCAACTGTGAATTGTCTGATACCATTAGCATTCCTGGTTATGATGAAATTGATGCTTTGTTTTTTGCTAACAAAACAGAATGTATTTCTTTAATTGATGCCGAATTTCAATTTTTAGATAATAGTATTGTTAATCCTATTGAGTTGAGTCAAGCTTCTTTTTGGAATTTTGGAGATAATTCAAAAACTCCTTATGTGTTTGCAGAAAACCCCATACATGTATATGCTGATACGGGTTTGTTTTCTGTTGAATTAATATTAGCTAATACTGGAGGGTGTATAGATTCCTTTGCAATTGAAGTGTGTATTAATGCTGATAATAAAATATTTACACCAAATAGTTTTACGCCAAATGGCGATTATTGTAATGATGAATTCTATGCAAAAGGATTGGGGAGTTTTTATTCTTTTAATATTAAAATTCATAAAAGATGGGGTAGTGAAATAATTTTTGAATCGAATGAAATTTTACTCACCACTCCCTCACAGGATGGTAATATCTGTAATAATTTTGAAAATACGGATCCGTATTATAAAATGGGCAGTTGGAATGGGGTTATGCTTGATGGAAATTTATCAATCCAAGGAGTATATCCTTTTGTAATTGAATATAAACAAACTAAGGCTAGTTTAACTGAAGTTATTGTTGGTCATATAACTTTAATAAGATGATAATACTTAGTACAGGACTTGGTAATGGCATAATAACTATTTTATTGATTCTATTAATAATTTTACTGTTAATGCTGTTTCGGAAAAAGTATATTTTTAAAGGATTAGCAATTATTAATAAAGTAATCTTTCCATCTTTAATTAGAAAAGATTTATCTAAACTTAAAGGCTATAAAAAATTAATTTTTGGATATAGATATTGGGTTACAAAAAATAGTTTGTAAATTACTCTCCACTTTTGAAGTCATAGCTAAATACTAATATTTCCCACTTACTGTTATCATTTTGTTTTAGTATCATTTTTTCAGTATGATCTTCTGTTAATTCGTAATTAACATCATAATCTATCACTACATAAAATCCATCCTCCATTCCTTCTATTTTGCTTTGGAAAAATATTTGAGTTACTTCACGACTCTTTAAATCTCCAAATTCATTCATTTCGGAATTAACAAATCCTATCCAGTTATCTTGTTTAGTTATTGCTTTGACCTCTTTTGAAAGTAAATAATAAGCATTATCATATTTCTTATTATTAATATCACTCAACCAACTTTTAGCAACTTTACTAGCATCTTTAATGTATTGATCGGTATATTTTTGTGCACTTGATGAATAAATGTTTATTACTGAGATAAGCATTAGAATTAATTTTCTCATGTTAAATTTTTAGATGGGTAAAAATAGTGATTTCCAGATTGAATCATCAATAAAACGCATTTTAAAAGAATTAAATATTGTTTGATTGATTAGAATTGCTTTTTAAAATAGACTAAATTCATAAGTTTGTAGTGTAAGTTATTAACGGTCTTATCTAGTGTATAAACCTTTCTTACTAGCACAGAATATTTTATTTTATAATACGACAGCTTCATTGTAACACATTGATATATAGGTTTTTACGTATTTCATTATTTTTATTAGTATTTGGTTTTATAAAGTTATTTTAAAAAGTTGATTTATTTTTAATTTTTGTAGTTATTAACAATAAATATTAAACTTATCTAGTAAAATTTAAATTGCATCATATTTTTTCCTATATTAGTGCCAATAAAATTTTATTAACCAAAAAAAATAATATGGCTTATAAGCACACAAACGAAAGAGGTACAACTTACTATTTACACAAGCAAGAAGTTACTTTAAAATCAACAGGAAATGTACAAACTATATATTTCTTTGCTAAGGAAGAGTTAACTGTTTCTAAAAAAGGAAATCCAGTAACTTGTTTAGACGCTTTACCTGACGGTAAAATGGTTAAAGAAAATAGCAGAACAGGTTTACCATTTGTTAAAAAGAAATAAGTTTTTTTCTTATAAAAAGAAAAGCCCTAACATTTTGTTAGGGCTTTTTTTATTTTTTTGGTATTGTTTAATCTCTAAGCGCGATATAATAAAGTAAATAGGTGACTGCTGCTAATGCTGCAACTACATAGGTGCTAGCGGCCCATTTTAAAGCGTCATTTGCATAAGTTAATTCTTGCTCACTTGTTATACCTGATGATTTTAGCCATACCAAAGCTCTTCTGCTTGCATCAAATTCTACAGGTAAAGTGATTAATGTAAATACAGTTACAATAGCTTGTAAAATTATAAATAACATTAACATATTTTGCCAGCCAAGACCAATAAAACTTCCTCCGATTAATCCAATAATAAAAACTGTACTCATCATTTTATTACTAAAACTTACAATTGGAACCATTTGTGATCTCATTTGTAACCATTGGTAAGCTGTAGCATGTTGAACGGCATGCCCACATTCATGTGCAGCAATTGCAGCAGCAGACACATGCCTTCCTTGGTAAACATCAGGGCTTAGGTTTACGGTTTTATCCATTGGGTTGTAGTGGTCGGTTAATTTACCAGGTACCGATATGACTTTTACATCATTTATATTGTTATCCGCCAACATTCTCTCGGCTATTTCTTTACCACTCATTCCTGAAAGGGTAGGAATCTTACTGTATTTCTTTATTTTACTTTTAAGTTTTGAGTTCGCTATACCTCCAGCAATCATAAAGGCAATCATTATTATCCAAATCATAGTTATATTTTATTTTTTCGCAAAATTAGGAAAAATTCCTCCTTATTATACAACAATAATATAGTAATTTTGTTGTGTAAAACTTAAGCAAATGAAACGACCGTTAATTTTAGTAACCAATGATGATGGTATATCAGCCTTAGGAATCCGTAATTTAATTCGAATTATGAACGATTTTGGTGATGTTGTTGTAGTTGCTCCAGATGGGCCTCAGTCAGGAATGGGACACGCAATTACGATTGATTCGACTTTAAGATGTGATAAGATAGTAGTTGATAAAGGATCTCAAAGAGAATATGCATGTAGTGGTACTCCTGTTGATTGTGTGAAATTAGCAGTTAATCAGTTGTTGGAAAGAAAACCTGATTTATGTGTTTCAGGTATTAATCATGGTTCTAATTCATCAATCAATGTTATTTATTCAGGCACTATGTCAGCAGCTGTTGAGGGAGCTTTGGAGGGAATTCCCTCTATTGGTTTTTCATTGTTAGATTATACTCATGATGCTGATTTTTCTGAAGCAGAAATATACATAAGAAAAGTAACACAATCAGTATTAGATCAAGGTATGGATAAAGGTGTTTGTTTGAATGTTAATATTCCGAAAATAAAAGAAGATCAGGTAATCAAAGGAATTAAAATATGTAGGCAATCTAATGCAAATTGGGAGGAGGAGTTTGATAAAAGGATTGATCCAAAGGGTAGAGTTTATTATTGGCTTACAGGTAAATTTGTTAATTATGATAAAGGAACAGATACTGATGAGTGGGCATTAGCAAACCATTATGTATCGATTGTTCCAGTTCAATTTGATATTACAGCTTATTCTTCAATATCATCCTTAAGTAGAATATTTTCTAATTATGAATAGAGATGTAGCTAAAGGTTTTTCTATTGGTGTTTTTGCCCCAATTACTGCATTCGTTATTTATGTAGGTTTTTATCTGGAGGTTGAATTCGATATAGCAATTGACACCATTAATAGAATGGGAACTATGACGCATCACATTAGTTTAAGTGTATTTTTAACAAATACAGTTTTGTTTTTCATGCAGATTAAAATGTTCCGAGATGAAGTTGCTAGAGGGATACTTGGTGCTACCATAGCTTATGCATTTTTAGTACTTATTTTAATTCTATTCTAATGAAATTTTACATTATTACTGGTGAACCTTCTGGGGATTTACATGCTTCTAATTTGGTAGAGGAACTTAAAAAATGTAATAATGAATTAGAGTTTAGAGTTTGGGGAGGAGAACGCTTGCTAGCACAAGGAGTGGAGTTTGCTAAGCACATAAAAGAAACTGCTTTCATGGGGCTTTTGGATGTCTTGAAAAATTTAGAGGCTATAAAGGAAAATTTAAATTATTGTAAGAAAGATATTCTAAAATATAAACCTGACGCTCTTATTTTAGTTGATTATCCTGGTTTTAATTTAAAGATTGCAAAGTTTGCAAAACTGCAGGAGATAAAGGTGTTTTATTATATTTCTCCAAAAGTTTGGGCATGGAATAAAAGCAGAGTAACTAAAATAAAAAAATATGTTGATGAGCTATTAGTGATTTTTCCTTTTGAAGTTGAATTCTATCAAAAATATGGAATGAAAGTAACTTATGTTGGGAATCCTCTGTTGGATGAAATAGGAAAAGGAAACTTTAGTTTTTCCTGCAGTACTGAAAGACCAATCATTGCTTTATTACCCGGCAGTAGAAAGCAGGAAATAGAAGGTATACTTCCTGTAATGTTAACGATAGTTAACTATTACCCGAATCATCAGTTTGTTATTGCAGCAACAAATAATTTTAGCAAGCAATATTATCAGTCTTTCATAAAAGAAAATAATATAAAATTAGTGTTTGATGAAACATATGCTTTACTTTCAAATGCTACTGCTGCTTTAGTTACTTCTGGGACTTCAACTTTAGAGACTGCATTGTTTAAAGTGCCACAAGTAGTATGCTACAAAACTAATTGGCTTACTTATTTTTTAGCAAGAAACCTGATTAAAATCAAGTATTTATCTTTAGTAAATATCCTAATGGATAAGTTGGTAGTAAAGGAACTTATTCAGAATGAATTGAATGCAAACAGGTTAAAAATTGAATTAGATGTACTGTTGAATGATAATGAGAAAATCTTAACTAATTATCATAAATTAACTGATTTACTAGATAAAAAAGGAGCTTCAAAGAATGCTGCTCAGTTTATCCTAAAATCTATTTAGAATCTTTGTAATCCTGAATTTTCTTAAATGTTAATTCCATTGGCAGACAGTTATTTGCCAGAATAAGATCAGTTCCACTATAATGTATTGTCCCAAAACCATCTCTTACTGACCATGTAAATGTACTGGATTGTGAGTTCTCCCAAGCAAGTGTAAAATGAACAGCATCAGGATCAGTAGGGTAGCAAACAGGCACATAAGTAAAGCCTAAAGTAGCCTGAAGACTGCCAACATAGTCATTTCCAACATATATATCTAACCAATCTATACCAAGATTATCAAAATATACTGCTGCTGCTACATCTTCATAAAACACTACATCAGCTTCATATTCGCAATAATTTGAGTTTAAAACAAGATTATAATTTATTGAATAAGGATCATCGCAGGTATACCAACAACTTCCGTCATCATTATCTGCATTAGAATTATAGTTTTCTGCATAAACATCTGTACAACCATCTACTAAAACTTCAACTGTACATGAATTGATAATAACAGCTAGGATTAATAATGAAATAGTTTTTCTCATAGTGATAATTTTGATACAAATATATTAAATTTATCCAAATGAATTACTGAAAAAAATACCACTCTTTAGAATATTACTTCCATTATTAATGGGGATTATTCTTGCATTTCATTTTCAGTTGTCTACTATAAATGGAAACAAATAAAAAAGGAATGCCATAAGTATGACATTCCTTTTTATAATGGAAACACCCAAGGGGCTTGTCTTTTAGAAATTAAAATTTAATACTATTGATTAATTTCTTTTTGTTAATCCAAGAAGTAATCCCTTTTCTTTGGTTTGTGTTATTAGTAGTAAAACCATTTGCATCTCTAGTGTGATTAGCTATGAAAATATAATCTATCACATAGTCAGCACCATCTTCAGTAAAAGTATCATTTCCTATAACTTGATGAATTAAATTTGTTTTAGTTACGCTTAGTATTTCGCCAACTATCACTGTATCTGTTGTTACAGTTACAGTATTTCCTGATTGCACCCATGTACCACTATCAACAAGATTACCGTTATTATCCCAAGCCTTAAAATCATTATTACTCCAGAATTTTTGTATTACACTCCCCATTGAATCTTGATTAGTTTCTATCTCAGTAATAGTTGTGTCCATAAAAATCATGCCTCCCATAGAAACTACTGCATGCATAGTTATTTCTTCAGAATTAGTAATCCAAGCTCCTCCTACAATTCCATAATTACAAGAACCATCATCTTCTTCAGCATCAACACTATAATTAGTAGCAGTTGAATCCGTACATCCTTCTTCTTTTTTACAAGCAGTAAAAATAAATGATACTGAGAATAATAAATAAATTAATTTTTTCATATTTAAATTTTTTTGTTAATTGCGGCAAACATAATCTAAAAAAGATAAAGTGTTATGCTAAGCATAGTATTTTTATTTTTACTAGATAAATTGATTGGTTTATTGTTTGAAATTAGATTTTTACAACAAACCAAACTGACTCAAATGATGCGTAAAGTGCTTCTTCTGAAAACGTAACCATTGTTCTGAGTTCAACTCCCCAAAAAAAGGGTGTATAGCTTTAAAATCAGATTTTTCAATTAAGAAGATTAGCATAGTGTTAGTGGCTTCTATTAGCTCTTCTTTCAATTGTTCAACATCCTCTGTAATGCCATCATCAAACTTGTAACAGATATCTTTAGGTATTTCTATTCCTCTGCTAATGGGTTTGTTGGTATATAAAAAGGCAATGGATTTCTCTCTATACTTCTCCTTTATAAGCAATTTAGTAATTCCTAAATGCATCATTTGACTGCTTTGTGTCAAATGGATCATCATTTCTTTAGCAGTCATAGTTCCCCATCTAGCTTTACTATCTGTTTTTAATCTTCCCAGTGCAGTAGTTAGAGAAGTATTAAAAAAATGAGTTAATTCTTTTTCCAATGCTTTTGTTCTTCTTTGCTTAAAAAAGTCCAAGCTACAATTCTACTAATTTTATTAGTAGTACCAATATTAATCGTCTTAACTTCATATGCTTCAGTATTTTCTAAAGAGCTATAAATTTTATTCAGGTTTTTTTCATTGGAAACTAATGTAGTAAACCATAAGCAATTTTCAGCATAATTTACACTTTCGCTTATCATATTCTGTATGAACTGTTTTTCTCCTCCTTCACAGATAAGTTCATTTGCCATTCCTGAAAAGTTGAGTTTTATCTTTTTTGATCTTTTTCCAGTAAGGTTTCTTACTTTTCTCATGCTACCTTTAAGTGCTTCTTTTTTTGATGAATGAAAAGGAGGATTGCAAATACTTACATCAATTTTATCTTTAGGTTTAATGATTCCTTTAAAGATTTTATTTTCATCCTTTTGTAATCTGAATTTTACTTTTCCTTTAAGTGTAGGGTTTTCTTTTATGATTTCTTTTGCACAGGAAATAGCTTCAGCATTTACATCAGAAGCAATAAATTTCCATTGGTATTCGCTAACTCCAAGTATAGGATAGATGCAGCTTGATCCAACGCCAATATCTAAGCAAATAATATCATTATTTTCTCCTAACAAATCAGACATATAATGAATGTAATCAGCTCTACCAGGTATAGGTGGACATAAATTAGTGTCAGGAAAATCCCAATGTTTTATTCCGTAATAATTACTTAGCAATGCTCTGTTAAGTAGTTTTACAGCTGCAGGATCAGAAAATTGAATTGAATCCTCTCCGTATTTATTGGCTTTAATGTGGTTTTTTAATTCAGGAACTTCCTTTATTAGTTTTGCTAAATCATATTGTTCCCTATTCTTATTTCTTGGGTGCAGATTAGTTTTGATTTTACTTCTTTTGGGTGTTTCCTTTTCTTCTATCATTTCTTTCTGATTAACTTTTTCGCACAAATTCTGATTTCAGCTGCATAGAGCCAAAACCATTAATTTTGCAGTTGATGTTATGCTTCCCTTCAGTTAAGCGTATGTTCTTTACTTTGGTGCCTGATTTCACTGGTTTTGGAGCACCTTTGACAGGTAAATTTTTAACAACGATAACACTATCACCTGTTTGTAATCGAGTCCCATTACTATCCAATACTACCAATTCTCCTTCCATTTCAACTTCTTTATTCCATTCATTGGAACATTCAGGGCATGTGTAGGAATCATATCCTGTAGAGTATCCATAAGGAGATTCACATACTGGGCAAGATTCCATTTCTTCTGACATAATTATTAATTTATTTTTGAATTCGTAATTTTCATAATCTCCTCCTCCATAGCACAAGTATCATCAACTAATTGTTGTCCTTTTTCCAGGATATCTGCAACAAATGCTTTGTCCTCACAATCGCCACAATTAATTTTTACATTCAGGAAAGCTCCAATTACTGCAGTACGCGCACAAAGTGCACCAACTCCAGCATCTGTTACTGAATTAGGATTTCCAAATTCTGCCATAGCCTTCATTACTTCCATTGAATTGTAAGCTGTTTCCATAACCTTGAAAGGAGTGAGGATAGCATACTTTGTTGCAGCTTGTATTGCTTCTTGTCTTTTTGCTTTGTCTGCTTCAGTGTCTTTTGGTAAACGGAAAGCATCCATAATCTTATTAAAAGCATTAGTGTCCTCATCTACTAAATTTAAAAGGGTATCTTGGTAAGCCATTCCTTTCTCTGCCCAATTAGAAAATTCTTCCCATCTATTGTCCCAACCTCTTTTGTGTGCCGATAGATTCGCAACCATAGTACCCAATGCTACTCCTATTACTCCAGAATAAGCTGCAATTGATCCGCCTCCAGGAGCAGGGCTCTCACTTGCAGTTTCATTAGCAAAGGCAGTAAGACTCATGTTTACTAGTGGCTTGTTAGCATCATTTTTCAACCTGTATTCAATTATCCTTTCTTCTGGGTTAAAAGGAGACAATTCATCCAATCCTAAAGTTTTAATTGCAATTTTTATGATTTCACTTTCATTAATTCCTGTTGAACGTTCTTGTTTTTTGAGGAAGTGTTTTCCTGCATCAATCAATACTTTTTTAGGAACTAAACCAATTAATTCTGACCCTGTTACTCTCATTCCTCTTGCGATTGAACGCTCACAGGTTTTCTCGAATACGGCATGTAGAGGGGAGGTATTGATGTCTGTTAGGTTATAAGATATTTGTGCTACTCCATATTCTTCAATGTACCAGCCAATTCCTTTTACAGCTTTGAATAATCCTGGTTCTTTCATAGGATTTCCATCTGCATCTCTAATTATCTTTCCTGATAATGAATCACTTTCTCTTTTTATTCTTCCTGCTTCACGGATGTCAAAAGCTACTGCATTTGCTCTTCTTGTAGAGGTAGTATTTAGGTTGATGTTATAGGCGACTAAAAAATCACGAGCAGATATAGCTGTTGCTCCTGATCTTTCTACGGATTTATTAAATTCAGCAGGACCAAAATCTGGTTTCCAATCTGCATCTACTAATTTCTTGGATAAACCTTCATATTCTCCTTGCCTGCAATTAGCTAAGTTTTTACGCTTTTTTTCTTTTGCGGCTGCTTCATAATGATAAACAGGAATTCCTAGTTCTGTTCCAACTCTTTCCCCTAGTTTGTGTGCCCACTGTGCACACTGTTTCATACTAATATTAGCAATAGGTACTAGTGGACAAACATCAGTAGCTCCCATTCGGGGATGTTCTCCTGAATGTTTACTCATGTCAATTAGTTCCTGTGCTTTTTGTATCAATAGGAATGCTGCATCAATTACAGGTTGTGGCTCTCCAACAAAGGTGATTACCGTACGGTTAGTTGCTTTTCCTGGATCAACATTTAGTAGTTTCACTCCATTAACTCCCTCAACTATTTGTGATATAATTCTTATTCTATCTTCATCTCTACCTTCTGAAATGTTAGGTACACACTCTATAATTTGCTTGCTCATTTTTCTGTTTTTAGTATTGCAAACTTAAAGAAATAAATTGCTAAAAACTACAAACTAAAAACCAAAAACTATCTTACTTTTGTCAATATGGATAAACAAACAAAGTTGGCAGTGGAGAGTGGAGATATGTTGCCTTTAATGGAAGCATTTTATACGATTCAAGGTGAAGGGTATTATTCAGGTAAAGCCGCTTATTTTTTACGTATTGGTGGTTGTGATGTTGGTTGCCATTGGTGTGATGTAAAAGAAAGTTGGAATACTGATTTGCATCCGCCAACTAAAATTGCCGATATTCTAAAAGGCATTACTCAATATCCTGTGGATACTGTTGTAATTACTGGTGGTGAACCATTGATGTGGAACTTGGATAAATTAACTACAGTTCTTAAGAAACAGGGATTAAAAATACATCTAGAAACTTCAGGAGCATACCAATATAGTGGTGATTTTGATTGGATCTGTGTATCTCCTAAAAAAATGCAGCCGCCATTGCCTGCAATAAAACCAATAACAAGTGAGTTAAAAGTTATTGTGAACAACAAGTATGATTTTATTTGGGCTGAAGAGCAAAGGAAAGGTTTAACTCCTGATTGTAAATTATACTTACAGGCGGAATGGAGTAAGCGTGAAAAAGTAATCCCAATGATTATTGATTTTATTAAGACAAACAAGTGCTGGACAATTTCTTTGCAAAGCCATAAATACATGAATATTCCTTAATGAGGATACTTGTTTTTATATTATTCTTGCTCCCTGCAATTTCCTTTGCACAAACTAAGGATTATAAAAATTACGATAAAGCAGTTGCATATTTCCATGATGGGAAAGTAGAGAAAGCCAAGAAACTTACTGAAAAGATATTATCCAAAAATGCGGATTGGACTAAGCCTAATTTATTAATGGCAAGCATTTATGCTGACCTTGGGAATATTGAAGAGTTTGCTCGATATATGTTGTATGTGTATGATGAAAATACTCCAGCTGATGTGATGGGGATTGCATCCATTGCAAAGATGTACTATAGCAATGGTCATTATGGAAATGCCTTGTATTATTTTAAAGCAGCTCAAGCTTTGAATGCTGATGTACTAGCAAGAAAAACTCCTTTATTTATTAGGAATTGTATCTTTGCAATGGATGCAATCCACAAACCTGTAGCTTTTAGTCCTGAGAATTTGGGTGAGCAAATCAATACTGAAATGGAAGAGTATTTACCAGCCCTTTCTATTGAAGGAAATACATTAGTATTTACCAAACGGATAGTTGAAAAAGACTATGCTCCACAAGAGGATTTTTATATCTCTACTAGAAATGAACAAGGAATTTGGCAAGAAGCAATTCCTTATCCAGGAGCAATAAATACTGCAAAGAATGAAGGAGCTTTTTCCTTTTCGGCTGACAAGGAAATAGTGGTGTACACTGCCTGTAATCGTGATGATGGATTAGGAAGGTGCGATTTGTATTTAATGCTGAACAATACTAATTATAATGCAGGGAAATCAATCAATACCAAGTATTGGGAATCGCAAGGTTGTTTCTCTCCTGATGGCAAGTATTTGTATTTTGTGAGTAATCGTCCTGGAGGTTATGGGGGAAAAGATATTTGGCGTTCAGAAATTACCAGAAAAGGCTTCATGTCTGCTGAAAATTTAGGTGATGCTATTAATACGAAATATGATGAAATGTCTCCTTTTGTACATCCTGATAATCTTACTTTCTATTTTGCTTCTGATGGGCAAACAGGTTTTGGGGATTATGATTTGTTTGTGAGCAGAAGAAGCAATACTGCACAGGAGTGGAACTTGCCAGAAAATATGGGTTATCCAATAAATACGCACAATTCAGAAAATTCTTTAATTGTATCAAGTGATGGAAAAACAGCTTATTACACTTCTGATGTTAGTGGTTTTGGGAAAGAGGATATCTTTCAGTTTGAATTACCTGAAAATTTACAAGCTGAACCATTAGCGGATTTAGAATTGGATATCATTATCAATAAAACAGGAGATGAGGTAATACTAAAAAATGTAAGTTTTTCGAGTAATTCCTATACCTTAGAGGAAAGCTCTTTTGCTGAATTGGATAAATTGATTACTTATCTTCAGAAAAACCCAAATTTACAGATTGAAATACAAGGGCATACAGATGATATCGGGAATGAGATAGAAAATCAAATCTTATCTGAACAAAGAGCTAATGTAGTGTTTGAATATTTAAGTGCTAAAGTTAATAATACACTTCGACATAAAGGCTTTGGAGAAAGCCAACCACTAGGCAATAATAGAAAAATTAATAGAAGAACTTCTTTTGTTATAATTCACTGATTTTAAATTGAGTATAGTTTCTAATCCTGTTTCCCATATCTTTTCTTATTTACTTTAAGTTAAATAGTTTCGGCAAAATCTAAAAATACTTTTTTGTGATGTTCCATATCCATATTAGGAGAAAGTGCAACACGCGCAATATAATCTTTATCACCTTCTCTAGTAGTTCCTTGTGTAGATGTAGCTGGAATCGTCCAGTAACAGCCGTTTAACTGGCCATAGCTTACACAATATTTACTTTCATTAGGGATTTCTGTAATTATCAAATTAATTAATACATGATTTAATTTTCTTTTATATTCTTCTTTTTCTTTATCATTATCTCCTTTAGTAGGTAGGTCTAATGAAAATACTGATGGTGTGAATCCTTGTTGAGCTAATTCTTCTGATACAAAATTGATTTTTGCTTCTGGTAAAGTTTTATTAATGAAGTTTACAAATTCGCGTGTATTCCTGTATGCATCATTAATTCTTTGATTCATAGTTGGCATTTGCTTTGCCAAAATCTCATACTGAAGATTTGTAGCCTCATTATCGCAAAGTGTTAGGTGCAATTCTATTTTATCAATTAAGGACTCTGTTCTTGTATTTCCAACGCAGTACCCAGCAGTACATTCTCCACCACTAGGAAACTTAGATCCACTAACATACGAAATGGTTCTAACTTCTGACAATATTTCATCTTCACCTAAGAAGTGAACATTAGGACAAAAAGTTTGATCTAATATAAAAACAGGATCTATAGCCAACCCCCCAGTTGCTGTTCTGTATTCTTGACTTAGCACTTTCTCTAATTCTTTCAAATCAGGAACTTCAACTCTTGGGTTAGTTGGGATTTCAGCAATGATGTATGGGACAGCATCTTCCTTAGCGATTTCATCTAAAACTAAATTAATACTATTGACCATGTCGTTACCGCTATCTACGCATAAATCCATAACTTCAACATTATTAATACAAGCGGCAACTCGTCTTGCTTGATCATTTGTTCCACCATAACAATTTGGAGGGACAATAAATCGGATAGTTTTTCCTTTATGATTTTCTAAAGCATCATGAATAAGTCCCATCATAATAGCATACTGAATAGATAGACCGCTAGAACCTACTACTGCCTTTGTATTTGTATCGGTAATATCTGCAATTGATTCTAAAACAAGTTTTTTATCTGATTCAGTATTATTTTTGTTATTTTCAAAAGTAGACTTGTTTATAATTGAATTTAAGTTAGCAAGGCAATTCACTGGCGTCATTGCAATAGTTTCTCTTCTGCGTACATGCTGAATTTCTGAAATGTAACTTTCATTTTGTTCTCCATTTACTAATAAAATACTCCCAAACTGAGAATGAAAATTGATAAAAAAGTCAATATCTGATTTAAGATCAATATTACTAATTTCATCTTGTTGTGAAATGAAAACGGTACTTCCATTAAAGGCAGAAATATCTTCTACTTTCTCAACTTTTTTTAAATCAAATTTATATCCATAAATATTCTTTAGTACTTTAAAATCAATAAACTTTGGTAATTCATCTGTAAAAACAATTTGGGTACTTTTATTAGCTAATAAATTCTTTCTTAGAATTGCCAAAATAGGAATCGTCTTTGATGAAAAACTTATTACATTTTTTGGTTTTATATTATTTAAGTTAGCAATCACCCATTCTAGTAAACAAGATAAAGGGTGCCCTAATCGAATATAGTCGTAAGCAGTAGGTAATTCACTTATTGCTATTGCTTCAGAATTATTATTGTTAAATAAGATTTCAAACTGTTCTAAGAATTGAGTTTTGGCTAATTTTTCATCATAAATATCTAGTCGATGGGTTGTTCGATTTAGCCAGCTTGATGGCATATTTATTAATATATTTTTAATAAAAGTTAGCATTTTAGTGTCTTTCATAATATCATATCTTATGTAGGTTGTCAAAAAGTATATTAATTAAAAATATCTTCTTTGCTTTTTGGCTGTTCAGCACCTCTCCATGAAAAACCTTTCAAGTAACGGTTTTTTTCTTCTATATCTTGGTAAGGTGTAGTAGTGGAGTTAGGTTTAACTCCATAGGTAACCTCTTTTAATTTATTTTCTTTAAAGTAGAGAATCAAATCGGAACATTCTGAATAGTTAAACCCTATTTTATCTTCAGTTTTTTCATCTTTTATAATAAAGATACTTTGCCCATTACCCTTTACATCCATACGTCTCATTTTATTATTTGTAAAATAACCGGTCATGTCTGTTCCTTTTATTTGGTTATAATCCAAGGTATCTTCCTGTGCAATAATCATAGGGTTTGGCTTTAATAACATACGAGATATTTTCCCTTTATGTACCAAGAATTGCAAGCTATCAGCTGTTATTTGAAAGTCATCTGACCAGAGTACTGGTCTGTTAAACATTTCCACTACTGAATCCGTAAAGTTATAGCTTAAGGAATCACATTTTCCTTGAAAGTCTGTTTTAAAGAATGTTACTTGAGAGTAGGCAAGTATTCTTTTTTCACCTTCTTTTTGCTGAGAAAAAAACTGCTTGGCATGCATAAATAAGGTGTCCTCTTCAAAAAGTAATTCTAGCATAGGTTTTTCACTTATGATTACTTTCTCTTCTGCTTCAAAATATTCAGCAATTCCTCCATAAACAGTCATATCTTCTATTGTATCAATGAGTTGAACATTACTGAATGCTTTTCCGTATTGCTTGTTTTTATTATAATACAAACTATCTCCTTTCAATAAATAACTTTCAGTACTAATATAGGCGTTTTCTCTAAATTGTGCTATGTCTGTTTTTGTATTGTACCAGCCATTTTCACAATAAATAGTTTTATTATCAGAGATAATAAAAGAAGCTCCAAAAAAATAAGTAACCTCACTACTGGAGTTATAGTGCATATTATCAGTCAGTATATTGTAATCTTTATTTATAACAACTACTGAATCTTTAAAAATAAAACTGTGAATGGTTGAATGATATGCACCTCTTTTTGAGTTAATTATTTTTTCATTATCAATAATATTTCCTTGTTTTGGATAAGAAGCTATATTTGTACTTAAATTGTAAAAAACTTGCTCAGTTCTTAAGGTCATGTTATTGTCAACAAGCACTACATCTCCCATAATATCAGCTTTGTTTTCTAAGCCAAAATAAGTAAGTATTTCTCCTGTAAGGGTAATACTATCGCCTTGGTTGATTTTAATATCACCAAAGGCTTTCATTTTATTTTCAGATGTATAATGATAAGCAGAATCGCAAGTCATTATAGCATTATTGTGGAAAAAAGAAACATTACCAATTAAACGCCAATAATCTGGGTGAATATTAGTATTAGCATAGGTGTTGTCAGCATTTAAAATTTCTATTTTTTTACTTTCCTGAGCAATAAGGTTTAAACTTAAAAATAACAGTAAAATATGAAATAGGATTTTCAAATTTTATCTGTATAAGGTTTGTTTTCTATCAGGACCAACTGATACAATTGAAATAGGAGTTTCTAATACATCCTCTAACCAAGTAATATAGTCATGGACTGCTTTAGGAGCTTGCGATAAGTTTTCCAATTGCATTAAGTCTATGTCCCAACCTTTAAATTCCTTGTAGACAGGAGTAAGGTTTTTATTGTCCTCAAATGGTAAGTAATCAATCTGCTCTCCATTTAATTCGTAATGTGTACAAGCTTTAATTGTATCAATTCCTGACAATACATCAACTTTCATCATCATTAACTGTGTTACACCATTAATATTAATTGCATATTTTAAAGCAGGAATATCAATCCAACCACATCTTCTTGCACGACCAGTAGTAGATCCAAATTCATTTCCTACTTTTGCTAATTGATCTCCTATCTCATCAAATAACTCTGAAGGGAAAGGACCACTACCTACTCTGGTACAGTAAGCTTTAAAAATCCCAAATACTCCCCCAATTTTATTAGGAGCAATTCCTAAACCTGTACAAGCACCAGCAGTAATTGTGTTAGATGAAGTGACGAATGGATAAGATCCAAAATCGATATCCAATAGCGCCCCTTGAGCACCCTCAGCTAATATCTTTTTATTTTCTTTTAATGCATTATGAATATAGTGTTCACTGTCAATATGGAAAAAACTTTTTAAAGTTGCTAATGAAGCAAACCATGCTGTTTCTAATTCCTCTAATTCATATTCAAAGTCATAGAAAGTAAGCAACTGAATGTGTTTTTGTTTTAGTTTTTCATACCTAGCCTTAAAATCAACAGAAGAGATATCACCAACTCTAAGTCCGTTACGGCCTGTTTTGTCCATGTAAGTTGGGCCTATTCCTTTTAGGGTAGAACCAATCTTTTCTTTTCCTTTTGTTTTCTCACTTGCAGCATCTAACAATTTGTGCGTAGGAAGTATAAGGTGAGCTTTTTTAGAGATTAGCAATTCTGACATTGGAATATTAAGAACTTTAATGTCAATTATTTCTTTTTCGAAAATAATAGGATCAATCACAACACCATTTCCAATCAAGTTAATAACTCCAGGATGAAAAATTCCTGAAGGAATAGTATGTAATACATGCTTTATTCCATCAAATTCAAGTGTATGACCAGCATTTGGTCCTCCTTGAAAACGTGCAATGATATCGTATTTTGATGTTAATACATCTACAATTTTCCCCTTCCCCTCATCTCCCCATTGGAGTCCTAATAAAACATCTGCTTTCATTTGTTATTTTGAAATTACTAGTTATTTATTTTTATTTGACAATCCTGACATAGACCATATAAATTAAGAGCATGTCTACTTATTTTAAAGCTCATGCTTTCTTCAATTACATTTTTAATTCCTTGTATCCTTGGATCGCAAAATTCAATTACTTTATCGCAGCTAGTACATACTAAGTGATCGTGCTGACGGTTAGAATATGATTTTTCGTATTGTGCTTTTCCTTTTCCAAATTGGTGCTTTCTAATCAAATGACAATTCAATAAAATTACTACTGTATTGTAAAGTGTAGCACGACTTACGCGATATTTTTTGTTTTTCATTTGAATATACATTGACTCAATGTCAAAATGCCCTTCAAATTCGTAAATTTCGTTTAGGATGGCATAGCGCTCAGGAGTTTTCCTTTGCTTGTTTTGAATTAGATATTCTGTGAATATCTCAGTAACGGTTTCAATTATTTTTTTGTTTGACATAATTGCGTTATTAAAAAACAAAAATATGAAAAACTGGTGTTTAGTGAAGGTAAATACATAATAATGATAGAGAAATTTAACTGTGTTTATAAGTCCGGGTAATTGAGGTAATTGCGTCTACTTTTTGAAGTTTTGTTGTTAGCTCTTTTAGGAAAGCTACATTATGCACTTTTAAGGTTATAATTCCTTCAAATACTCCGTCATCACTTGTTATGTTTATCGATTTTATATTTACATTCATTTGATTAGATATTATCTGAGTGACTTTGTTCATAAGTCCTAAACTATCTATTCCTTTTATGCTTATAGTAGCAATGAAATCAATTTTATCTTTATTAATCCATTTTGATTTTAAAATACGGTAGGCATAGTTCGCTCTTAATTGTATAGAATTTGGACAATCTGACCTGTGGATTTTTATGCCATCAACTACAGTTAGAAAACCAAATATAGCATCTCCAGGAATGGGGTTGCAGCACTTTGCCATTCCATAATCTAACACTTCATCATTATCATTAAAGACAATTACCTTTCTATTAACTTTCTTTTTAGTTGTAAAAACAGGAGGGCCATAAATTTTATTCTTAATTGTTTGGTACCAGCCCCTACTTTTAAGTTTAGAAAATTGTTTTATCTCAGTATTAGAAATTGCTCCAGTACCAAATCTAAAGTATAATTCTAAAGATGTGCCAGTATTAAAGTGTTTTATTAGCTCAGTTTCAGTTTGTTTAGAGAATTTGATTTTTAAGTGTCTTAATTTACGTTCTGCAATTTCTTTTCCTATTTCAGAAATTCTTTTTTGATCTTCTTTTAAGGCTGATTTTATCTTAGATTTTGCTCTGGAAGTAATGACAAATCTAAGCCAATCTTTTCTTGGTCTTTGTTTGCTTGATGTGATTACTTCTACTTGATTTCCGCTATTTAATGGATAGCTTAACGAAACTAATTTGCTATTTACTTTTACGCCCATACATTTTAAGCCTACATCTGTATGTATTGAGAAAGCAAAATCAAGAGCTGTAGCTCCTTTGGGTAAAGTTTTTAAATCTCCATCTGGGGTAAATACGTATATTTCTCCAGAATATAAATTCAGTTTGAAATCATCAATAAAATCAATGGCATTAGTTTCAGGATTTTCTAAAAGTTCTCGGATGTTATTAATCCATACATCTAATGAATTCTCTTTACTTCCCTCTTGTTTATATTTCCAATGTGCTGCATATCCCTTTTCTGCAATTTCGTCCATTCTTCTGCTTCTTATTTGTACTTCCACCCATTTTCCATCATCACCCATAACTGTAGTGTGTAAAGATTCGTATCCATTAGCTTTTGAAGTAGAAATCCAATCCCGTAATCGATCAGGATTTGGTTTGTAAAAATCAGTAACAATAGAATAGATTTTCCAGCAATCTGATTTTTCTTTTTCTGCTGATGAATCTACTATAATTCTAATAGCAAACTTGTCAAATATATTATCAAAATTAACACCTTTTGCGACTATCTTATTACGGATTGAAAAAATAGATTTTGACCTTCCTTTAATTGAGAAATTTAAATTATTTTCTTTTAGTTTAGTTTTTATAGGTTTACAAAATTTACCAATATATTTTGTTTGTTCTTCTTTTGTTTCGTTTAGTCCTTCAGCAATTGCTTTATAAACTTCAGGTTTAGTAAATTTTAGTCCTAAATCTTCCATTTCTGTTTTTATAGAATACAATCCTAATCTGTGTGCTAAAGGGGCATAAAGATAAAGTGTTTCTGATGCTATTTTAAGTTGCTTAGCTTTTGGCATAGCATCTAAAGTTCTCATATTATGCAACCTATCAGCTAGCTTTATTAATATAACCCTAACATCATCTGAAAGAGTAAGTAGCATTTTTCTAAAATTTTCAGCTTGCATTGATACATTTTTATCAAATACATCCTTAATCTTAGTTAATCCATCAATTATTTTAGCAACTTTTTTGCCAAATAATTCTTCTATATCTTTTAAGTTGTAATCGGTATCCTCCACGACATCATGTAAAAGAGCGCATATAATTGATGTTGTTCCCAAACCAATTTCTTTAGCTGCAATATGAGCAACTGCAATAGGATGATAAATATAAGGTTCATCAGATTTTCTACGCATGTTTTTGTGCGCTTCAACAGCAAGATTGAAAGCTTTTCGGATTTCCTTTTTATCTTCTTTATTTGTTTTGTCATCACAGGCACGCAAAAGCGATCTATACTTATTAAGTATTTCCTTTTTTTCCTGTTCTAAATCAATTGGCCTCATGATGTAATTAAGCAAAGAGAGGATATTTATTCATCAATTTATTTACTGATTCTTTAACATCAGTAATTACGGTTTTATCCTCATAGTTCATTATTACTTTGTCAATTAATTCTACTATATAAGGAATCGTTTCTTCTTTTATACCTCTAGTTGTAATTGCTGGTGTACCAACTCTAATTCCTGAAGTGATAAAAGGAGACTGTGTGTCGAAAGGAACCATATTTTTATTAGCAGTAATGTCAGCAAGAACTAAAGCATTTTCAGCATCTTTTCCTGTTATATTTTTATTTCTTAAATCAATAAGCATACAGTGATTTTCAGTTCCTCCAGAAATAATTTTATATCCTTTATTTATGAATTCCTCGGCCATTAATTTAGCATTGTTTATCACTTGCTGACTATAAATTTTGAATTCTGGCTTTAAAGCCTCTCCAAAGGCAATAGCTTTTGCTGCTATTATATGTTCCAGGGGCCCTCCTTGTGATCCAGGAAATACACCTGAATTTAGAATTGCAGACATCATTCTTGTCTTTCCTTTTGGTGTTTCTAAACCCCAAGGGTTTTCAAAATCTTTACTCATCATTATCATTCCTCCTCTTGGTCCTCTTAAGGTTTTATGTGTTGTAGTTGTTAAAATATGACAATGAGTTGCAGGGTTATTTAGTAATTTAGCTGCAATTAATCCTGCAGGATGTGCAATATCTGCCATTAAAATAGCTCCAACTTTATCAGCAATCAGTCTAAAACGAGCGTAATCCCAATCCTGAGAATAAGCTGAGCCACCACAAATAATTAATTTAGGTTGTTCTGCAATTGCAGTTTCTTCTAATTTATTGTAATCTACTTTTCCAGTTGACTCCTCAACATTATAGAAAGAAGTTGCGTATAATTTTCCTGAAAAATTAACAGGTGAACCATGTGTTAAGTGTCCTCCATGAGAAAGATTGAAGCCTAAGATTTTATCACCAGCATTTAAACAAGCTAAAAGCACAGCTGAGTTAGCTTGAGATCCAGAATGGGGTTGCACATTTACATATTCAACTCCAAATAATTTCTTTGCTCTATCAATGGCTAATTGCTCTACTTTATCAACCACCTCACAACCTCCATAATACCTTTTTCCAGGGTATCCTTCGGCATATTTGTTGGTTAAACATGAGCCCATAGCTTGCATTACCTCATCACTAACAAAGTTTTCTGATGCAATTAATTCAATGCCATTTCTTTGTCTTTTATCTTCCTTTTCAATTAAATCAAAAATTATTTGATCATTTTTCATCTGATAATTTATTTAAATTTATATTTTCGTGAACGCAACAAATGTATATATTTTATGAATAGAATAAACGAACTTTTCGGAATAAAATATCCAATTATTCAAGGAGGTATGATATGGTGTAGTGGTTGGGAATTAGCTTCAGCAGTTAGTAATGCAGGAAGTTTGGGTTTAATTGGTTCAGGGTCAATGTATCCTGATTTTTTAAGGTCGCAAATAAGAAAGTGTAAGCAGGCGACAGTTAAACCTTTTGGTGTAAATATTCCGCTTTTGTACCCTGATATTGAAGCGCATATAAACATAATAATTGAGGAAGGAGTTAAAATAGTATTTACTTCAGCAGGAAGTCCTAAGAAATACACTTCAAGATTGCAAAGCTATGGTATAAAAGTTGTGCATGTTATTGCAAGTAAAAAGTTTGCGTTAAAATCGGTTGAAGCTGGAGTAGATGCAATTGTTGCTGAAGGGTTTGAGGCAGGAGGTCATAATGGAGTAGAAGAAACTACTACAATGTGCTTAATTCCTATGATTAAAGATGTGACTGATATTCCTGTTATTGCAGCTGGTGGAATTGCTAGTGGTCGCGCTATGTTAGCGGCAATTGCTCTTGGTGCTGATGGAGTGCAGATAGGTAGTAGATTTATTGCTTCTTATGAATGTTCGGCTCATATTAATTTCAAAAATAAAGTTGTAAGTGCTGATGAAGGAGAAACAGATTTAACTCTAAAGGAATTAACAGCTGTTCGGTTAATGAAAAATAAATTTTATAATCAAATACAAGATGCTTACGCTAATGATGCAAATAAAGAGGATTTAAGAGTGTTATTGGGTAGAGGTAGAGCTAAGAAAGGCATGTTTGAGGGCGATTTGGAAGAAGGTGAACTGGAAGTAGGGCAAGTTTCAGCAATGATTGAAAAGATTATGCCAGTTACTGAAATTATAAAGGAAATCATTGAGGAATATGAATCAGAAAGAAAGAAAATAATCTCTTTAAAAAATTTGAATATGTAAGATAATTGAGTTTCTTTGAAAAAGATTGATTTTTATTTTTATTTTTATATATATTTGTAGAAAATTAAAAAAAATATTATGAAAAATAAATACTTATCAATGAAATCGTTAATGTTAATAACATTAATGACATTATTTTCAACTCAAAGCATATTTGCACAGCTTCCTAATGGATCAATTGCTCCTGATTTTGAATTGATTGATCTTGACGGAACAACTCATAAGCTTTATGAGGATTATACTGATTTAGGGTATACTGTTTTTCTAGATTTTTCAGCTGTATGGTGTGGTCCTTGTTGGTCATACCACCAGTCTCACGCTTTAAAAGATTTATATGAAAATCATGGCCCTTCAGGCTTGCCTGGTGTTAGCCCATCTACAACAAATGATGTAATGGTGTTCTTTATTGAGGGAGATGGAAGTTCTGTTGCTCAACTAAATGGAGGGTCTGGTTCGCAAGGTGATTGGGTTATGGGAACTCCTTATCCTATAATTTGTACAGATGGAAATCCTAACAGTACAGCAATTGCTAATTCGTATGCAATTGGCTATTGGCCAACTGTGTATCAAGTTTGTCCTGACAGAACTTTAACTGAGTGTGGTCAAACTGCTTCGCCTTATTCGTTAATAACTGCTTGTTTGCCACCTCCTTCTTTTAATAATGATGCTAGAAGTTTTATGAGTAATTCAGCAGGTTCAGGCTGTTCATCTGTAGCTCCCGAAATATCTATTCAAAATTATGGCCTTTCTAATCTTACAGAAGTGCAAATTGAAGTATTTCTTAATCAGGTTTCTCAGTATTCAACTATATTCAATCAAATATGGAGTAATTCAACGAATTCATATCAGCCACTTAATTTATCTACTTTAGATTTGGTTGATGTTTTGCTTGACCCTGTAACAGGATTAGTTAATGGTGATGTAATTTCTATTGAGGTGAGTATGCCAAATGGAGTAATTGATGCAGATCCTTTAAATAATCAAATAATTTCTTTTGCTGTTGATCTTGGTTTTGATAATGCATATTGGGATGGACCTTTATCTATTACAGTTGCTGGAGATAATCAAAACTCATGGTACTTAAAACAGGTAAGTAATAATCTTCTTATTGCTTCTGGTTTTGGGGGTGTAAGTGGCGCTACAAATACTCTTGCTGCTTTAACTTTTAATGAGTGTTATACATTACAAAGTATTAATGGAGCTAATATAGCTTATACCGTTACAGATGCTATAGGTAATGTTATCTTAGATGGATCAGCATCATCTGTTGAAGATTTTGATAATTTCACTACAGGTGATCAAGTTTGGACAAATATTGAAAATTATGAACTTAGCTCTTTTAATGTATTTCCAATTCCGGCTAAAGATTTGTTGTATGTTGAAGGAGAGTATGATTATTTAAGAGTTATTGATGTATTAGGTAAAGAGGTATTGTATTCTGCATATGCTAAATCTGTTAATATTTCTACCCTTAAGAATGGACTCTATATGTTAGAGATTACTTCTTCCGGTAAAAAGTTTAATCAAAAAATACAGATATCTAAATAATTCTCAAACAATTCTAGTATAAAAAACTAATTTTATTACTGATTTCTTTTCTTAAAATATGAAAAAAATAATAATAGTTCTCATTTTTATTTTCTCTAGCCTTTTATCATTTTCATCACACTTTATGGGTGGAGAGATTACTTGGAAATGTCTTAAAGGTGGTCCTAATATAGGGCAGTATATTTTTGAAATGAAAGTGTATAGAGACTGTTCAGGTATTGCTTTTTCTCAAGTTTCAGAAACAGTTACTCATCATAATTATCCTGCAGTTGGTAGTGCTACACCAATATTAATGAATTTTGTTCAGGTAAGTGATATTTCTCCTACTGGAGCGGCTGGCAGCTCAGGAAATGCTTGTTTCGATTGTGCTGCTGGTGATGTTGGTGCTGTAGAAGAATATATTTGGAGATCAGATCCTATGACATTAGCTGGTAATCCACCAGCTCAAGGATGGCATTTTACTTGGGGAAGTTCAGCAAGAAGTGGGCAGATAACTAATGGAATGGCTAATGATCCATGGACTTTAAGAGCAGTTATGTATGCTTATGACACTGATTTTCCTAACGGAGTTTACTTGCCTTCAAGTCCATGTTATGACTCTTCACCTGAGTTTAAGGAGTTAGCAAAAACAATTATATGTACTGGATATCCTTTTGCTTATTCACACAATGCTTCTGATGAAGAATTAGATGACATTACTTATTCTTGGGCTGAGCCTTTAGGTACTTCTGGTACTTATGACCCTTCTAATCCTAGTGCTACAGCTCTAGTTTTTGACCCTCCCTACTCTGTTACATCCCCTATTCCTGGCAATCCAACTTTAGATCAAGAAACAGGAGAGATAGCTTATAATTCTTCTACTTCAGGCGTTTTTGTAACTTGTATAAAAGTTGAAGCAAGAAAATGTGGGCAAGTGGTAGCTGAAATTTATAGAGAGGTACAAGTAATGCTATTGGATTGTAGTATATATAATCCACCAACTGATGGACTTAATGATCCACCAACTATTACACCAGCTTTTCCTGGAAGTCTTAATGAAACAACTGTTTATGCTGGTGATTTAGTTACTTTTAATATTCAAGCAGAGGATTTAGATACTTACGCTGGTGGTGTTGCACAAGAGATTACTTTAGATGTATCTGGTGGACAATTCTCTGCTGATTTTATTGACCCTAATTTGTGTTCAAATCCTCCATGTGCAACTTTTAATAATGGTACAACTAATGTTACTCCACCATTTTCTTCTCCTGCTATAGTAAATGGTGTATTTGAATGGCAAACTTCTTGTAGTCATATATATGCAGATGTTGGCTGTAATAGTACCTCAAATGTTTTTACTTTTTCTATTAAAGCTTTTGATGATTTTTGTCCTGCCAATGGAATTAGTATTGCTACTATTAAAATTACAGTTGTACCTCCCATACCTGATTTAAGATGTATTTCAGTTAAGGGTAATGGAGATATTGATTTAACGTGGAATTATATTGCTAATGCACCCCCAACAGCTGAACCATTTTTTATTTGGCATGCTTTAAATCTAAATGGTCCTTATACAGTTGTTGATAGTGTTCTTTTTCCTAATAACACGTATACTCACATAGGAGCGAATGGTAATTCTGCTTCCCAATTTTATTTTTTGTCTAATAAGGACGGTTGTGATACTACAGGAGCTGATTTGCATTCTGATACTTTACAGAGTATTTTTATGGATATAAATCCAATGAACTTTGGAGTTTCAGCTTTTCTTGATTGGAATAATATTCACGAGCCATTGTTATCTACTTCGGCTCTTAATTATGAGATGTATGTTAAAAAAATGAGTTCTACTTTTTATAATTACTTAACAACACCTTTAACATCTTATTTGTATGAAGCAGTTAAGTGTAGTGAGGATCTGCAATTTTATGTTGAAATTCCTGATGCTAGTGGCTGTATTTCAAAATCGTCAGTTGGAACTGTGAATTTAGGAGATACTATAACTCCTATAACACCTACTATTACGGATGTTTCAGTAGATGCTAATGGTAAATCAGTAATCTCTTGGGTTCCCTCAGCTGGTTCAGATCATTATTTAATCTATAAAGTTACTGATCAAGGATCCTTATTTATTGATAGTGTTCATGGTGAGTTTAATTCAACTTACACTTATTTAAATTCTGAAGCGAATTCTCTTTCTGAAACCTTTAATATAAAAGCGATTGACTCTTGTAGTAATTCAATGTTAGCATCACCTAATCATAATTCAATCTATCTTTCATCTGATTTAAATGCATGTACGCAAAATTTAACTTTGTCATGGAATAAATATAATAATTGGATGTCGGAAGTAAGTTATTATAGTGTTGTGGTTGAAGAAACTGATTTGTTTGGAATAACAACAATAGTTGACACTAATTTGGTTGACATTACTGAATATGTTGTCACAAGTTTAATTGATAAATATTTGTATAAAATATATATAGTTGCAAATGATGGAGATACTCTCTTGTCAGCTTTATCTAATCAGTTGCTTCTTGTTCCTGATTTACCTAAGAGACCTGATTATAACTATATAGAATATGCTAGTATAAATCATGATAATGGTTTTGTTGAGATTAATTGTTTGGTAGATAACACTGCTATTATTAATTACTATGATATAATGCGTTCATTTCGTGATGTAAATGATTTCAAAAAAATAGGTGAAGTTTCTTTTGTTGGCGGATCGACTATCCATTATACAGATGAATTTGCAAATACTAGTAATAATTTTTATCAGTATAGAATATACCCAGTAGATACTTGTGGTATAAGACTTTCTTCACCTCCTGTATTTGATCCCACATACATTAATGATACATCTTTTGCTCAAACTATTTTCTTAGAATCAGAAATTAATATTGATTATAGTATAGTTGACCCAACTTTGGATGAGGAATATACTAATACATTAAAATTTAATGAATATGACAAATGGTTAGGAGATGTTGCTGAATACAGACTATATAGATCAATAAATAGAGAGCCATTTAATTTATTGCCAATTCGAACTTGGGACAGAATAACTAATCCTAATGAGGAATTAATTCATATTGATATCGTTACTGATTTTGGTGAAGGAAATGGTAGATTCTGTTATTATATTGAAGCGATTGAAGGGAATTCTACTCCTTACGGACCAGTTTCAGAAGGTAGTTTTTCTAATGTATCTTGTATTTCTCAGACACCAATTATCTTTGTTCCTAATACCTTTACCCCTAATGGAGATGAACATAATGAAGTATTTCGTCCTTTTACTAATTTTGTTTCTGAAGAGGGTTATTCTTTTACAATATTTAGCAGAAATGGTGGTGTAATTTTCACTACTAACGATCCTTTAAAGGGTTGGGATGGAAGGTTGAATGGTAATATGGTTCAAGATGATAATTATATTTTCCATTTACAATATATTAATGGCGTTGGTGAAATCACTAAAAAAACAGATATTATTACTCTAGTGAGATAATGAAAATTAATTATAATAAAATAGTCCCTTTTTAAGGGACTATTTTATTATATAATATGTTAATTTTGCATAATTTTTAAAGATATCAATAATGAGCAATAAAATAATGAAAGAAGGTCTCACTTATGATGATGTTCTGGTTGTTCCCTCTTATTCTGAAGTGTTACCTTACATGGTGAGTACGAGTACTCAATTTACTAAAAATATTACTTTAAATATTCCTGTTGTAGCGTCAGCTATGGATACGGTTACGGAGTCCAAAATGGCAATTGCAATAGCACAGGAAGGAGGAATAGGTGTTTTACATAAAAACATGAGTATTGAACGTCAATCCTTGGAGGTTAGAAAAGTAAAGCGTTCAGAAAGCGGTATGATTCTTGATCCAATCACTTTAACTTTATCAGCTACTGTTGGTGATGCATTTGCTTTGATGCGTGAAAACAAAATTGGAGGAATTCCTATTGTTAATGAATATGTAAAGCTTTTAGGAATTGTAACCAATAGAGATTTAAGATTTGAAAAAGATATGGATCTTTCTATTTCAACAGTAATGAATTCAGGTAAACTAATTACTACTGAACTAAATGATTTAGAAAATGCTGAAAGTATTTTAAAAGAAAATAAAATAGAGAAATTACCTATTGTTAATTCTGAAAATCAACTTGTTGGACTAATTACATTTAAAGATATTATTAAAAACAGAATGCGCCCTAATGCCTGTAAGGATCAATATGGCAGATTAAGAGTTGCTGCTGCTGTTGGCGTTACAGATAATGTTTTGAAAAGAGTTGAAGCTCTTTTTAATGCATCTGCTGATGCTATTATTATTGATACAGCTCATGGACACACTAAAGGTGTAGTTGAAGTGCTAAAGAAAGTTAAATCAGCTTTCCCTAATTTGGATGTTGTGGTAGGAAATATTGCTACTGCAGCTGCAGCTCAAGCATTAATTGATGCTGGTGCTGATGCAGTAAAAGTTGGAATTGGTCCAGGTTCAATTTGCACAACTAGAGTTGTAGCAGGAATTGGTGTTCCGCAATTAACAGCAGTGATGGATGTTGCTGAAGTTGCAAATAAACATAATATTCCTTTAATTGCTGATGGTGGAATAAGATATTCAGGTGATATTGTAAAAGCTATTGCAGGTGGGGCAAGTACGGTTATGTTAGGATCAATAATTGCAGGAGTGGAAGAAGCTCCAGGAGAGACAATAATTTTTGAAGGTAGAAAATTCAAATCTTACAGAGGAATGGGATCGATTGATGCTATGCAGAATGGCTCAAAAGACAGGTATTTCCAAAACGGAGAAGTAGATGTTAAAAAATTAGTGCCTGAAGGAATTGTAGGTCGAGTTGCTTATAAAGGTAGATTAGTAGAAGTTATTCATCAAATGATTGGTGGATTAAAGGCTGGAATGGGATATACAGGTTCGGCTACAATAGAAGATTTGAGCAAAGCTGAATTCTTAAAAATCACAGCTGCTGGGGTTTCTGAAAGCCATCCTCATGATGTAATAATAACTAGAGAAGCGCCAAATTATAGTAGAAAATAAAATTTAATAAATAATATGAAAAAAATCGGATTAAGTATTTTGTATGGAGCATTTTCTCTAGTAATTACAGCTCAAGATGTATTAACTATTGATAGTCAAAATATATCATTAGAGGAATTTAATAATGTTTTTGAAAAAAACAATAATAAAACAGAATTAACAAAAGAGTACCTAGACGAGTATATGCAGTTATTTGTTAATTTTAAGTTAAAAGTTAAAGAAGCTGATGAATTAGGATTAGATACACTTTCAGCTTTTATAAGTGAGCTAGATGGGTATAGAATACAATTAGCTAAACCCTATTTGAAAAATAAGGAGTTTGATCAAAATATGCTTACTGAAGCGTATGATAGAATGAAACAAGATATTAAAGCAAGTCATATTCTAATTGCAGTTGATGAAAAGGCAAATGCACAGCAAGTAAAGGAAGCTTATGATAAAATCTTAACTATTCGTTCATCAATTCTTGCCAATACAATTTCTTTTGAAACTGCTGCAAAAAAGAATTCAGATGATAAATCAGCTTTAAGTAATGGTGGGAATTTAAGTTTCTTTACTGCTTTTATGATGGTTTATGATTTTGAATCAGCAGCTTATAATACTGAAATAGGTGAAATATCTATGCCTGTTAGAACTAAGTATGGTTATCATATTATTAAAGTAACTGATAAGCGTAATGCAGTAGGAGAGGTTAAAGTTGCCCATATTATGTTCAAATCAGGACAAGGTACAGATGAGAATAAATTAAATGAAGCAAAAGATAATATTAATAAGATAGCTGAATTATTAAAAAATGGTGAAGAATTTGCTGATGTAGCTGAGCGTTTCTCTGAAGATAGATCAACTGCTGTTAAAGGAGGTAATCTCCCTGCATTTGGTGTTGGGAAAATGGTTCCTGAATTTGAATCAGTTGCTTTTGGTTTAAAAGAAATTGGTGATGTTTCTATTCCTTTTCGTACAGAATACGGATGGCATATAATTACTTTATTGGAAAGAAATGAAATTCCAACTTTTGAAGATGTTAAAGTTGAACTGAAAAGAAAAATTGAAAGAGATTCTAGAGGTGAGTTAAGTAAACAAGCTTTATTTGCTAAATTGCATAAAACTTATAAAGTTACAAATAATCCAAAAGTTTATACTGCATTTCGTAAGCAGGCTGCTAATACTATAGCTTTAGGAACTTTTACTTCTTCATTAGTTAATACAGAAACATTAGTAACTATTAATAGATATAATATTTCCGTTAGCTCATTCGTTAATTATATTTTACTTAATCAAAGAGAAGGCTCTAATATTGATGACATGTATACTGCCTTTGTTGATGAAGAGTTATTGGCATATGAAGAGAGTCAGTTAGAAACAAAATATCCTGAGTATAAAGCTTTGTTACAAGAGTATCGTGAAGGGATTTTATTGTTTGATTTAACAAATGCTAAAGTCTGGAGAAAAGCAGTTGAGGATACTGTTGGATTACTAGATTTTTATATTGAAAATAGTAATAATTATATCTGGGAAAATAGAGTTGATGCTACTGTATATAGTTGTATTGATTTGGAAACTGCAAAGAATGTAAAAAGAGCAATATATAAGAAGCATAGAGGTAATCTTACTGATGTAGAAATATTAAATGAAACTAATGCTGATTCACCTTTAAGTTTACAAGTAAGTACTAAGAAATTTGTAAAAGGAGAAAATGAATATGTTGATGCTGTAAAATGGAAAAAAGGTATTGCAGGAGATATTAAAACTAAAGATGGTAGTTTTATCATTGTTGATATTCATGAAGTGTTATCTGCTGGTGTAAAAAAATTATCAGAAACAAGAGGGAAAGTGATTTCTGATTACCAAAATACTTTGGAGGCAGAATGGATTGCTTCATTGCACGAGAAATATGCTGTAACTATTAATAAAGAAGTGCTTTACACGCTTTTAAAATAGTAAATGAATAAACAGCAAATCCTTTTACTCTCTTCATTTTTAATGCTAACTGTTTCTTGCTTTAATAATGAATACAAACAAATTATTGCTAGTGTAAACGAGAAGGATTTACTACTTTCAGAGGTATTAAAGGAAATGCCAGAAGCAACTAAGGATAGTATTTTTTTTGTTGAACGTTACATGAATCTTTGGATTAGAAAGCAGTTAATGATTTATCATGCTGAGATTAATTTAAATAGTGATTTGTTAGGTTACGAAAAACAGATTTCTGAATATCGCTCATCTCTTTTAATTTATGCTTATCAGCAGGAATTAATTAATCAGAATTTTGATACTAGTATAACTGAACAGGAAATTTCAGATTATTATAATCAGTATAAGGAGGAATTCAAGTTGGTTAAGAATGTATTTATGGGAAGATATATTGTTGTGGATAAATCTGCTCCTAAATTGAGATCCTTATCTAAATGGTATAAATCTTACAAAACAGATAATATTGAAAATCTGACTGACTATTGTCAGCAGTTTGCAAAGGAATATTCCTTAGCAGATAGTAGTTGGCAGTATTTTTCTACAATTAATAATAAGTTACCTGAATTTATTACTGAAGAAAAATACTTTTTGGAAAACACTAAAGGAATATGGTTTGAGGATGAGCAGTATCGTCACTATATTTACATTAGGGATTATCAAATAAAAGGAAGCATTAGTCCGTTAGCTTTGGAGCGTGAAAAAATTCGCAATGTTTTACTAAATAAAAATAAAATACAATATTTAAAGAAACTTGAGGATGAATTATATCAGAATGCTTTAGCTTTGAAAAAAATTAAAATATACTAATGAATAAAATATATTATTTTCTATTACTAGCTTTAACTAGCTTTAGTTTATCAGCTCAATCAATTGATAAGATTGAAGCAGTAATTGGTGATGAGATTATTCTTACATCAGAAATTGAATCGCAATACTTACAATATTTATCGCAAGGAAACATTAAGTCAAATGAAATTAGATGTCAAATTGTGGAAGATTTATTGTTTCAGAAGTTATTACTTAACCAAGCAAAACTGGATAGTTTAGTTGTTTCAGATGATGAGATTGAAGCTGAGGTTAGTAAACGGCTATCCTATTTTGAGAATCAATTAGGTTCTGTCCAGAAGGTAGAAGATTATTTTGGAAAATCAAAAGCAAATATTAGGCTTGAACTTGAAAAAGTAATTAAGGATCAGTTTATGGCACAAAAAATGCAAACTAAACTTACTTCATCATTAAAAGTAACCCCTGCAGAAGTAAAAGAATTTTATGCATTACTTTTAGATGTTGAAATCCCAACTATGCCAACTCAAGTTGAAGTAGCTCAAATCGTGATTAAACCAGAGATTACAGATGAGCAGAAAGATAAAATCAGAGAGAAATTAAATAGTTTTAGAGATAGAATTTATAAAGGAGAAGATTTTAAAATGTTGGCTACTTTGTATTCTGATGATCCTGGTTCAGCAGCTAAAGGAGGAGAGCTTGGATTTGTAAATAGAGGAGATTTAGTTCCTGAGTTTGAAAGAGCTGCTTTTCGTTTAAAAGAAGGAGAAATTTCAGAAATAGTAGAATCTCAATTCGGATACCATATTGTACAATTAATTGAAAGGAGAGGAGAGCAAATTAATGTAAGGCATATCCTGATTAAAACTAAAGTGACAGCTACGGCTTTATATGCTGCAAAACTTAAAATGGATAATATTGCAAAAGAGATAAATGAAGAAGTAATTACTTTCGACCAGGCTGTAAGTAAATATTCAGATGATGAAAATAAAAGTAATGGAGGTTTGTTGTTAAACCCAAATACTATGTCTACCACACACAGGCTTGAGGATATGGCCCCTGCTTTGCGTTTAGTAGTTGAAAAGTTAAAAGAAACTCAGGTTTCTTCTCCTGCTGTTATTCAAATGCAGGACGAAAATAAAGCTTATCGTATTTTAAGGTTGAATAAACGAACTGAGCAGCATAAAGCAAATTTGGTTGATGACTTTGCAAAAATTAAAGAATATTCAATCAGTGCTAAAAAACAAGAAACGCTTGAGAAATGGACAAGTAAAACAATTGCTAAAACTTACATTAAGTTATCTGACGAGTTAACTAAATGTGAGTTGGCAAAAAAATGGAGTAAATAATATGAGTAATGAAGTTAAAGCTATAGATGATTTTGTTGTTAAATACAATGAATTTAAAAATGAAATAGCAAAAATAATAGTAGGACAGGATGCTGTTGTACAGCAAGTATTAATCTCTATTTTTTGTAATGGACATTGTCTGTTGGTAGGTGTTCCTGGTTTGGCAAAGACTTTATTGGTGCAAACTATCTCTGATTCTTTAGGACTTAATTTTAATCGTATTCAGTTTACACCTGACTTAATGCCTTCTGATATTGTTGGAGCTGAAATACTAGATGAAAACAGAAATTTTAAATTTGTAAAAGGACCTTTATTTGCAAATATTATTTTGGCAGATGAGATAAATCGTACACCTCCTAAAACACAGTCGGCTTTATTGGAAGCTATGCAGGAACGATCAGTAACTAATGCAGGTGCTCGATACGAATTGGATAAGCCATTCTTTGTTTTGGCAACACAGAATCCTATTGAACAGGAAGGAACTTATCCTTTACCTGAAGCGCAGCTAGATAGGTTTATGTTTAATGTAATTTTAGATTATCCTACTTATGAAGAGGAACTGCAGATTGTAAAACAGACTACTGTTAAAAATGGGGTTACTTTAAATACCATTATGTCAGCTGAACAAATAATGGAATGTCAAGAGGTGATTACAAAATTACCTGTTACGGATAATGTATTACAATATGTTGTTAGTTTAGTAGCTAAAACTAGGCCAAACTCTGACATAGCTGCTGAAGTAGTAAAACAATATATTGAATGGGGTGCCGGACCAAGAGCGTCTCAGTTTATGCTTATGGCGGCTAAATGTCATGCTGCAATAAATGGAAAGTATGCTCCTGATATTGAAGATGTAAAAGCAGTTGCTAAACCAATTTTACGCCATAGAATTGTTATGAATTACAAAGCAGAAGCTGAGGGAATGAGTATAGATAAAATTATCGAATCAATTCTATAATGATATTGCCAATAGTTGCTTTTGGAGCACCAATTTTAAGAATGAAGTGTTCTGATATTTCTCCAGATTATCCTGAATTTGATACTATTCTTGCTGATATGTGGGAAACTATGTATGAGGCCAACGGAGTTGGTTTAGCCGCACCTCAGGTTAATAAAGGAATTCGTTTATTTTTAATTGATACTTCTCCATTCTTTGATGATGAAGATGAGATAAAAGAAGTGGTTGTGAAACAAGTATTTATCAACGCTAAGATTCTTGAAGAATCAGGTGAAGAGTGGGAATTTAATGAGGGCTGTTTATCTATTCCTGATTTAAGGGAAGATGTAAGTAGAAAATCAATTATTAAGATTGAATATATGGATGAGAATTTTAAAATGCATACTGAAACTTATGATGGATTAACCGCTCGTGTTATTCAGCATGAATACGACCATATTAATGGAATCCTTTTTACAGATAAATTGACAGCTTTGCGTAAAAGAATGATAAAAGGAAAGTTAATGGATATAAGTAAAGGAAAAGTTAATGCTACTTATAAGATGCGATTCGCTAGGTAAATTATTTTACTAAAACCTTGAACATTTCTTGTTCTCCAATAAATCCTTTTAATTTGTCCCCAGCTTCTACAGGCCCAACTCCTTCAGGTGTTCCTGTATAAATTAAATCTCCAATTTTTAGGGTATAGAATTTTGATATATAAGCAATAATAGCATCAAAGTTAAAGCACATATCCTTACTGTTTCCTATTTGTACTTGCTTTGAATTTTTCTCTAAACTAAAAGAAATGTTATTTAAATCCAAACTTGATTTATTTATAAATGTTCTGCTAATTTGGGCTGAACCATCAAAGCCTTTAGCTTTTTCCCAAGGAAGTCCCTTCTTTTTACATTCTTGTTGGATATCTCTTGCTGTAAAATCAATTCCTAAGCCAATCGTAGAATAATAATTGTGAGCAAAACGTTTTTCAATATGTTTTCCAGCTTTACTTATTTTTATTACTAATTCTACTTCATAATGTATGTCATTAGAGAAGAAAGGAATAAAAAAGGGATGTCCTTTAGGTTGTATTGCTGTATTGGGTTTTAGAAAGAATAAAGGCTCATTAGGAATATTATTACCTAATTCCTTAGTATGATTTATGTAATTACGGCCAATACAGATTATTTTCATGATTTACTTTTTTAGTCTATTTCCTTCTTTGTCAAATAATTGGTTGAGCATTACTTCTGTCATCCATATACTTATTCCTAAAGCAATAATTAAAAAGGAAAAATAGTAGTAGTAACTGATGTTTGAAACATATATTTTGCGCTTATTCTATTTGCAGTAAGCCATACATCTTGGTTCTTCATATTTCTCTTTGTTCGATAACCATAAAGACTAATAACTTCTTTTGGTTGATATATTATATAGATAAAGCTAAAAAATACAAGTAAGGGGCCAGAAGAAAGATGCCCTTTAATTAAATCTGTTTCCATTAATTATTAAACTTTTTTTGTAATTTCATTTTTGTTGCAAAGTTTTTCATTATATTTTTGGTGTATAATGGAAAATCTGCTTGATTAATCCAAGAAAAATATCCAGGGTTATCTTTCCAAATTTGTGCTAAAGTTACATCACGATATTTCCCAAAGCTAAGTATTTCTTCCCCGTGATCATTAAAGCGAACGAAACCCGCCATATCTGCAAATTTTCCGCCTCTTTGCGAGAATTCTGAAAGGAAGTTAACATCATTTTTTAGTTCATCATATTTATCCAATTGAGCCAATAACACCTCAAATGTTGCTGTAGTATCAGCTTCAGCTGAATGGGCATTAGTTAAGTCTTTATTACAATAAAATTTATAAGCAGCTACTAGAGTTCTTTGTTCTAGTTTATGGAATATATTCTGAATATCAACTGCTCTTCTGTTTTCCATATCAAAATCAATTCCTACTCTTAGAAACTCTTCAGCTAATAAAGGAATGTCAAATTTATTGGAATTGAATCCTGCTAAATCACAATTATGAATTAGTTCAGAAATTTCTTGAGCTAGTTTTTCAAAAGTAGGTTCGTTTGCTACTTTTTCATCTGATATTCCGTGTATTGCTGTTGTTACTGAAGGAATAGGAATAGTTGGATTTACCAGCCAAGTTTTACTTTCTTTATTTCCATTTGGGAAAACTTTTAAGATAGAAATTTCTACAATTCTATCTTTAGAAACTTGCATGCCTGTTGTTTCTAGATCAAAGAATACAATCGGTTTTTCTAGTTTTAAATTCATAATGTAAAGATATTCAAAAAGCCTCAAGAAAACTTGAGGCTTTAGTTGTTGTTAATTAACAATTATACAATAGTAGTTTTATCAAACTGCTCTAAGTAGTCAGCAACTCTTCTTACAAATTGTCCTCCTAAAGCTCCATCAACAACTCTATGATCATATGATAATGATAAGAACATCATGTGGCGAATTGCAATAACATCTCCTTCAGCAGTTTCTAAAACAACTGGTTTCTTCTTGATAACACCACAAGCCATAATTGCTACTTGAGGTTGGTTAATAATAGGAGTTCCCATTAAGTTTCCAAAAGTACCCACATTAGTCATTGTAATTGTTCCTCCTTGAATATCGTCTGGTTTTAATTCTCCACCTCTTGCTCTTGTTGCCAAATCATTAACTGCTTTAGTGATGCCAATTAAGTTTTTATTTTGAGTTTCCTTAATAACAGGGACAATTAAGTTTCCATCAGATAGAGCAGCAGCCATACCAATATTTACATTTTTATGAATGTGAATATTTGTCCCATCTACAGAAACATTAATCATAGGGAAATCCTTAACAGCTTTTGCCATTGCCTCAATAATAATAGGGGTGAAGGTAATGTTTTGCCCTTCTCTCTTTTTAAAGTCAACTTTTACTGAGTTTCTCCAGTTTACAATATTTGTCATATCTGCCTCAACAAATGAAGTAATATGTGCAGAAGTTGATTTTGACATAGTCATATGTGCAGAAATTAATTTTCTCATTCTGTCCATTTCTACTACTTCGGCACCCCCTGTATTTAGTATGTTTACTGGAGTATGTATTGGTTCAGCTTCCTTAGTGGTAGGAGCAGCTTTTCTAGTTTCTGTTTTAACTGCAGCAGCAGGTGAAGTTCCTCTGGTTTTTAAGTAAGCAACCATGTCAGACTTAGTTACTCTACCATCTTTTCCTGTTCCATGAATAGTTTCTAGTTCATTCATTTCTATTCCTTCTTCACTAGCCATGCTTCTTACTAATGGAGAATAGAATCTATCCCCATCATTTTTAATGGTAGTAGTTGTATTATTTTCCATTGTATCAATTACTGCTTGTTCAACTGCTTTTATTGCAGCAGGAGCAGCAGGTTCAGTTGTTGTAGGAGTATCTTTTCCACCTTCTGTTTCTAATATAGCAAATGGTTCACCAACTTGTACAACATCATCTGCTTCAAATAATTTTTCTACTAATTTCCCTTCATGAGTTGAAGGGACTTCTGAATCTACTTTATCAGTAGCTATCTCAACAATAGTTTCGTCTAGTTCAACCATTTCACCAATTTCCTTAATCCAAGAAATTATAGTTGCTTCTGAAACACTCTCACCCATTTTGGGCATAATCAATTCTATTCTAGCCATAATCTTTTAAATTTTTGGCAAAATTAAGAAAAGAAAAGAAATTGCAACTATTTTGCTAAGGAGTTTTCATAAGGCATTCTACTAGATAAGGCTGTTCCTAAAGTAAGCTCATCAGTATATTCTAATTCATCACCAATAGCAATTCCTCTAGCAATTGAAGAAATTTTTATAGCACTATCTTTTAATCTTCTGAAAAGGTAATAATTAGTTGTATCGCCCTCCATAGTAGTGCTTAGTGCAAAAATTACTTCATTTACTTTGCCATTATCTACTTTAGAAATGAGTTGTTCTATGCGTAAATCATTAGGTCCTATACCATCCATTGGTGAAATAAGCCCTCCTAAGACATGGTAAACACCTTTAAATTGCATAGTATTTTCAATTGCCATCATCACCCGAATATCTTCTACTACACAAATAATAGTTTTATCTCTTTTTTCACTAGCACATATTTCACAAAGTTCAGTGTCAGAAATACTATAACATACTGTGCAGTAATTAATATTATTGATGAGTTGTATGAATGAATTTCCAAATTGCTCTACTTTATTCTTTTCTTGTTTTAGCATGTGTAATACTAGGCGCAAGGCTGATCGTTTTCCGATTCCTGGAAGATGAGAAAGGTGCTCAACTGCATTTTCAACAAGTTTGGATGGAAAATTCATTTTGCAAATGTACTATTAATGCAGAATACTTTTAGTTTTGTGAAAAACAATTTTATATGTCATCAACATTAATTATAAGCGTAATTATTATCTATTTTTTAGTATTGGTAGGGATTTCATTTCTAACAGGAAAATCTGATAGTAACGCCTCCTTTTTTAGTGGGGATAAACAATCGCCTTGGTACATAGTTGCGTTTGGAATGATTGGTGCATCCTTATCAGGAGTTACTTTTATTTCTGTTCCTGGATGGGTGGAAGCTAGTGAGTTTTCTTATATGCAAATGGTATTCGGTTATCTATTGGGTTATTTAGTAATTGCTACTGTGCTTATGCCACTTTATTACCGAATGAATTTGACATCAATATATGGTTATTTGCAGAGGAGATTTGGAAATTCATCCTACAAAACTGGGGCTATTTTCTTTTTGATTAGTAGAATAATTGGAGCGTCTTTTAGACTGTATTTGGTAGCTAATGTATTGCAAATGGCTATTTTTGACACATGGGGAGTTCCTTTTGAAATTACAGTAATAGTTACTATCTTGCTAATATGGGTGTATACTTTCAGGAGTGGAATTAAAACAATTATCTGGACAGATACTTTACAAACATTATTCATGCTGGTTGCTGTTTTTTTAAGTGTTTATCTTATATCAGTTGATATGAATTTGAACTTTACTTCTTTGATTAGTACAGTAAAAGAAAGTGATTATTCACAAATGTTTTTCTGGGAAGGAAAACAGCATTTTGTAAGACAGTTTTTATCAGGTGCATTTATGGCAATTGTAATGACTGGGCTTGACCAAGATATGATGCAGAAAAATTTAAGCTGTAAAAGTTTAGGGGATGCACAAAAGAATATGTTTTGGTTTAGTATTGTCTTGGTGTTTGTGAATTTATTATTTTTATTCTTAGGAGCATTGCTGTATATGTATGCAGAAACCAATGGAATATCATTTAATAGGGCAGATGATTTATTCCCTGCAGTGGCACTTAATGGAGAACTAGGAATTGGAGTAGGGGTATTGTTTATTTTAGGACTGATTGCAGCTGCATATTCTAGTGCGGATTCAGCACTAACCTCATTAACTACCTCTTTTTGTATCGATTTGTTAGACTTTGACCTGAATTCTGGTGTAAAAGAAATTAAACAAAGAAAGTTTGTTCATCTCGGATTTTCAATATTGTTAGTTTTAGTGATTTTGGTGTTCAAATCAATAAATGATGATAGTGTTATTTCTGCATTATTTAAGGTGGCAGGTTATACTTATGGTCCCTTATTAGGAATGTATGCTTTTGGGTTATTTACTAAGTTAAGTGTGAAAGATAATTGGGTGCCTTTAGTTGCTGTTTTTTCCCCTGTAGCTTGTTATATAATTCAGTTATATATTCCTTTTGGTTTTGAATTATTAATGTTAAATGGTTTAATTACCTTTTTAGGATTATATCTTTTTAGAGTTTCTAGGTAGATACATATTCTTAAAATAATGTTCTAAGATTTATTACTCCAAAATAGATTCACCATTTAGGTTAGTCGTGAGCACATCACTCATATAATCAAAGAAAGGGCGTACTGTTTTAAAGGAATTAATTATAGTAGTATGAAAGTCTTTGGATAAGACTTCTTTATCCGTAAACTTACGCAATACAATAAAATCCTTTTTTCTAATTAAGTCAATATTTCGGTGGTTTTTATCAAATCCTGTAGGTGCAATCTTTAATGAGTTTCTATTGTGAAACCCTCCAAAAGTGGTTGCGAATTTCTTGTCAGAAATGACATCTTCAATATAAGAACTATCTAGTTCAAACTCCTTTCTAATTCTGAATAAATCTTCTTTGTTGGGTTGCCAAAATCCTGCTGCTAAAAAACTACCTCCTGGAGTAATTTCTATATGATAGCCTCCTCTTAATGCTTCTGTAGCTCTTTTGTAGCTGCAACTTCTGTAAGTTTTATAAGGGGTTTTATCTTTTGAAAAACGAATATCTCTATAGATTCTATAGGCTTTCATTCCTCCTATGTTGTCTATTTCGTTTAGTTCGTTATTAATAGTAGTAAAGAACTCTTTAATTTGCTGCTCTTCTTTTAGGTAATAGTCTTTATTTTCTGCAAACCATTCTCTAGTATTATTTTCCTTAAGTTCAGTTAAGAATTTAAATATGGATGGATTTACAGTTGCTGACATTTTTTATCTTCTACAAATCTAATGAATTAATTAAACTATCATCAGCTGTGTTAGGCATGGTTACTTTTAGGTCAGGATTCATTTGCATGGCTCTTTCAATTGTAAAGTTGGCTTCTTTATTTCTTGCCCAACTTCTTCTAGAGATTCCGTTATTTACATCCCAGAATAACATGGATTTTAATCTTCTATCAGCATCAGCAGTGCCGTCCAATAACATTCCGAAACCACCATTGATTACTTCACCCCAACCAACACCACCACCATTATGGATTGAAACCCAAGTAGCCCCTCTGAAACTGTCACCAATAACATTCTGGATAGCCATATCAGCTGTGAATTGTGAGCCATCATAAATATTGGATGTTTCTCTATAAGGAGAATCTGTTCCTGATACATCATGATGATCACGCCCTAGAACAACTGGAGCAGAAATTTTACCACTAGCAATTGCATTGTTAAAGGCTTCTGCAATTTTCATTCTTCCCTCAGCATCAGCATATAAAATACGAGCTTGTGAGCCGACAACCATTTTGTTTTCTCCAGCTGTTTTTATCCAATTGATATTATCACTCATTTGTAGCTTTATCTCAGCAGGGGAGTGTTGCATAATTTTTTCTAATACTTCACAAGCAATTCTATCAGTAATTGCTAAGTCCTTAGCATTATTTGATGCACAAACCCATCTGAAAGGTCCAAAGCCATAATCAAAACACATAGGCCCCATAATATCCTGTACATAAGAAGGGTATTTGAAATCTCCATTTGTTTTTAAGATATCAGCATCAGCACGGCTTGCTTCTAGTAAAAAAGCATTTCCATAATCAAAAAAATACATTCCTCTTTCGCTTAAAGTATTGACTGCATTGGTGTGGCGAACCAAGGATTTCTGTACTTCCTTTTTAAACTGCTCAGGATTATTTACCATCATATCATTGGCAGTTTCATAACTCATTCCTACAGGATAATAACCACCTGCCCAAGGGTTGTGTAAGGATGTTTGATCAGAACCAATTTCAATATGAATATTACGTTCTACAACTTTTTCCCAAAGGTCAACTATGTTTCCATCATATGCAATAGAAACGGCTTCCTTATTTTCTCTTGCAGAAATTGCTCTATCTAGTAATTTATCTAAATCTTTATAAACTTCATCTACCCAACCTTGTTCATGTCTTTTGCAGGTAGCTTGAGGATTTACTTCTGCAACTATACAAACTCCTTTTGCAATTATACCTGCTTTTGGCTGAGCACCACTCATTCCGCCAAGTCCTGCAGTAATAAATATTTTACCACTTAAATCTTTTGTTTTAGGGTCAATTTTTCTTGCCGCATTTAATAAGGTAATTGTTGTTCCGTGTACAATTCCTTGAGGGCCAATATACATGAATGAACCTGCTGTCATTTGTCCGTATTGAGTAACACCTAGTGCATTAAATTTTTCCCAATCATCTGGCTTAGAGTAGTTAGGAATCATAATTCCATTTGTCACTACAACCCTAGGAGCATCTTTGTGTGAAGGGAATAATCCCATTGGGTGCCCAGAGTATAATACTAAAGTTTGTTCATTAGTCATTTCTGCTAAATATTGCATACACAAAAGGTATTGAGCCCAATTCTGAAATACAGCTCCATTTCCACCATAAGTAATTAATTCCTCAGGATGTTGTGCTATAGCATCATCCAAGTTATTGGAAAGCATCATTTGGATTGCGGCTGCTTGTTTGCTTTTGTGTGGAAAATCCTCTAAGTGCCTTGCTTTTATTTTATAGTTAGGCATGAAGCGATACATGTAAATTCTTCCGTAAGTTTTTAGTTCCTCAGCAAATTCAGGTGCTATTACCGTGTGCATATGCTCAGGGAAATAACGCAAAGCATTACGAATTGCTAATTGCTTTTCTTCTTTGTTTAGGATTTCCTTTCGGTTAGGCGCATGACTAACACTAGGATCTATGTATTTTTTTGCAGGAATTTCAGTTGGGATTCCTTGTAAAATGGCTTGTTTAAGATTTGTCATCTTTATGCTTTATTTCTTTTTTGTATGGGCAATGCTTGCAGTTATTATTACAGCAATGGCCTCTTTTTAAATGGTACTTTTTAGTAAAAACAATATAGTCTTCTTTGGAATGATAATACTCATTCTTATCCAGACTGTCTATTTTTGAAAATTCTTTCATAGAGTTGGCTAATTTACGATATTTGCACGAATGAAAATAGAAACTGAGGAAATATCAATTCCGCTATTAAAAGAGAAAGAAGTGCGTTTATTTATAAAGCGAATTGATAAGGTGCATCCTTTTATTTCTGGGAATAAATGGTTCAAATTAAAATATAATCTGTTAGAATCCAAAAATCAAGAGCTTGAAACGCTATTGACTTTTGGAGGTGCATATTCCAATCATATTGCGGCTACTGCCTTTGCTGCAAAAGAAAAAGGTTTTAAAAGTATAGGGATTATAAGAGGAGAGGCGCACTTACCTTTAAATTCTACTTTGCGTTTCGCTATGGAAAATGGAATGAAATTGCACTATATAAGTAGGAGTGATTACAGAGAGAAAACAACCTATGTTTTTTTAGAAAAACTAAAAGCACAGTTTGGTAACTTTTATTTGATTCCAGAGGGAGGAACAAATGAATTAGCAATTGAAGGAACAGCAGAGATTTTAGAGGCAAATGATACACAAGATTTTATTTGTTGTGCAGTAGGTACTGGCGGAACAATTGCAGGAATTATTAATGCTGCAACTGACAAGCAAACCGTAATTGGTTTTCCTGCTATAAAAGGAATTAATGCATTAGAAAAGGATATTGAAAACTGGACTAATACAAGTAGTTATAAATTGATAAATAATTACTTTACAAATGGCTATGCTAAGGTAACGGTATCATTAGTTGAGTTTATAAATGAGTTTAACATTTCACATAATATTCCTTTGGATGCTATCTATACAGGTAAAATGATGATGGGTATTTTGGATTTAGTAGGCAAAGATTATTTTCCGAAAGGCAGCAGTATTTTATCGATACATACGGGTGGTTTGCAAGGCAATAAAGGAATGAGTGAACGATTAGGTATTAAACTTCCCTCATAATTTCCAAGGGGTTTTCCTTTTTCCAAGTTTCTCCTGTAAAATCAGGAACAATAATGGATTGACTATTAGCAGCTACCGAAAGTTCAGAAAGAGGAGTGATGGCACTCCACAGAATACTATCGTATACATTTATATCTAGCGGTAATCCTAAATTTAAGCATTTTATCAAACGATAAATCATAACAAAATCCATACCTCCATGCCCTTGTTTAAAGCCTTTGCTAACGGTTTTTAGTTTTTTGATGATAGGATGTTGGTATTTGCTTTTGTACTCGTTATAGGCTTCTTCTTTTAGCCAATTATGTCCCCAATATTCAGGTTCTTCCCCTTCAATATACAAGCGGCTTGGGTAGCCATCATGTACGGCTTTTGTTCCTACAATTTTATTAATCCTAGAATAAGGCCTTCCTGTATGTACATCAAATTGCAAGAGGATAGTTTTTCCTTTCTCGGTTTTAATCATAGTATTATTCATATCCCCACATTTGTAGCTTTGTATAGGATGGTTGTATTGTTTTGCAGCAATACTAAGGTTCAGTTCTCTACTACTCATAGAGGTAAGGTGTGAGAAAGTATCACCTCTTCCAATTCCTAAATAAAAGGCAATTGGCCCTAAACCGTGTGTGGTGTAGAAATTTCCATTTCTTTCTGCATGTTCATGCAAACGCCACTGTCCTTCATAATAAGTATCGTGTAGCATCAATGCTCTCAAATCATGCAAATAAGCACCCTCAGTGTGGGTTATGTCGCCAAATACGCCTTCTTGTATCATATTCAATACCCAAAGTTCTTCTTCATTATAATTGCAATTTTCCATCATCATGCAATGTTTTTGGGTGCGTTCAGTTGTTTCAATAATTTTCCAACAATCCTCAATTGTTGAAGCAATAGGCACTTCACTTCCAACATGTTTTCCGTTTTCCATGGAATAGATTGCCATAGGTGTGTGCAAATCCCAAGGAGTAGCAATAATGACTAAATCAATATCATCCCTTTTGGCTAATTTTTTCCATTCCATTTTTGATTTGTGATAAAGGACTGGCTTATTGCTTTGCCAAACTGCTAATTTTTCAGCTGCTTTAGTTACTTTTTTTTCTGAGATATCTGATAAGGCAATAACTTCAGCCATTTCATTTTCCACTAAGTACTGAAACATTTCCAGAAGGGTATTTCCTCTGTTTCCAAGGCCAATAATTCCTACTCTTACCTTACTGATAGGATCGGCAGCAAAGCCAAACATAATCCCCTTAACATCTCTTTTGGTGTTGTTTATTAACTCCTGAATAGTAGTGCTATCGTTACCCAAAGCAGTGAAAGGTAAACCTAAAAATGCACTAGCTCCTAAAACGGATTGTAGAAAATGTTTTCTTCTCAAAATATATTTATTAAAAATTAGTGTTCAAATATATATTTTTTGAATGTAAATAGGTTGAATGGCTTTTCTATTTTAGTATCATGAAAAAATACTTGTTAATTCTATTCCTCTTTTCTTCATTTTTAGCGGAGGCTCAAACCAAAACGGAAAGCTATATTGCCAAGTACAGTAGTGCTGCTGTTGCTGAAATGGAGCGTTATGGGATACCTGCTTCTATTACTTTAGCACAGGGTATACTAGAGAGTGGAAATGGAGAAAGCCGATTGGCAGTAGAGGGTAAAAATCATTTTGGAATTAAGTGTCATAGCAATTGGAACGGTAAAACAATTGTTGAGGATGATGATGAAAAAGGAGAGTGTTTCAGAAAATACAGTAAAGTGTCAGAATCTTACAGAGATCATTCTCTTTTTCTAACTGAAAGAGGGCGCTATTCTTTTTTGTTTGAGTATCAAGAAACAGATTATAAAAAATGGGCAAAAGGACTAAAAAAAGCAGGGTATGCTACCAATCCTAAATACCCAAATTTATTGATTGATTTGATTGAACGCTATGATTTGAGTAGGTTTGATAAAGGTGTATCACAGGATAATCAACTTTACTTTGCACATGCTTATGGATTACCTTATTTAACAGGATTGGGAGCCTTCTATTTTAAGAAAAAGATGTTACTATTTGGTGAAATAAATACTTCTTTTGCATTTACCGGATCCACTGTAGGTTATCATTATGAACTCTTTAATAAATTTTATACAGGAGCCAATGCAGGAATTATTTACTTACCTACAAAGGAAAAAGTATTTACTCCACAAGTTTCAGCAGAGTTGATGTATAAAAAATCAAGTAAAAATAAGCGTTATAATTCTGTACTGATTAGGGGAGGAGTGCAATTTCCTTTAACTGAAATGGATTATAAAATAATTCCTTATTTGAGTTTAAGTTACTTGCTGAACTAATCCACTAATCTACTAATTCGTAATTGTAGACAAATCCGTTTTTAGTATTTAGCAGATTTATTTTTCCGTTATTATCAATGTCGGCCATGTTGAAGTAGCCATCACTATCAATAGGGAAGCCTTCCATAACTCCATCAGTATTACAAAGATACAACTCATTATTGGTAGTAATCATTAGCCCTTTACTATTACTAACTAGGCTTGTAATGGTATTATCAAGTTCAAAAGAGTGAATAATCTCAAAATCAGTATTTACAATAAATACTCTTTTATTACTGGTATAAATAAATTGCTTTTCAGCTGCTTTTTCATCAACCAAAAACAAAGAAGTAGCAACTAAATTGGGCAATGAAAGTTGGCTGCTATTTCCTTCTAAAGTTCCTCTCCAAAGTTTCCCATCAGTAGTAATTGCATATAATGTTCCGTTTTTATCTACGCTAATAGGACTTCCATTGAACTGAATACCTTGCTCAAAGTGCACTCTTTTACTACCATTAATCGCTAATAATTGTGTACTACTATTGTTCCCTTCAGCAAGGATATAATCCTTAGTAGCTATCCTGAAATGTTGTGGTGTTTGTTGTATTCGATTGCTGTTTTTTTCATATTTCCAACCCTTTACTTTCTTTCCATTCTTATCTAAATTATAGATGTTATTGTCTTCTCCTACAATAAGAATACGGTATTTTCTAGTATCATTATAGTCGAATAAAGAATGCCCAATTTTTGTATTGCAAGGTAATAGTATAGGGAAGTCATCTACATTTTCACCATTTCTGTCAATTAAATAGAGCTGACTTTCAGTATTGAACAAACATTGGTATTTACTGTTTTTATAGGCGTCAATGCTTGATATATCTCCAAGTATTTTTGAATTTAATTGAATATTCCACAACTCTTCTCCCTTAGAATTAATTGCAAATACTTTATGCTTATTATTTTGTACTACGATCATCTTTTCCTTAGTGAAATGGTTGTAGGTAAATTGTGGATGCATACTAATATTTGTGTCCAATTGTATGAACCATTCTTCCTTTATAGCTTCTTTAAAATCAGTGTCATAAAACAGATTAATATTGTTTAGAAACAGATCCTTCTTACTAGTCATTTGTACTGAAAAAGCAGTGAATTTCTCTACAGAATCAAGATAAAAATTAAGATTCTTCCCATAACTAGTTTGGAGTTTTTCTTTTAGGGCTACAGCTGTTTTACCAGGATTGATATAGAAAAACAAATTTGATTTTGAAGATAAATAACTACTGTAATTATTAAAGTGTTGGTTGTTGGTTAAAATATTATTTCCTGTGTAGTTGTCAATTAAATACTCTAATGAAGCTATAGTTGAACCAAAAATAAAATAATCCTCAATAGTAATAAAGTAGGGAGTAGAGCTGCCAAATATATCTCCAAATAATTGAGCAGTAATATTAGGCTCTCTTATGGTGTTTATACTATATTGAGCATAAGTTTTTCTATCAACAATTAAGCCCTGGAGTAAACTACTTGCTGTAATGGAATTATGGCTTTTAAAGAAAGCGTATTGTTGTTGTATATCTTGAGTGGAAGAAGTATTAAAAATACCTGCTTCTCCTTGTAATTCATTGATAAATTCATTGTAGTTGACATTGAAGCTGTCTTGAATAAGTTTTCTATGTTTATCCCAACTCCAGAAATCATTTTGTTGTTGTAATATTTTGTTTTTCTGATTAAATAATTGTTTGGCATTATCAAAGCCTATACTTAGCAAAAGGGAAGTGTTCTCAGGGATTACATCCACTATATTTATCCTTTCTGCTTTTTGGTTATTAAATACATCAGTATAATTTATAGTATTGTTGTTGAAAGCACTAAAGCCATTAGCTGCTATTATCTTGTTTTTCACACTTAAATCAGTAGCTGTCCATCCAGAAAAATTGGAATTTATAATTGGTTTCTTTGTAAATATATTGGTATATTCGATTAAAGAATTGTAGTTGAAAAATAAATTTATTTCTGCTGATTTACTTATAGTTTTGTATGCAAAGTTAAAGTTTTGGTTAAGCAAAAGTTTATCCTCAGCGCCACTAGCTCGTATTGCATCTTCAACCAACATTTTATTTTTTGAAAAGAATACAATGTCGCCTTTAAAACTTACAAATAAGATATTGCTTTTGTGTTGCAACTCAAATATGGGTTGATTGTTGTATTGTCCTTCTTTAACTAGATTGCCTAGCAAGGTATTTATTTGAGTGTTGCTAGTAATAGCTTCTCTTTCAAAATTACTACTGAATAGCAAACTACTATTCTTGGCACCAACTTTATGGAAGGAAATAAAAAGAATATTGCTTTTAAAAATAAGTGAGTTTTGATTGTAAAAACTGCTAATTTCTTGAATTTGATGATTGATACTATCCACTATGCTTATGTTACGCAAATGTCTCCAGATATCAGCAGAATTCAAGTTAGTATATAGCTTTTGAGTATCATTGCATTGCAGAATTACTGCTGCATTGGTTGGAATAATATTTAATGGATTCTCTGTATTTTTTGTAACTTGCTTATAGCTGTTGTATCCTATGAAAAGTATAATAGAAATCAGGATTATTGGCGTGACAATTTTTAGTGTTTTACTAAGCATAGTTGTGTTTTAAATCAGAACCCCAAAATTAATAATTTAAAGTGATAAAGTAAGTTGAGCAGAAAGTAGTTGAAAAGTTTTTCTGTGCTGCTTGTTTGCTCCAATTTCAGCTATTGCTTTTCTGTGCTGTTTAGTTGGGTATCCCTTGTTATTTTTCCAATGATAATCAGGAAACTCTAGATCTAATTCTTTCATTATATCATCTCGATAAGTTTTAGCCAGTATCGATGCAGCAGCTATGGACATGAATTTCCCATCTCCTTTTATAATGCATTCATGAGGAATTCCAGGGTACGGGTTAAAACGATTACCATCAATTATCAAGAGTTCAGCTTTAACAACTAAATTTTTAATAGCCCTATGCATGGCAAGAAATGAAGCATTAAGAATGTTGATTTTATCAATTTCAATAGGAGAAACAATACCTATTGCCCAAGTAATAGCTTGTTTCTCAATAATGGAACGCAGTAGATCTCTTTTATTTTCGGAAAGAACTTTACTATCTTTCAGTATCTTATTTTTGAATCCTTTGGGTAGGATAACAGCGGCAGCCACTACAGGTCCAGCTAAACAACCTCTCCCTGCTTCATCACAGCCAGCAATAATTTTAACAGAAGGAAAATGCTTTAACATCTATCTTGGGACTAAGCCTCTTTTTGGTTTCTTAATTCTCTTTGCCTTTTGCTGATTTCTGATATCAATATCTTCTTCCAGCAACCATTTCCCTTTGTTGTATTGATAGGAATTGAATGTCCCTTCAGGGATATAATATTCTTCAAGTCCTTCCAAATCTTTTTTGGGAGGAACTAAGTGATTAAATACTATTCTTTGTTCTCTCTGCTGATATTTTACACTGACACTTGTTTTGGCATCATATTCAATAACAATTCTTTTTTGACTTTCTTTCTTATTTTTTTTAAAGATAGGAAGTCCGAATTTGATTTTATTTTTCCCTGAAAAGTACATTACATCAATTATCTTTTTTGTACTGTAACCATCATTCCCATCCCATGCAAGTAGAGTGTAGTGTTTCCTCCCAATTTTTTTGATGTATGCAATTTGATAGTAGAGCGCACCATACCAATTTGTAGCATCTAAGTCTTCCTGCTCAGCATTACGGATATTAGCGGAATTATCTACTAAAGGAATAATTTCATAACGCTTATGTTTTTTGTTGTGATAATGCACAATTGCATAGTATTCGTAAGTACCATTATCTTTTTTTAGTAACCAGTTGAAAATACGAAAAGTATTGTCAGGGGATAAGATGCGAGCAATAGTGGGTAGAGAATCAAAAGGGAACTTAAAAGATTTTTCGTATTGAAGTACTTCAGTAAGGTTAGTTATAAACGCTTGATTGGCTAAACGTTTTTCAGTTTCTGTTTCTGCATTCATAATGAGATGTGCCATTACTTTTAGGGTATCCTCATATTCAGTAAATAAGTTATTGTTCCCTTTTTGTGAAAAACTACTAAGGCTATGTAGTATAAAAAGGAGAAAGCATATTTTTTTCATAAGGCAAAGTTAAGTAATTTGATTCTTATAAGATAGTGTCCCCTATTGGTTTCTTATGACAATATATATGTAGCTAAGTACATCATTAATTAAAATAATGATTTTATAAATAATTGAAAATAAAAAAGGGAAGCTAATACTTCCCTTTTTTTATTATAAACTATTGATTATTTACTCAATAATAAGCTTTCTTTTAACAGAATTATTCTCTGATAAGATATCAACTATATATATACCAGATTCCAATGAGCTTACATTTATTGTATTATTATTTAGCTCCTTATTTAAGACTAGTTGTCCATTCAGATTATAAATATTAATATTTTCAATTTCAACTGTATTACTAACAATAGTTAAAATATTATTAGCTGGATTAGGATATATTAATAGATCTGAAGTTTTTTCATTTATAGAGTTTACCAAGCATGAAGCATTACAATTAGCAAGTGAACTGTATTGGCCTAATCCAGTTCCTGGATCTTGACAATCTCCTGGACTAATACAATCCCAAGATGAAGCTATACAACTACCATCATCACAAAGGGCTGTAGGGTCATAATTAAAAGCTGTAGAATCTGTACAACCATCTGGTAAAATACAATTACCATCATCACATGTTGCTGTTGTACTATAATTACATGCTAATGTATCTGTACAACCATAAATTGTTAAACAACTTCCGTCATCACATGTTGCTAAACTATCATAATTACAAGCTATAATATTCATACAACCATATACACAGTAAATACATGAAGAATCATCAATTGTAGCTAATGGATTGTAATTCATAGCTATTGAATCTGTACAACCATAAGTAACTACTGGAAAGATACAGCTATCAGGACAGGTTGCAAGTGAATCATAGTTAATTGCAGATGGATTCATACAACCATAAATTGTTAAACAACTTCCGTCATCACATGTTGCTGTTGCACTATAATTACATGCTAATGTATCCGTACAACCATAAATTGTTAAACAACTTCCGTCATCACATAATGCACTAGCATTAAAATTGCATGCAGAAGGGTCTGTACACCCATCAGGTAAATTACAACTTCCATCATCACAAAGGGCTGTTGAATCATAATTACATGCTATTGGATCTGTACAACCATCAGGTAAAATACAACTTCCATCATCACAAAGGGCTGTTGAATCATAATTACAAGCTAATGAATCTGTACAACCATCAGGTAAAATACAACTTCCGTCATCAACCGTTGCTAGTGGATTAAAGTTACACGCTAAAGGATCTGTACATCCATCAACAGCTAAATTTAATACCTCATACATTCTTGGATTTAAATAACCGTGTATCGTATCTAAATATAAATTACCATGTGTAGCTGACATATTAGGGTTTCCTAACATTGAAGTAGCAGCAAAGTAACCCGCAGGTGCTGGGCCATTTACAGCTTGGGCTGTAGCTTCATACCAAGTGTTATCCCACCAGTCCCATGGTGCACCTTCTTCAGTATAAGCCCCAAAAGGAGTTGGAGTTGCAGATGGAGTTGGAGTAACAAAAGTATATAAACCTTCATAGTTATTTCCAACAGGATAACTATTAATAGTACTATATGTTGTGTTATTAATTACTGATTGTGCAGTAATAGGATCTGTAAAACCTATGCCTGAAAAAGCAGCATTGTTTCCATACATATCTTGATGTTTTTGTACAATATAACTACCTTGTGCTTCCACAACAAAATTTCCTGTTGTTGGCACAATTACATCACCATTAGCATAAGGTCCATTCTCATCTTTAGCACAATGAAAAGAAACCATAGGTACATCACCAGCTTCTAGCCAAGAACTATCAGCCAAAGATCCACCAATATTAAATGCCATACTAATTTCATTACTATAGCTAGGGTTATTAGGAATATTCCAAAGAAATGCTACAGGAAACATAAATGGAGGTGTATTTGCTGGAAAGTAAGTAGAATCTGTTCCATCTGGATTTCCAAAAATTGGAGGGTATACATAAGGAACTGGATTTAAAGGATCAGTAAGATCTAAGAATTTTAATAAGTTAAGTTCTACAGCAGGGTTGTCAAGAGCATCATATGCCAAAGAAATATAACCCCCGGTACCTTGACCCCCTAAAACAATTTTAGATTCGTCAATCCCATAAGGATTTCCTGTATCTTCAGTCATTCTCATATATCTAACCATAGCCTTAGCATCCTGTATTCCTCTGTAAGCAGCTTGTAATAAGCTAGAGGTTCTTACAGTTTGGTCTGTTGATGTTGGATTCCATCCTAAACGATTTTCCATAGCAACAGCTACATAGCCTTTTTTTGCCCATCTTGTACATTGTTCAACTATTGACAAATCTGTTTTAGATCCTGTTGGTTGCCCATTAACTACTGGAGGCAAAAAACTACCAGTATGCACTAAAATAATTACAGGACGATTAGTCTCTGTATCTCCAGTTGGCTCATAAATATCACATTTTAAATTTGCTGGACCAGGAGCTAGACCTTGCAGCATAGGTAATATGCTGATATTTGTAGCATAAGTTACATTAGAAGTAACTGTTACTGCTGAAAAGACATCATCAAGATATCTAGTCTGTGCATTTACCGAAAGCCCCAAACTTAATAGGAAAATTGTAAATACGGATTGTAAGTTTTTTTTCATAATATTTGAATTATTTAATTAGTATTCTACAATAATACAAAAATTAATTAAGTTCAAACAATAATGAACAATAAGTCATTCTTCCGATATAAGGTCCTCCATATACTTCATAATGTTTATTGTTTAGTACATTTGATGAACCAACTTTTATTGTAGCATTTAATTCAGGAAGTTTTTTACTTATTTGCACATCAACCAGATCATATGCTGGAACATCTCCTGTAAATTGAGGAGATCCTTCATAAGTAAACCCTTCAACCCATTTGTAATTTATGCTAAAACTAAAGTTTCTTAGTGTAGAATTTGTAGATAACAAATGAATATCTCTACCGGTAATCCCTAGGTTGTATTTGTGTTCTGGGGTATTGTAAGCAGGAATTATTGGATCCTCTGTCCCTTCTTCATTAAGCTTATTCCAAGAATAGTTTCCATTTAAAGAATAGTTAGAGTGTAAGTAGTAATTAATGCCTATTGAAGCCCCTTGAGTTGTTACTGTATTTTCGGCGTTAGCTGCCATACGATAAGCTTGTATTGATGGTAGAGCTATTTCGTAAGCTCCAGTAGTCGTATCATCAACGGTTGTATTAAACTTAGCCCCTATTTTATATCCTATAAAATCAGTGTATCGAGAATAATAATAATTTGCATCCAAATAAACTTTATTGAATAATGTAGTTCGATAACCTATTTCAGCAGATTTTGCTTTTTCAGGTTGTATGGGTTTTACACTAAAAAAATTGAGACTGTCCTTTGATAATGCTGCAGGTAAATAATAATTAACTAATGATTTAATGGTAACTAGGTTCTCTCCATAATCTGTGCCATGACCTTGAAGATTACCAATTAAAATTGCTCTACCAACATTATAGTAAAGGTATTGATCAGCTAGGGTAGGGTTTCTGATTGCTGATGAAAATGAGAATCGAATCACATCTTTTTCTGTTGGAGTAAATACAATTGACATAGCTGGAGAAAAGTTCAGATCAAAATTTTCGTTTTTATCAGCTCTTAATGTGCCGCTGAGCTTCAAAACTTCACTAAACAAATTAGTTTCAAAACCAGAATAAATTCCTAGCTCGTTATTTATTATTTTACCTACAGTGTCTAAAAATAAACTTCCTTTAGTGTCTGGAGTATATTGCCTAAAATTTGCTCCAATTTTAAGAGTAGCAAAGTCAGGGTTAAATTGATATTCTGAATGTATATGATTAAGCGCTGACTTGTCATAAAATCCAGTTCCTCCTTCACTAGCAATTTTGGAGGTAATATCGTCTAGAGCTGCTTTAAAATCATCAGTCCCCGGAACAAGTCTACCTGTTTCTAAATCAGTCAAATCCCGAACTGTGATATGATTAGTAATTATCAAATCAGAATTTGTATTTAGTACTGAGTCACTCATTGTTATCCAATCATTTATATCAATAGGATTTCCATTAAATAACCACTCTGCTTGAAAGGTAACTGGATTAAATACTAAATCAGGTTTAGCCCAATCAACATCATTCCATTCAAAATGATCTCTCCACTTGTTTTTATAAGCAGTATACCAATCTTGATTAGAAATTTGATTGTATTCTTGTAATCTTAAAGCAGTAAAAACTGCATCATAAGAATCTCCCGCATCTTCACTTGTTCTATAAGCTCTTAAAAAGAATTTGTCTTTTTGTTTTATCTCAAACTTATTTTGCCAAAACTGAATGTTTTTAAGGCTAAAACGATTATCACCTTGATAGATAGTAGTGCCTGTACTATAATTAGCTCCATAAATAAGCTCAATTCTAGGATTAATCATATAATGTAATGATGTTTGAACTTTCAGATTTTTAGTGTTATAATCTACTATATCCTTTTCCATATAGCCTGTTCTATGATATTTTCCTAATCCTGGAAAATCAAGATATTCTGCTTGAAAGGTGGTTAGGTTATTGAGATTCCCATCAGTATCTTCATCTCCATATCTATTTATAGCATCATATCCGCCAGGGTTATCACTACTAATTGTGCCATCAACTGCCGCCATATTATCTGCCTCCCAATCCTGGGCTTTCATATAGAAAAGATTAATTTTGAAGGCAAAAATATCTTCTCCTTTTGTATTTTTAAATTTTTCAGCAAGTCTAACAGAATTTTCAAATAACTGGCGTTCACCAAATTTATATTGTATGGATAAACCCTGCTTAATAAAAGGACTGAGAGTTGTCATACTGATTACTCCATTAAAAGCATTAGGACCATAATAAGCCGAGCTTGCACCTTGAATAATTTCCACTTTCATAATATCCAATTCAGAAGAACCTAAAAAATTTCCTAAAGAAAAATTAAGTCCTGGAGATTGATTGTCAACTCCATCAATAATTTGAAGAGAACGTACAGGCGAGGTGCTGTTAAACCCTCTAGTATTAATTACTTTAAAACCTAGGCTAGCTGCTGTAATATCAACCCCTTTAAGTGCACCTAAGGCGTCATAAAAATTAGCTGATGGAGTCTCTTTAATTGAAATCATATCCAATGCTTCAACAGTAAGAGCAGCCTCTTTCTGTTTTTGGGTAATTCTAGTGTCAACTACTCTTACTTCCTGTAGGCTTTTGCTGTCAGGGAATAAATAGATAGGGTTTGGGTTTTTACTTGTTACTTCTGATTCTATTAGTTTATATCCTAAATATGAAACCTCTAAAGTAATAGGAAATTTTCCTGAAATTGAAAGAATATAGTTTCCGTTAACATTAGTTGAAGTACCATTATTAGTGCCTTTTAAAACCACATTAGCACCAATTAAAGTTTCTTTAGTTTGCCCATCAATTATCTTTCCACTTAATTGTATTTGAGCGTATGCGGTTTGAATAAGAAATGTAAAAACAAGAAGTAAAAGTTTATTCATAAAGTAATTTTCAGTAGGTTCGCAAATTACAAATAATAAGTAAAATGGGAGTAGTTTTTAGAAATTCAAAATTTATAAATGAACAAGATTTGGTCATTAAAAGTTTGAATAGAGCTTTTAATTATGGTGATGGTTTTTTTGAAACGATTAAAATAATAAATACAAAGCCTTTTAATTTCCCAGCACATTATGCTCGTTTTTCCTTATCATGTGTAATTTTAAAGTTAAAACATCAAGAAACACTTAGTAGTTTACTTGCAGTTATTAATAATTTAATTAATCAAAATAAATTAATTAATGGAAGTGTTAAAATTCATGTAAGTAGAGAAGGAGGAGGTAGATATCAACCTAAATCTAAAGGTTGTGAAATGATGATTAATACTTGTTCTGGCTTAGGATTTAAACAAAATATTCCAATATCATTATGTGTGTTTTCTGATGAGGTGAAAACTATGGGAAGACTATCTAATATAAAATCCGTTAATGCTGGAGTTTCAATATTAGGAGCAATTCATGCTAAGGAATTAGGGTTTGATAATGCTATATTAAGGAATACTAAAGGTAATTGTATTGAAGCAACTAACTCATCACTGTTTATTATTAAAGATAATGTAATTTATACTCCACTACTAAATGATGGTTGTATTGATGGTACTATGAGAGCTTGGGTATTAAATCATTATAAAATAATTGAAAAATCGTTAAGTCTGGCTGATATTAAGCAATCAGATGAAGTTTTTATTACAAATGCTCTAACTGGAATAACAGCAGTCAGGGGGGTAGAGGAGACTGTTTTTTCTGATTTTAAATATGCTGATAAATTACAGAATAAACTAATTAATTTAAGTTTGGATCTTTAGGCATATTAACCCAAATTGCATAGTCTGATTTCTGATTTCTTATAATCTTATTCCAGAGTTTTGGGGTAGAATACTGCATACACAAATCATCTTTTGATCTATCTACTAACCAGCTGTCTTCTCGAATTTCAGTATTTAACTGGTCTTCCCTCCAACCAGAGTATCCCACAAAGAATCGAATCTCATTTTTAGTAATTTTCTTATCCTGCATTAATTTTAGGACTGTATTAAAATTGCCACCAAAATAGATATTTTTAGTTATCTGTTTTGATTCAGGAATTAGGTTTCCTAATGTATGAATAAATTGCAAAGATTGTTTTGCTACTGGTCCGCCAATATAAACAGGGAAATCACTTAATGGAATATTATTTAGTATTTCATTAAGGTTAATTTTTGTTGGCCGATTAAGTATTAATCCTATACTTTCATCATCATTATGATGAGTAAGTAATACCACGCTTTTAAAGAAAATTGAATCGTTAAAAGAAGGTTCCGAAATTAATATTCTTCCTTTTTTTGCTTTCAACATAAAAAGATATCTTTGTTTTACTTTTGTAAATATATAAAATGTAATCTAATATCGCTTATGGATATAAAAAACTTACGCTTGAACTATGAAAAATCAACTATTGATTTTAAGAATTTAGCTGATAACCCTATTCAATATTTTATGAATTGGTTTGAGGATGCTTTAAAGATTAATAAACAGGAGGCTAATGCTTGTATATTATCTACAGTTTCTTCTGATAATTGCCCTTCATCAAGAGTAGTTTTATTAAAAGGAGTGAACAAAAATGGCTTTATTTTTTTTACAAATTATAAGAGTAGTAAAGCTAAGGATATTGATGCAAACCCAAATGTAGCACTTAATTTTTATTGGCCAGAACTAGAGCGTCAAGTTAGAATTACAGGGATTGTAAAAAAAATTGCGATAAATGATTCTGACACCTATTTTAAAAGTAGACCCAGAGATAGTCAGATGGGAGCTTGGTTGAGTGACCAAAGTAAAGTTATTGGTTTAGATTATAATTTTATGGATACATTAAATTCTTTAGAAAGTAAATTTAAAGATAAAGCGATTGCACGTCCTTTACACTGGGGAGGCTACTGTATAGCACCTATTAAGGTTGAATTCTGGCAAGGTAGACCTTTTCGTTTACACGATAGATTGGTATACAAAATAGAGGATGGAGAATGGATTTATAAAAGATTATCTCCTTAATTTTATTATTATTATCTTCAATTAATGATTGGTTTTTATTATTAGTAAAACACCAATAATTTGGTTTCTTTATCAAATAAGAGAAAAATGATTTTAGATAAAAAAGTTTGAACGGATTTTGAATGGGAGTTTGAAAATAATGATAACTTGCCAAATTCAATTATTAAATAGTTAAAAAATGATTAAATGGTTATTTAAATATGGAGCAGTTATTTTTTTATTTAATACTGTGCTGCTTAACATTGAATCTACTTTTAATATTGGTAATCTGATTTTTGTATCTTTAATGGGAATATTTTTATTGTGTTTAATAATTAATCCAATACAAATCAAGACTGTATTATTTCATAAGGCATTTTTCTTTCTTTTGATTATAAACTCTGTTAATCTTTTGTATTTTCTTTTCTTTCATTCAATTTTTGATTATGAAGCAATTAAATTCATGATTTCAAAAGGCTTGCAGTTTTCTATTATTTCGGTATCAATATATTTTAACCATGAATATTATAAGAATAAGTTTCTTAATCATATTGTTTATTTAGTTTTTGGAATTGTTGTGTTTAGTTTTTTTCTTGATCCTATTATTTTTGCTGGTCGTTATGATGGAATAATTTGGAATGAAAATATGCTCGCTGCATTTACTATTACTGCTTTTTCTATTCTTTTATTAAAGAGTAATAAACGGACTAATCTTGATTATATTATGCTATTTTCATTGCTATTAATTTCATTGTCTACTGGTTCTAGATTAGTATTAATTGCACTTGGTTTAGTTTTTTTAATAAAATATGGATTTAGTTTAAGAAATGTAATTTATACTGTACTTTCTCTTATTATTACTTTAATTATAATATCTTATAACTTAGATACTAGTTTAAATAGATTTGTATCACAATCATTGTTTAATGATAGAATTTTTCAGTATCAGTATGCCTACGAAACATTACTTAAGAAACCCTTTTCTGGTTATGGATTAGATAAATACGCCTATATTGACTTGTCTTTAGTCCCAGCTTATGTTTTTCAAACGCATTCTATCATAGGAGCTCACAATGGATATTTAGCTTTTCTTACTCAATATGGAATTCTATTTGGAGGGATAGTTATATTTATTATATTTAAAAAGTCATTTCAAATTTATTTCTATTTTAGAAATAGTACAGAATATGAAAGAATATATCTCTTTATTATAATCTATACATTCATAGCGTCACTATTTGAAGTTTTTATGACTGGTATTAATGATTTTAACACAATTTTATTTTGGTTTTCATTAGCAATTTTATCGTATTCAAAATATATTCAAATTAATGAGAATTAGAATTATTTCTGAAATACAAGAGTTTTTTGCCTATAAGTATCAGTGGGATGCTATTTTTAATAATCAAGATTATTCATTTTTTCAATCTTTTGAATTTAATTATTATTCTTGGATAACTGAGTTAAGTAAGAATAAACTAAATAGATTATGTGTTATTTCGATAATAAATAATGAGTTAGTTTCTGCTATTTTCCCATTATATATTGATTCCAAAAAGAGATTGCGATTTATTAATGATAGACATGCTGATTTTTGTGATGCACTATCAAATAAAAAATATGATTTTGAGAATATTTTATCTGAGATTAGCAATCAATTGAAATTTGATTCTGTACATTTTATTAATTTAACAAAAGATTCTTTTTTATACCATTTATATAAAGAAAATAAATCTAACAATAACCTTATCAAACCTTTTGCTAAATATTCTTGTCTAGTTATTCCTGAAGGTATTTTTCCTAACAATGTTCTTAGATATAGATCAAAACAAAAAACGGAGTTTAGAAGAGTTAAAAAAAAGAATACTGATAAAGATCATCATATATTATCAAAGGGTGATGCAGATTTCCCGATTAGTGAAATTTATCAGCTTAAAGAAAGAATGATAGAGTTAGGGTTAAGGAAAATTAATTTCCTAGATGAAGATAGATTATTATTATTGAAAGAATTATATAATTCTAATAGAATGCTTGTAAGTATTGTGAAGAATAAGAGTAATACTCATGCAATCTCATTTATTCTAAGAAATGAAAATGAATACTTGTTTTGGATCGATATGTATGATAATGCCAAGATGATAAATATCTACAATTATATTTTATTTATTGAGAATATTTCATCTGAAAACAGTGTAAAAATAAATTTTGGAAGAGGAGTTTATGATTATAAGATTGGAAATTTTAAACCAGAGATTAAACAACTATTTGCTATATATATATATGAAAATCAGCTTCAGCTAAGTCTTTTTTTGTTTATTGATAAAATAAAAGGTATTTTAAAATTAATTTATAAAAAGTTTATCAAGTGAAGGTGTTTAGTTTTTTTACAGAACCTGCTTCTTACACATTAGATTTAATAGATAATGTTCATGATATTATGTCTATTAATTATTGTTTCTTTAATTCACATAGTGAAGCTTATACAAGCTTTAAAGGTAAAAAAAATATTTTCATGGATCAGATGAAAATTGTGGATCGTATTAGATATCTCCTATATGTTAGGCGGAAGTATGATGCTGTCATCTTTAATTCTTACGATACTCTATCATTCTTTTTTATTTTTTTGATAAATGTATTTAGTATTAAGAAAATATATATTGCTATTGAATCAGATACGCAATTATTGATGCCAAAAAATTTTCTTAAGAGGTTGCTTAAATATTTCTATTTATCACTTATTTTTCAGAATAATTATGTGTTTGGTCTGGCTGGAGGTAATTATTCTCACAAGGATTTATTTAGGTATTATGGAATGAAGGAAGATCGTATCTTTCTTATGCCTATGATGGTGGATAATTCAAAATTTTATACAGACAAAAAGAAGTTCCCTAAACCTTTTACATTTTTATTTGTCGGTAGGCTTCTAGACACCAAAAATGTTGATAAACTTTGTCAGCAATTTACTTCTCTTTTTTCAAATAAAAAAGCAAAAATGATTATTGTAGGTGATGGAGGTAATTTAGAAAAATATAAGAAAAATTTTTCAAAAAAGAATATTATTTTTATGGGAAACGTTTATAATGTGGAGCTAATTAATATCTATAAGAATGCAACTGTATTTACATTTCCTTCTTCTTTAGACGCTTGGGGATTGGTCGTGAATGAGGCTTTGTCAGCAGGATTGCCTGTTATTGCAAGAAAAGAAGTGGGTGCTTGTTCTGATTTAATTAAAGGTAAAGAAACAGGTTTTATTGTAGAAAATATGCAGGATTTTGGGCAAATGATGTTAACGTTGTTTAATGATTCTGAATTATTAAATAATTATTCGAAAAATGCTAGTGATTTAATGAAGAACAATTGGAATTATATGCTTTATAGGCAGTGCATGATGGAATTTATAAATACATTAAGTAAATGAGTTTAGGTGCAATATTTAGACAAATTATTATTGCTGCTAATCAATCTTCTTCATATATGAAAAGCAGATCATTAGTGTATCATGATATTCATTCTGATAATTGTTATACTAATATGTCTACATCATTAGATATGTTTATTAAACATATTAATATTATTCGTGAAATGGGTTTTAAGATTGTTTCTGAGATTACAAAAGATGAGGGCCAGATTCAATTAACTTTTGATGATGGTTTTTTAGGTATTTATGATAATATTAGTGTTATTAATGAGTTAGATTTGCCTGTAAAATTATTTATTATTACTTCATTTATTGGTAAACCTTTTCATTTAGACAAGAATCAATTAGTAGAGTTATCTAATAATCCGTTGATTACTATAGGTTCACATTCTCATTCTCATAGAAGATTAAATACTCTAGATAAAGGTGAGCTTCGATATGAGTTAACTTATTCTAAAAAGATACTTGAGGGCCTTGTAGGTGTTCCTATTAATGATTTGTGCTATCCGGAAGGAAAATTTGATAAAAGAGTTGTTAAGATTGCTCGAGATGTTGGTTATATTAATCAGTATTCTTTAATTCCTGGGGCATTTTTAACAGAATTATTTAAAAACGTAAGAAGAAGAAGTCTAGTTCAGTATGCTAATAAGAAAAGTTTTAAATCTATTTTGAAAGGAGGTGATGATATTTTAGAAAGATGGTATATTAAAAAACATTTTAAGTTATGAATATTTGTGTTGTATCACATTCCTTTTTCCCTGCAACCTGTTATGGAGGGCCAATATTTTCTACATATGAGTTGTGCAAAAAACTTACAGATTTAGGTTTTAATATTTATGTCTCTACTACTAATGCAAATTCTCGTAATCGTTTAGATGTAGTTACAAACAAATTTATTGAGATACATAAAAATCTACATGTGTGTTATTATTTTGAGCAAATATATTGGTATTTTTCTTTTGCTCTTATCTTTGGTTTATGGAAAGATATTAAAAGGTCTGAATTGATATATATTCAATATATTTTCCATTATACCGTTCCTTTAGCTCTATTTTATTCTTGGATCTTAAATAAACGTGTTGTTATTTGCCCTAGAGCAAGTTTATCTCCATGGGGAATAAATTGGAAAGGAAAGATTTCAAATTTATTTAAGAGAAGTTGGATTTCTCTCTTTATACGCCCATTTGTTTCTAATGTAAAATGGCAAGGATGTTCTTTTATTGAGATAAAAGATATTAAATCTTTTTTTTATAAAGCTGATTGCTATGAGTTATCTGATGGAATTAACACTAGTCTTTTTAGTTCAGAAAGATCACTTAATTATATTGATGTTATTAAAAAGTATACTGATAGGGACTTTGATAGAGTCACAGATATTGTATTTTCTATGGGAAGATTACATAAGATTAAAGGCTTTGATAATTTAATACGCTCATTTTCTTTAGTATTAAAAAGTAAGCCAGATGTAAAACTATTGATCGCTGGTTCAGATGATAATTATAAATCCTTTTTACTTCAAGAGATCAAAAGATTAGAATTACTAGATTCTGTTTTTCTAATAGGTCATTTAGATGATATAGAAAAAAGGGAAGTTCTATCTAATTCTTCTGTTTTTACATTATGCTCTCATGTAGAGAGTTTTGGTATAGTTGTATTAGAAGCATTAGCATCAGGCTTGCCGGTTGTTGTTTCTAATAAAACCATTTGGAAAGATCTTGAAAGAAATAAATGTGGTATATTTGTATCTAATCAGGAAAGTGTATTTGCAGAGGCATTATTATCTGCACTAGATACAGATTATAATCCGTCTGATTGTGTTAATTATGTAAAATTTAAATATGATATTGATATTGTATGTAATAATTTTATTAAATATTTTTGTCGTTATTAAATCTTTTGAATAAAAATCCTAAAATATCAATTATTACGGTATCATTTAATAGTGATATAACTATTAGAGACACCATAGAGAGTATTATTAATCAGGATTATAATAATATTGAATATATTATAATTGATGCTGGCTCTAAAGATGATACCCTTGATATAATAGAAGAATATGAAGAGCATGTTAGTTATTTTAATTCTGAACCTGATAAAGGTATTTATGATGGGATGAATAAGGGTATAACTGCTGCAACTGGTGATATTATTGGTATACTTAATTCGGATGATTTTTATCCAAATAGTTTCGTCATTAGTAATGTTGCTAAAACATTTGAAAAACAAGGATGTGATGCTGTTTATGGCGATTTAGTATATGTAAAGTTTTTTAATATTGATAAAATTACTAGGTACTGGGAGTCAGGAGAGTATACCATTAATAAAATTAAGAATGGTTGGATGCTGCCACATCCCACTTTTTTTGTAAAAAAATATTTATATGATAAGTATGGATATTATAATACAGATTTGAAAACGGCTGCTGATTATGAAATGATTATAAAATTGTTGTATAAGTATAATATTAAAGTATTTTATATTCCAATGATTTTAGTGAAAATGCGTATGGGTGGAGCTAGTAACTCATCTATTCTGAATAGAATTCGTGCAAATAAAGAGGATGGTTTAGCATGGACTAAAAATCAATTGAATAAACCTATATTTGTTAGGCTTAAAAAACCAGTACAAAAAATCAAACAATTTTTTCTAAGGCCAAAGCTGTAATTGAGAGTTTTACTAATTGATAATAACGATTCGTTTACTTATAACCTAAAACACTATATTGAGCAGTTTGCTAGTGAAGTGGAAGTTACCAGAGGTGCTGAGATAGAATTAGAAGATATTGAACAGTTTGATAAAATAATTTTATCTCCAGGACCAGGATTGCCAAATGAACACCCAGTTTTAAAACAAGTATTAACGCGTTATTTTAATAAAAAACCAATTTTAGGTATTTGCTTAGGGCAGCAAGCTATTGCTGAGTTCTTTAATGCTAATTTGGAAAACCTTACAACTGTAAAGCATGGAGTTACTTCAATGGTAAAGCATTTTAATAATTGTAAACTATTTGAAGATATTCCTAGAAATTTTAAAATAGGACATTATCATTCTTGGGTAGTTTCAAAAATTAATTTCCCAAAAGAATTAATGATTACTTCAAAAAATGAAGAGGGAATTATTACTTCTTTAAATCATAAAAAACATGATATAACTGCAGTTCAATTTCATCCAGAATCAATATTGACCGAACATGGTTTGCAGTTGATTGAAAACTGGGTGTTAGCTTAATTGTATTCAGGAGTGAACCAATCTTTCTTTTTTTCAAATTTCAAGTCTCTTAATACAGCAGCTTTTACACGTATGGTAAGCGAATAGCTTTGGTGATATCCAATAGGGATATAGTTGAATAGTAATTCCCAGCAATGTAAATCTCTATAAATATCAATTGATGTGTAGGTAAGTTCTTTGGCGTCAAAATCATATCCTGAACGAAAACCAATTCTCCATTTTTTAGTTAGTTTTAAATTTCCTGAGAAATTAAGAGATTGTGTGGTGTCAGAAAATTCTGATGATTTATACCCTTTATTGTAAGAGAGGGAATAGTTAGCTGTTAAATTCCATGGGATTGCATAAAAGTCTCTTTCCTCATCTTCTTCATTTTCTTGTTCTTTGTCTTCCTCTTTTTCCTTTTTCCTAGAAAAAGTTTTATCATTAAGAGTTAAGCCAATAGTTGTGCTTAAAGAGGTTAGTCTCGCTAATCGATTATTGATATTTAATTCTAACTGATTGATGTTTTTGGATTGTTCTTTATTTGAGGTGTAAGGATCATATCTGCTTGAAAAAGTAATATCAAAAATATCTAATAATCGTGTGCGTGCATTCAAAGTAATATCACTCAAATTTAAAGAATCGGAAAAAATATTGTATGAACTTCTAGCGCTAAGGTTTTCAAGTAATTTAATTTTTTTGAAGCTTTCAACTGTATCCTTCTTGTTTCTTATTTTCATTTCTAAAATATTAGAGAATCCTAAAGAAATATTTCCGCTTTTTCCTGTTGATGGTGAGCCGTAAACCCCATTATTCATAATGCTATATTGCTGAGTATTACCTAATGAATCGATCTGTACAGTTTTATAATATCCATATTTCTCATCTGAAAAATCAGGAGTATAGTTAAAAGAAAGGTTGGGAGTAATAACATGTCTTATAGCAGCAATTTTACTTTTATTAAACTGAACCATTCCATAAATTTTGGTATTTAAACCAGTAGAAAAACTATAATTGTGCCCTCTAGTAAATTTATGAAGTGTATCAGTAATTAGGCGGTTACTATTTGCATCCCACCTTTTTTCTGTTTGAGATAAATACCATCTTTCAGTAAGGTTAAAACTGGGATTTAGAGTAAAATGTTTTAATACCTTAATTGATGTGCTAATTGGAATATTATGTTTCATTCCGTTTCTAAAATTAGAAAATGATTTCTTAGTAAATAATAAAGAATCAGCAGTAGAAATTGTATTCTTTGTATTCATACCGTACTTAATCATTATCTTGTCATACCACTGTGTTTTTGCAGCATTTCCAAATGCTTTAAAAGGGTATAATCTTTTTGAATTTAGTGATATGTCAGGTAGCGTTAAGTTGACATTTTTTGTTGTTGTATTTTGGCTGTGCCTAAGATTAAAGGTAAGGTTGTTAAGAAATACACCTTCCCAATTCTTTGTTAAATTCACACTAGATGCCATGGTATTTTTTAGAAAGTCATTTGCATTATATGAGTTATTCCTATGATAGCTGCTACTTCCGGCCTCAACATTAGCTGAAAACTGTAAGGAAGGGTTTGCTTTTGAATCCTGTTGATGTCTCCATTTAATGTTAAAATCCTTCTTTTCACTATAATCAGGAAAGCCTTTTTCACTATTGAAATTTTTCCCAAAATTTAAATTTAAGTTTCCATTGTACCTGTAGCGGTTTTTGTATCTAAGCTGAGATTTTAGATTCCAACTTCCTTTTGTGTAGATGTTACTTTTTAAGGATAAATCTAATTTATCGCTTAAGGTAAAATAATATCCTACATCTTTTAAGAAAAACCCCATATTTGTTGATTCTCCATAAGAAGGAATGATTAATCCTGAGCTTTTTTTGTCATTGTTTGGGAAAAAACCAAAAGGAAGAATGAGTGGCATTGGGATATTGAAAAAAGTAAGGTAAGCAGGGCCTGTAATTATTTTTTCTCCAGGAATAATTTTAATCTTGTTTGCACGAATAGCATAGTGTGGTTTTTTTGCATCACAGGTTGTATAGTCCCCCTTGTTTAAATAGAAAACATCATCTTCCATTTTCTTGACTACTTTACCTAGTATATATCCGGCATCTTCTTTAGTCGTGATCTGCTTTACTCTACATTTTTTACTTTTAAAATTATAGGTAATTTCATGTGCTTTAAAACTTTCATTTTCTTCTGTAAAAACAGGATGTCCTATTTTATTTCCAAGATTATCATTTGTAGTGGTTGCAAAAATGGTATTAGTTGTCCAGTCAATTTCAATATAAGCTGCAGTTATGGTTGTTTCCTGATATATAATTTTTGCATTCCCATAAAGATAAGCCTTTTGATTAATGATATCTAGCTTTATAGAATCTTCAGCATCTTTTTCGATTTCTGCATCAAAAAAGAAGCTTTCAGCAGTTGTGTCGCCAGCAAGAGCAATAGTTGTGTCGTTAAAAATAGGGGTATTAAAAGCTTCAGAATTGTTAGTTAACCCTGTTAATAAGAAAAGTAAAAGCAGTAATTTTTGTAGGATTTGGTTCAATCTTAGTTGGTATATTTGTGTCTAATGTAATCTGAAATTTAAGGTGTCAAAATTAGGTAATTTATATCATATATTTTCTAGAAACGCAATTGGCTTGCTTTTATTGGCTGCTTTATTTTTATGTACTTCATTTACTGATGACAAGAAAAAAACTAATAGCAAGATAAGAACTATTGTTATAGATCCAGGTCATGGTGGAAAAGATTCTGGTACTATGGGAACCAAAAGATTCAAAATCTATGAGAAACATGTTGCTTTAGCAGTTTCCCTTAAGTTAGGTGACTATATTAAGAATGCTTTTCCTGAAGTTGATGTTGTTTACACTAGAAATTCAGATGTTTTTCTTGAACTTAATGAAAGAACTGAACTTGCAAATAATGCAAATGCAGATCTCTTTATTTCTATTCATTGTGATGGATTTACAAACTCATCTCCTTCTGGAGCTAGTGTTTTTGTAATGGGAATGAGTAAGTTAAAAGCCAATATGGATATTGCTATCAGAGAAAATTCTGCTATTTATATGGAAGATAATTATCAACAAAAATATGAAGGCTTTGATCCAAAATCTGCAGAAAGTTATATTGTATTTAGTCTTATGCAAAATACACATCTTAATCAAAGTTTGAAAATTGCAGAAGAAGTAGAAAAAGAATTTTCTACTAAAGCAAATAGAAAAAGTAGAGGTGTGAAACAAGCCCCTTTTTATGTGATAAGTAGAACTAATATGCCTAGCATTTTAATTGAATGCGGGTTTTTGACTAACTTTAAAGAGGAAGAGTATTTACATTCTGAAATTGGACAAGAATATATTGCGTCAGCAATTTTTAGAGGTTTTAGGACTTACAAAGAAAATTTTGAAGGCACTACTTCAAAAAAAGTATCAGAAGGACATGTTGTGGTAAAGGGACAGAGAGCTGAGACGCTAACACCTAAAAAAGAAATTACTACTGATAAAGTAGTGTTTAAGGTGCAAATTGGAACTTATTTAAAATCTATGTTGAATGACGCTTTGTTTAAAGAAATAAATGCTGAACAGCAAGTGATAAATGGAACATTTAAATATTATGTTGGAGATGAAACTAATAAATCATCAGTAGATAAGCTGAAAAATCAACTAAAAGAAAAAGGATTTAAAGGAGCATTTGTTGTAGCTTTTTACAAAGGAAAAAGAATTTCTACAAAAGAAGCTTTAGATTTGCAAACGAAAATAAATAATTATGAATAAAGAATTTAAAATTGGGTTTTTTGCCATTACCTCCATTATTGCTCTTGTATTTGGAGTGAATTACTTGAAGGGAATAAACATCCTTAATGACAATCGGGACTTTTATGCTGTATATGCAAATATTGGAGGACTTCAAGTTGGAAGTCCGGTAATGGTAAATGGCTATAAAGTTGGTATGGTGAGTAATATTGATTTATTAACCGAACAAAACCAGAATCTGTTGGTTACCATTAGCCTTGATAAAGAGTTTGACATAGCCATCAATACAGTTTGTAAGATTGTGAATCAGGATTTGATGGGTACAAAAGGAATTTCTTTAGTGCTTGGAGATAATGATGAGCTAATTACAAGTGGAGATACTTTAATTAGTGGTTTAGAAGGATCTTTGCAAGATGAAGTAAATGCTCAGATTTTACCTTTAAAAAACAAAGCAGAAGAATTGATTGGGTCTATAGATTCAGTAATGATGATAGTAACGGCAGTATTAAATAAGGATACTAGAGAAAATTTAAGAAATAGTTTAAGTAGTTTGGATAAAACCTTTGAATTAATGTCGCAAACAATGGTAAAGGTTGATAGTATAATTGATATAAATGATGAGCGTATAGCTAAAGTAGTTAATAATTTAGAATCGATTACGAGTAACCTTGAAAGTAGTAATGGAGAAATTAAAAATATCTTAACGAACTTTTCTTCTCTTTCTGATTCATTAGCAAAAGTAGATATTGCTACAGTTTTACAAAATGTAAGTAATATAACAACAAAAATTAATAATGGAGAGGGAAGTATTGGTTTATTACTTCAAGATGATAAAATATATGCTAATTTAGAAGAATCTACTCGTGAGCTAGCTTTCTTGATAGAAGATATTAAAAAGAACCCAAGTAGGTATGTTAATTTTTCAATTATAGGAGGCGGAAAACCTTATGTAGCTCCAAAAAAATAATACAAAATGGGCATTTCAAACATGATATTTCTAGGGATGTTTTTAGTAGCGATAATGTTCTTTATCCGAAACCTAAATAGGATTATAGCAAATATAAAACTAGGTAGAGATATTGATAGATCGGACAGACTAACTGATAGGTGGAAAAATATGTTCCGAGTAGCAATGGGACAATCTAAAATGACAAGAAAACCAGTTGCTGGAATGCTTCATATTATTGTGTACTTAGGTTTTCTTATTATTAATATTGAGGTAATTGAAATTGTTGTTGACGGTATTTTTGGTTCTCACAGATTCCTTTCTGCCATATTACCCATGGGTTTATATAACTTCCTTATTGGTTCATTTGAGATTTTAGCAGTCTTAGTTCTAGTAGCTTGTGTTATCTTTTTGATAAGAAGGAATATAGTGAGAGTAAAGCGTTTTTGGAGTAAGGAAATGACTGCTTGGCCAAGAACCGATGCTAACCTTATTTTAGTTTTTGAAATCTTATTGATGTCAGCTTTCTTAATTATGAATGCGACAGATAGTTTATTATTTACTGCTGGCGTTTCCCATTATGTTACTTCATTTTCTAATCCTATAAGTCAATATTTTCAGTTTATGTTTATGGGTATGGATACAGCAACTTTAGTAATTATTGAAAGATTTACTTGGTGGTTTCATATTGCAGGAATTTTAGGCTTTATGAATTATGTTTTAATTTCTAAACACTTACATATTTTCTTTGCTTTCCCTAGTACTTATTTTGCGAATTTAAATCCTTTAGGTCAGTTTTCTAATTTACAGTCAGTTACTAATGAAGTGAAATTAATGATGGATCCGAATGCAGATCCTTATGTTGGACCAGCTGCTGATGCTGCAATACCAGAACAATTTGGAGCTAAGGACGCTACTGATTTGAATTGGGTTCAATTACTGAATGCTTATAGTTGTACTGAATGTGGAAGATGTACTGATAGTTGTCCTGCTAATCAAACTGGTAAATTGCTTTCTCCTAGGAAAGTATTGATGGATACTAGAGATAGGATAACGGAATTAGCTAATAATAAAAGAAAAGGAGAGGAGGATACTAAATCCTTATTAGGAGATTATATTACTGCTGAAGAATTATGGGCGTGTACAAGTTGCAATGCTTGCACGGATGCTTGTCCTATTGAGTTAGATCCATTGTCTATTATTTTGGATATGAGAAGATATTTAGTGATGGAACAATCAGCGGCACCAACTGAGCTGAATATGATGTTTGCAAATGTTGAAAACAATGGAGCGCCTTGGCAATTCCCAGCTGCTGACAGATTAAACTGGAAAGATGAATAAATTAGTAGAAAAAAAAATAAATGGAGAATTAATATCTCCTGTATTGCCAGATGAAATTAAGAATTATCTGATTGATATTGATGGTACTATTTGTGATGATATCCCAAATGAAGAGCCTGAAAGAATGGCTACTGCAAAATTATATCCTGATGCTTTAGAAACCTTAAATAAGTGGTATGAGCAAGGGCATTATGTTACTTTTTTCACCTCAAGAGTGGAGGAACATAGAGTGGTTACGGAAATTTGGCTAAAAGAGAATGATTTTAAGTATCATGCTTTACTTATGGGTAAACCAAGAGGAGGGAATTATCATTGGGTAGACAATCATATTGTTAGGGCAACTCGCTTTGATGGTAAATTTACTGATTTGGTTGAGAAGGAAGTGTCTATTCAAGTTTTTAAATCATAATATTATGACTGAGTTACAAGTTAAAACAATGGCCGAGTTTATGGCTGAGGGAAAAGAAGCTGATATTCTTTTTTGGGTAGGCAGTGCAGGTAGTTTTGATGATAGAGCAAAGAAAATTACTCGTGCTTTTGTTCGAATTATGAATAAGGCAAACGTTAATTTCGGTGTTTTAGGTACTGAAGAATCATCAAGTGGAGACGCAGCAAAGCGTTCAGGAAATGAGTTTTTGTTCCAGATGCAAGCCATGATGAATATTGAGGTGATGAATGGGTATAATGTGAGAAGAATTGTAACCACTTGCCCTCATTCTTACAATACCCTTAAAAATGAATATAAAGGCTTAGGGGGCAATTATAAAGTGCAGCATCACACTGAGTTTATTGCCGAACTTTTAGCAGAAGGAAAGCTAAAAATAACTGGAAATTTAAAGGGTAGTAAGATAACTTATCATGATCCTTGTTATTTAGGTAGAGCCAATAATGTCTATGATATTCCTAGGGAATTGATAAATTCATTAGGGATTGATCTAGTAGAAATGAAAAGGAGTAAGCGTAAATCATTTTGTTGTGGAGCTGGAGGATCACAAATGTTTAAAGAACCAGAAAATGGAGCGCAGGACATTAATATAAACCGTACGGAAGAGGCTTTAGCCTTAAAGCCTGATATCATTGCTACTGGCTGTCCGTTTTGTAATACTATGATGACAGACGGGGTAAAAACAGTAGATGAAGGAGCTGCACAGGTAAAAGATATTGCTGAACTGATAGCGGATAATATATAATGTTAGCTGATTTCCACACCTTACCAGAAGGATCAAGAATTTGGCTATATGCTGCTGAGAATGCTTTAAGCAAAGTCCAACAAACCTATATTCTAAAAGTTATTTCAGAAGAACTAAATGGTTGGAATGCACATAAAAAACCTTTAACTGCTGGAGTTAGCATTTTAGAAAATCATTTTATTGTTATTGCTTTGGATGAAAGTAAAAATGGAGCAAGTGGTTGTTCTATTGATACACTTCAAAACACAATTCAAAAAATTGAAAAAGAACTTTCTATTCCTTTGATGAATCGCTTGAATGTATTTTGTGAAATAGAAGAGGAAATAGTTTGTGTTCCTTCTTTTAAATTGGGGAGTATTGCAAAGGCTGATACTCCTTTTTATGATCTTACAATACTTACGAAAAGAGACATAGATACTTACTTAAAGCCGATTTCTGAGGGTTGGTGTGCTCATTTGGTTTAAATAAATTACTCATATTTTCTTGATTACATTTGCCAGTAGAATAATTTATTATGAAAACAATTTTACTATCCTCTTGTGGCAAGAGTGGAGACCCACAACCTATTACTTGTGAGGAAGGTGGAACTGAAGTTACTCCTTAATTAAAACAAAAGAGCCTTTTTTCTATTATATACTAAACGATATAATATGCCATTTAAGAAAGGAACAAGCGGAAACCCTATAGGAAGACCTAATGGTTCAGTAAGCACTTTATCACAAAAAATTATAAAAATTATTTCTATTATTAGAGTTTGTATGGCCCTCCACAATCAAAGACCCCGGCTAGTTTTCAGAATTTAAGTCACTCCCCCTAATAGTTAAGTATACTATTGCAGTATGTTGTTTTTAAACTAGATACATTGTAATAGAAAAATATCTAAACAGCTAAATACAATACAGCTGAGAATATACTTCAGCATTTTTTACTAAATTAGCGGCTATATTTTAAGACAATACAATTTATTGAACCCAAAACAAATATTATGCAAAGATTACTGCTTTTTTTATTTTGTATTCCATTTTTAGGAATTACTCAAAACTCACATACAATTAATACTATAGGAAATACATTTTATCCTAATAGTTTAACTATTAATATTGGTGATACAGTTAACTGGGTTAACACAGGTGGATCCCATAATGTAAATGCAACGCTTGTAACTTTCCCGAATAATCCAGAAGGTTTTGGGAATGCTGTTTCTTCATCTGCATGGACTTTTCAATGGGTTTTTACATTATCAGGAACATATGATTATCAATGTGATCCACATGCTGGAATGGGTATGGTTGGTCAGGTTATAGTTAACTCAATACCCGCATTAACATTTATTCCTGATGATTGGTTTGAACAGGCACTAATTAATTTAGGTTATGACGATGTTTTAGATGATTCTGTATTAACATCTAATATTAATACTGTTACTCATCTTAATCTAAGCCCTTATGCTCCTGGAGCTGCTCACTTACCAATAGATGATCTAACAGGAATTGAGGATTTTATTTCTTTAATTGATTTAGATTGTAGAGGCAATGATTTAAATAATATTGATTTAAGTCAAAATAGTGCTTTAACTATTTTGAATTGTTCTGGTAATTATTTGTCATCCCTTGATTTAAGCTTTAACAGTGGTTTGACATATTTAGATTGTTCTGGTAATAAATTACCATCTCTTGATTTAATTCACCAAACAGCTTTAACATATTTGGATTGTAGTTTTCAAACTGAATATGCATCGCAAATTTCTGGAACTCCATGGCTTCAAAATCTAAATATTAGTAATTGTACTTCCTTAATTGAAATATACTGTCAGGATAATGTAATTGACTCATTAGATGTTAGTGCTATTACATCTTTAACGACATTGCATTGCGAGGAAAATCAACTTACAAGTCTTAATGTAAGTAATAATTCTATTTTAACAACATTGCAATGTGGATTCAATCAGTTATCAAGTCTTTTTACCAGCGGTGCAGATTCTTTAACTACATTAAACTGCTAGGAAAATTATTTATCATTTCTTGACATGAGTAATAATCCTGTATTAACTTATTTGAATTGCTCAGATCAACATGGGGTTTTATCTGGGGTTTTATCAAGTTTAGATTTAAGAAACACCCTGATAGGTAATGGAGGGAATGGAAATCCTTATAATTTATATCTAGACGCTAAAAACAATCTTGGCTTGTTTTGTATTGATGTTAGTGATGCTAGTTGGGCTACGTATTTTTGGGGGGGTACGGTGGCTGTAGATTCATGGGTCTCATTCAGTTTAGATTGTGATTTAATTTGGGGATGTACTGATACAACATCGCCTAACTATGATTCATTAGCAACTGCTGATGATGGTTCATGTATATATTATGGTTGTACAGATACTACAGCGTGTAATTATGATCAAAGTGCAAATACTAATGATGGAGAATGTTCATATGTATTCTGTGTTGGTTGTACAGATCCAGTAGCATGTAACTATGATTCTACAGCTACTATTGATGATGGTTCTTGTAATTACATTCCTATTACTATTCCTTCTCTAAACATTACTGCTTGCGATAGCTTAATTTTTTATGAAGCAACTTATGATTCTAGCGGAATATATAGTGTAGTGATTCCAGGTGATACTAGTTTGTTTAATAATTTACAATTTCCTGAAATTGATGGAGAGCCGGGTTGGAATTATAGTGGTAGTTCAGTATCTATATCATCTAATGGGTTAATAGTTGCAGTCGGAGCTGAAATTGGTGACTATGTAAAAGTTTATTCTTGGGATACATTAAATTTTCATTGGGATCAATTAGGATCTATGATTCAAGTAGATCCAGAATCTATTTCTCTTTCTTCTGATGGATATACTGTTGCTATTGGTGGTTCAGATTACCCTACTTCTATTTCAGGAATAGTTAGAATATATCAATTTGTGAATGGTGATTGGTATCAGAAAGGACAAGATTTAAATGGAGATGCTAATTATGATCATTTTGGTTTTTCAATTTCTCTAAGTAATGATGGAAACACTGTAGCCGTTGGTGCTAGTGGAAAAGATGATAATGGATCAAATTCAGGACAGGTAAGGATTTATACTTACAATGGTACTTCTTGGAATCAGTTAGGGCAAGATATCGATGGAGAATCAGCTGGTGATTATAGTGGTGGATCAGTTTCTCTTTCTTCTGATGGATCTACAGTAGCTATTGGTGCCATTTCTAATGATGGAAATGGATCAAGTTCAGGCCACGTAAGAGTATATCAAAATAATGGAGGTGTATGGAATCAAATAGGACAAGATATCGATGGTGAAGCATCTCAAGATCGAAGTGGTGAATCGGTTTCTCTTTCTTCTGGTGGAAATATTGTTGCTATTGGAGCTAAATTTAATGATGGAAATGGATCAGATGCTGGGCATGTAAGATTATATGAATATGAAGATTCTGTTTGGGTAAAGGTGGGTCAAGATATCGATGGTGAAGCTGCTGATGATTTGTCTGGAAAATCAGTTGCTCTTTCTTCTGATGGTAAAACGGTTGTTATTGGTGCTCCAAATAATGATGGAAATGGTAGTCTATCTGGCCATATTAGAGTTTATAATACAATTTTTGATGTAGATTGTGATAGTGTTATCAATTTGGATTTAATCATTGTTAATAATGCAACTGGATGTACAGATTCTATTGCTTGCAATTATGATTCAACTGCTTTTTGTGATGATGGTTCTTGTGTTTATCCAGGATGTACGGATTCACTTTCTATAAACTATGATCCAGCAGCAGGATGTGATGATGGATCTTGCTGTTATGATGCTTGGGTGACACTTAATATGTATGATTCATACGGTGATGGGTGGAATGGTGACTATTTTACTATGACAAATGTTGCTTCATCTACAGTTGTGTTTAATGTAACTTTAGACAATGGTTCTATTGGTTATGAAAACGGTTGTGTCCCAAATGGATGTTATGATATCGTTGTTGATAGTGGTTCATGGCAATCTGAAGTATCTTGGACTCTAGTATATGGTACAGGTAATATTATCGCTTCTGGTGGATCTCCTTATTTAGGTCAAGTTTGTGTATATTTTGGCTGTACAGACTCTACTGCATTAAACTATAACCCATTGGCTAACAATGATGATGGCACTTGTACTTACTGTGTGTATGGTTGTATGGATCCTTTGTATCTTGAGTATAGTGCTGCTGCTACCTGTGATGATGGTTCATGTTTAACGCTTATAAGTACTAATACCTGTACTAATCCTTCCCCTACGAATGCTTATATTACTGAATTAATTCATGATAGAGCAAGAGTAAATTGGGATAATATGAATGATGCTAATTGTATGGTTCAGCAGTACCGTATTAGATATAGAG
>Ga0257121_1000047_pt1 | contig 103205 bp, 99 predicted proteins | sample SI106_100metaG_FD_190180 | JGI IMG/M metagenome (GOLD analysis project Ga0257121, IMG submission 190180) | Marine microbial communities from Saanich Inlet, British Columbia, Canada - SI106_100 | ecosystem: Environmental > Aquatic > Marine > Inlet | place: Canada: British Columbia | collected...
GATGTCACTTTCAGGGAGCCTTTCAGGGCGCCTTTCAGGGCGCCTTTCAGGGAGGTCCCGATGCTAATCCTTCATCGTGCCTAAGGTCACTCTTTCCCGGTCTACCTCTTCCAGCGTCTGTCTTATCTTTGGATGCTGCGCGCAAATCCTGTCCAGGTCCTGACGCTTCAGTTCATACAAAGAACAGGGGGTAGCGGCTATCGTTGTTGCATTTCGCGGGGTACCATGAAGAAGCGCGGCTTCACCGAAGAAATCACCTGCATACAAAGTCGCCACATGGTTGACAGCATCACCCTCGGCTACTTCGACATTGGCGATACCTCGCGCGATCAGAAATATGGAATCGCCCGCATTGCCTTGTCTGATAATGGCTTTTCCTCGAGGTACCGTTTTTGTACGAAGGTAACTGCCAATAAAAGCATGCTCTGTTTCACTGACGCCCTGAAACATAGGAACCTTCTTCAGAATTTCGGTCACCTCAATTTCGAAGCAGGCTGACATGTTTTCCTGGTTGAGCTGCCTGATCCGGCTTGCCTGGTTTTTCAATATCGTGTGAGCTATACCTTCGCTGATCATGCCCATTTCAGCTGCCTGCGCTACTGATTCATGCTCAGCTACCAGAAGCAATCGTTGCCCCAATTGCTCCTGGATCGTTTCGACGAATTCCGGATACTGCTCAGCGACTTCATCAATCTGGCTTTTGGCTGCTGTTAGAATTTCCTCGTAGACCTCTCTGATTTTTGCGGTGGTAGCGGTATCAACATTACCCTCCTTGGCAATTGTATCCAGGCCGCGTAGTACCGAGTTCGCTGCGCGATATCTCCCCCAGGCAACGTCGTAGTCGCGGATAATACTCGAGGTAGATAGCCTCTCCGCCAATGCTCGGGCCCCGGCAACTTCGAACATATTAGTGATGACTTCAAAGACGGCTTTGCCAATCGACTTCTCTGTCTTGACCGTCGGCATCAGGCCCCGGTGACGGACCTCATCAATCTGTACAGCGATAGTATGCTCCAGCTCTCGGTAAGCAGATTCGTTGATCAGACCATGAGAGAACAACTCATAGAACCGGGATTTTTCCCTGGCAAGACAACGCATAGCGAGAATCTTGGCCGTTTCTGCCTTGGTCATGGTGCTATTGAGCGTCTCGATCTCAGCTCCGAGTTCAGACAGGCTTTGCTCACTTTTTTCACGGAGGTTATCGGCGATCCGTTGCGAAAAAAGCCCGCCACTAACAAGTGAATTAAGTCGCTTCAATCCTTCTACACGTGCGTTTTTGTCGCCCTCTCGTTTAGCCAGCGAATCCGATAGGCTGAGCGCATCAAGGCCGAGAAATTTCACCAGTTTTTCAATGCTGAGCCCCTGCACTACCAACGTGAACAGAACCGCACCCATGACCAGCGAGATCAGAGTATCTTTGTAATCAAAAGGTGGCAACGCAAGAACAATGGCGAGGGCAATAGCGCCTCTTAACCCGCCCCAGTACATTACGGACTGAAATGGCATGCCGATCGGCTCTGCGCCGGGCATTCGACCGATAAGAGGCACGACAGTAAAAATAACGATAGCCCGTGATATCAGCATCGCGACAACGACCAGTGCGATCAGGTCTACAGATTCCCACAATACGACCAGGTCAATCTGTAGACCGACCATCAGGAAGATCAACGCATTAGCGACGAATGCTAAATATTCCCAGAAATGCTCCATAAACTCTGAGGTACTGGGTGAAATCTTCGATCTGCCCCATGAGCCAATGGTCATGCCTGCGGCGACCACCGCCATGATGCCACTGACATGAAACACATGCTCAGCAATGATAAATGAGAAATAGGCCAGGATGGTGGTAAGGGTGATTTCAATCCCGGGGTCAGATTCGATTCGTCCCAGCGTGTAGCCGGTCATCAACGCCAATACCCAACCAACGATAACGCCACCCGCAAACACAAACAGGAATTCCCCTGTGCCGCTCACAAGCACGTCTGAAGAAAATTCACCGGCGGTCAGCAGACCGATCAAAATAGTGGCAAGCACCAGTGACGTTGCATCGTTAAAGAGACTCTCGCCTTCTACCAATATGGTTAACCTTTCGGGCACACCGAGCTGTTTAAAGATTGCAATAACGGCCACGGGGTCAGTAGCACTCAGGATTGCACCCAACAACAGCCCCACCATCAAATCGAAATCGGTGAACACTGAAAAAATGAAACCAATGATGCACGTAGAAATCAGTAGTCCCGGAATAGCCAGTGTCAGAATCGGCCAGAGGTTGTTTGAGAGCTGCCGAGCATTAAGGTTGAATGCCGATTCGAAAATTAGCGTCGGGATGAATACAAAAAGAACCAGTTCTGGTGTCAGTTGAAATTCACTCAGCAGAGACAATCCGGGAACATCGTGCCCGAAGTGAGATATGGCGATGCCAACAAAGACCAAAAGGACCGTTAGCGGAAGCTTATCGACCCTTTTACTGAACATGGTGGTTAGCGCTGCAATCAACAGCAGTAGAACAATGCCGGTCACCAGGTCAGTTATGCTACTTCCCGCATGCTCCATCTTACCTCCTCAGTAAAAAAATAAAATCAGCCTCAAACAACGAAAAACCGCTTGTTCGATTCTACGGCGCCCTGCAATCAGCTCCCTGCAATCAGCTCCCTGTTACGGTCTAATAACTTTTTTCCTGCCCCAGCACTCTTTCTCCAATGAATGACTTAATCATTTCCTGCGATACCGGTGCAATGACAGGTATCATGATTTCACGTAAATACCGTTCCACATGATATTCCTTAGCGTACCCCATTCCACCGTGGGTCAAAACACTTCTCTGGCAGGCTGACAACGCGGCTTCTGCCGCCAGGTATTTGGCGGTGTTAGCTTCAGCACCACAGGGTTCCCCCCTGTCATATATTGATGCGGCCTTGAATACCATTAGCATCGCGGCTTCCAGTTCCATCCAGTTCACCGCAAGCGGATGCTGGATCGCCTGGTTTTTGCCAATGGGGCGATCAAAAACAACACGTTCACGTGCGTAGTTAGCCGCTCGTTCCAGCGCGGCCTGGCCTAAACCTACTGCCTCTGCTGCGATCAGGATTCGTTCGGGGTTCAGTCCATGAAGCAGGCATTTCCATCCATCTCCTTCCTCACCAATACGGTCCTGAACTGGTACGATCAGGTTATCAATGAATAGTGAATTGCTATCAACGGCTTTTCGGCCCATTTTCTCAATTAATCGGACTTCGATTTTCTCCCGGTCCAGATCAGTAAAAAAAAGAGACAGGCCATCCGTTGGACGTTCACATTCAGATAATGGCGTCGTCCTTGCGATCAGCAAAATTTTGCTTGCGGTCTGCGCCGTTGTCGTCCAAAGCTTCTGGCCGTTAATGACATAATTGTCGCCATCACGATCTGCGCGAGTTTCCAGCTTTGAGGTATTAAGACCGGAGTTAGGTTCAGTGACACCAAAGCATGCCCTGTCCAGCCCTTGAATTAGTGGTGGCAGGAAACGAGACTTTTGTTCGTGAGTACCAAACACGACGATCGGGTTCGGTCCAAACAGGTTCAGGTGTACTGCCGAGGCGCCACTCATGCCGGCTCCGGAGCGGGCTATTGTATGGGCCAGAATAAGCGCCTCACTAACGCCCAGGCCAGCACCACCAAATTCTTCCGGCATTGCAATGCCTAACCACCCGCCCTCTGTGATGGCGCGCACAAACTCTTCAGGAAAGTTACCGTCTGTGTCTCTCTCCAGCCAATAATCCTCACCGAAGTTGCGACAAATTCGAGAAACTGCGTCCTGGATCGCAAGTTGTTGTTCGCTGAATTCAAAATCCATGTAAATTCCAGTAAAGGGGGCTAGGGTGCAGAATACTATGCAAGTTGAATGCATAACGCATATATTTTGTGACTTGACGCAAAATTTAGCGTCCTATGGCGGACTTCGGGTATCTTTCCATTATCTTTTCAATCATTTTTAGTCACTTACTGGTAGGTTTAGCTTCTACGTATTGAAAGTCTTAAACACATGGTTGTACTAACCCCAGACAAAGCTTTACAAGACAAAGCTATACAAGACAAAGCTGTACAAGACAAAGCCATGCGAAAAAAAGTGCCGTCTGGTAAGCGACAGGCAACCAGGCAGGAACTGCTTGACGCTGTAAGAGACCTCGTTTTTGAAAAAGGCCACGACAGAATATCCATACAGGAGATTACAAAACGGGCAAGAGTCTCCATAGGCACTTACTACAACTACTTTGATACCAAGCAAGACGTCTTCATGGCCGTAGCCCAGGACCTGCAGGACCTGATAGCTGCAGACCTGGAGTCAACCAGGGAATCTATCAATGACCCGGCCATGAAGGTCGCGATCACTCTGAAGTACTATTTTTACCAGTCGCTGGATAACCAGGATTGGCGAGACTTCACTCGTTTTACAGGGCTAACGGAATTACCCCTTGAGCAGGCTATCAACGCAAGGATCGAAGACATTCAGCGGGGTGTCAAAGGTGGCAGGTTCAAGGTCGATAATGTTCACTTCACGGAATCCCTGATCAGGGGGATGTTTCGGCATGTCGTTTCAGCGATCGATAAAGGCCATGTGGGGCGAAACGCTACCGATTATGCCATTCGGTCCATTCTCCAAATGCTGGGATTGCCTGAAATTGTAGCGAAAGCACTTACCCAGACTGCTTTGCCACCGATGGCAGCGCAGAAGCGGGCAGTCAGCGAATCGGTTAAGCTGAAAGGCGTTACATCACTTTCTGAATACCTGAACGACGTCCCGCGAGCTGAGCCAATCCGCTAGGCGGATAGTCCGTATCGAAGCATCGTTCTGGATCCGTCCGCTAACCCCCGACTGAATCGCGGGCCCCATTTCCCCCATTCCCTGGAGTACTTGTAACCGAACTGCTGTAATGCTGATTCAAGTACCTTCTCATCCGTCTCAACTCTGGCTTCTGCAACGACCGTCGGTAGCGACTCGTAGTCTGCGCTTTTCCATAGGCCCAGGTCACCTACCCAAAGCTTCGTTCTTGTCAGGCCTTTTAGCGGGGCCTGGGCCCTCCAGCTTTCACTTGCAGTCACCACAAAAACGTCAGCACCCAGCATGGCGTACCAGACTTCTGCCTGGCAACGGCTCAGAGAGCCGTCAGACTGATACGGTGACAGGTAGATAAGGTTTGACTCCAATAAAGCGATATTTGCCTCACTGGCCCTGAGTGAAGCAGGAATCGCCGCCAGCGTTACACTTGCCAGCCCAGCCTGTAAAAAAGCTCTTCGTTGCACCTGATTACTCCTCTTTCACCCCTAACGTGCCGGGAATGTCGATTATAGGCCTAGCACCAATTTCGCCATAATGTTGCGCTGGATCTCGTTGGATCCAGCATAGATCGAGACCTTCCGTGTGTTGAAGTACTCGGGCGCTGTCACATTCGCATAGTCAGGGCCGATAGGTTCATAGTTAAGGCCTTTCTCTGGCGCAGGGTGATTAAACGGAACCGTATAGTTAGCAACGGCCTCTACCGCCAGCTCTGTTAATTCCTGCTGGAGTTCTGTTCCTCGACACTTGAGCAGTGAAGATTCAGGTCCGACATTTTTCCCCGTTGAGATACTGCTCAGAATACGTAGTTCTGTGAACTCCATGGCAGATATAGCGATCTCTGTGGATGACAATTTTTGTTTGAACTCCTCGTCCTCCATCAATGAAGTGCCCTGGCCGTTCTGCTCTGACAAAGCCATTTGCTTTATGTGATTCAGGCCTGCTTTCAAACCGTGGCTATACGCATTGCCACGCTCAAACTCCAACAGGTATTTCGCGTACGTCCAGCCTTTGCCCTCTTCACCGATCAGGTTTTCAACAGGCACTTTGACATCGTCAAAGTGGACCATGTTGATTTCCTGGTAACCCTTTGGCGGATTGTCGATGGTAACGATCGGTTGCACGTCTATGCCGGGAGTATGCATATCGATCAGCAGAAAAGAGATACCTTTCTGGGGTATGTCTTCATTGCTGGTTCGCACCAGGCAAAATATCATGTCCGCATGCTGTCCCAGGGTGTTCCAGGTCTTTGTGCCACTAACAACATAGTGGTCACCTTCGCGAACGGCCTTGGTCCCAAGGGACGCCAGATCAGAACCAGCACCAGGCTCTGAATAGCCCTGACACCACCAGACTTTACTGGCCAGGATGTCGGGTAAGTATTTGTCTTTCTGTTCCTGGGTGCCAAACTTCATGATGACTGGAGCCACCATACTTTGACCAAAAGGCATCACGGCGGGAGTTCCCGCAGCCGACATTTCCAGGTCGTATAAATACTGTTGTGTTGCGGTAAAACAGGGTCCGCCGTACTCCTTCGGCCAATTGACGCCCGACCAGCCGTTGTCATACAGGGCCTGCTGCCAGTATACGTAATCTTCTTTAGACAGACTGCCACCAGGACTTCTTGACCTGCGTTGCCTCATTTCCTGGGGGTACTTTTCATCGATCCATGCTCTGACTTCCTGCTGGAACTCGAAATCTTCCTGACTAAATTCTAAATCCATCTTAATTCCTTAAATTCCCAGAGTTCTCGAGACCCTGATATTGTGATTGACCTTGCCATACAGTCTGTTCGACCTACCCGGCCTGCTCAACAAGGCTTCTACCGACCACTTTTAATGCCAGCGTTTCTTCTGTGCCTTCAAAGATAGACAGAACCCTGGCGTCGAGCCAATAGCGGGATGCGTCCGTTTCTTCAGCGTAACCCATTCCGCCGTGGATTTGCATGGCTTCACGACTCGTCCACTCGGACAGTTTACAGGCAAGAAGCTTAACCAGGCTTGCTTCCATCTGCCCTCCCCCGTCGTCCATCATCCGTCCAACCGCATAGGTAAATTGCCGACAGGCTCCAAGATACATCGCCATCTTCGCAAATTTCACCAACGTCAACTGATAGTCAGCAACCGCTTTCCCGAAGACTTTTCTATCCTGCGCGTAACTTAAGCCAACATCAAATGCTGCCTGCATCACCCCACAGGCTCTGGCTGCAGTCTGGATACGACCACCCATAAAACCTCGCATAGTGAAATAGAAACCCTTACCTAAGCCCTGCCCTTCACCGATCATATGAGTAGCGGGCACAAAAAAATCATCAAAGAATAGATTAAAGGAATGCATACCCCGGTACCCCAGGGTCGGAATGGACTTGCCTGACAATCTGCCTCCGCCTTCCTGTGAAACCTCGAACGATTCGCCGTCATATTCGGGTTTTTCAACCATGAAAAGGCTCAACCCACGATGTCCTGCCGAGGGGTCCGGGTCTGTCCTTGCAAGGGTCAGTAGCACACCGGATTTACCGGCAAAAGTGCTCCAGGCTTTCGCGCCGTTCAAAACCCAACCATCATCGACCTGAGTGGCTTTGAGTTTTATGGACGCGACATCGGAACCATAGTCAGGCTCGGTAATAGCAATAGCACAAAGCGGACGCCCTTCCGCAATTTTTGGCAACCAGTGCTGCTTCTGCTCTTCCGTTCCACCTGCGATCAACGCTCTTGCCATAATCTCGGGACGAGTAATAAGGCTGCCTGCCCCACCGAGTGATCCTCTCGAAAGCTCTTCGGTCACGACTATCATACCCAGGTTGTCTTCTTTGTCGTCCGGCAACAGCCCTCCATATTGCTGGGGTACGCTCAAGCCAAAGCAGCCCAATTCCCTGACGCCATCCAGTATCTCGTCGGGAATGATCAGGTCTTCGCGATGTATCCGTTCCGCCAGAGGTTTGACGACATCATCGGCAAACTGTCCAAAGGTATCTGCCATTAATATTTTCTCTTCATCCAGCCCCCGATCACCCAGGTCACCTTGTCGCTCGACGATGAGCCTGCCCAGAGCCTCTAAAGCAGAGGCGGACAAAAGATCTCCACATACGCCGAGGTCAATTTTATCGAGGTCAGCATTAACCAGCCCATAGTCACCGGGAAAGCGCGCAAGCCGTTGTCGGATATTGTGAAGGGTTTCTGCAGCAAAGGTAGATGCCAGCTGGTGTTCAATGTCACCCTTTTCATCGGCGTATTGCAGGTAATTCCTGGCACACTGAATTTCGGCGGTACACACCGCAAGATCAGAAGTGACCTGCTGATAACTGTCGAGCAGGACGACATTCATTTTACCGTCCTGGTCACAATGCCTTCGTACATGGGATAACCCGGTTGCTATACACGTCTCGATTTGGTCCAGCGCTGCACTAATATTGTTCATTGAGTTACCCTTAATCTGTTTTCAACTATCTTTTGGAAAGACCTGCCATGCAATTCGGTTAATGTAATGCCGGTGGCCAACGCTTCATTTTCACTCAAAGCGCCACAACTTATACCATTAACAAAAAAGTTAAGTAGCCCCTGTGCCGACGCGGCATCATCGAACGTATTGCCCACCATCGACGCCTGCGCCGCCTGTTCTATGAAAGTACCTAAACGGGCCCGGGCATCTTCTAGCCCTTCCAGGAAAAAGTAATAAAACGCTGCATACCGAATGGGCAGCTGTGCGGGATTAAGATCCCATCCCTGGTAGAACCCTAAACGCAGGCTATGAAGAATATTGTTGAAGTGTTCTCGCCATGCGCTGTGGACAACTTCGAAGTTTTCAGTTCTCTGATCATTAGTGAGATCACTCCCTTTGTTCGGCGGAATTGGCATGATGTTGGTGATGCCATCACAGATACTAACAGGTGTACCGGTCAAGCAGACCTGCATCATCTGCCTGGCGAAGTCGGCTGAAGGATGTCGATGATCCTGGTAGTGAGAGGCGATGTTACAACTGGCGGTATAATCGAAGGTCCCAAGAATTGCAGAAGTAACCCGCCCCTTTCCAGCGGCAATCAGCGCGGGGATACCATTAACTCCATCCGGGCTGATAATCGACTGAATAGTTTCGATCATCAGTTCTATCTTGATATGTCCCTCGGGAAACGCGCAACGCTCTTCGAGTAGCTCTACACAGGTCAAAAGTGCACTGACCTGTTCCGGGCTGGTGACTTTAGGTAGCGTAATGAAGAATGGGTCTGGTAGAGACACTCCCTGGTCTGCGAAGGTAGACAGAAAAAGGTCGAGCGTTCGGATTGATCGCCGCTTGGTTTCTTCTGTTAACGACTTTATGCGAATACCAATGAATGGAGGCAATAAGTTTTCTTTTACGCCACCTGCAAGTTCCATCGCTGCAGAAATGGCATGACCATCTTCTTCTTCATTTGCTCGAGCTCCGTACCCATCTTCAAAGTCCAGCCTTTGATCTTCGATTGCTTCCGTCGCCAACTTATTCGCGACGCGTTGATATACGGTCGCCGAAATCCAATTCGGTGTCAGGTTCACTTGTCCTTCAAGTGAATCAGCGAGCGCGTCAATGGTTTCCGGCTTTACTGGCAAGGACTTTGCACCAGGTAATTCGAGCGCCCGTGCGAATTCAGCGAAGTTGGGCGCGTAGGCGGTTAGATGCTTCAGGGCTAAACCGCCGAGCTTGTCAGGCGTTTCCTTTTTGAACAAGTGCGCACCGCCATACAGAGTATGTATGGGTAATCTATCCGGCCTGATCCCTGGATAGCGTTCGCTGAAAGCGCTATTGGCAACCTCAAGATCGCCGTACACGGCCGCGAGGTCCGATTCGTTTAAACGCGTTTTCACGTTTGATCTACCAAATTTTCAAACCCGCAATACTAAACCAATTCGTACTGAAATGTGTCGTTACGTGACTAATGTCAATGTAATTGCTAGTCGAATTGGGTACAGTTGGCAGCCTGTAAAAAGGGTGACAATTCGTGACAACAGCTCCTTCAATCCAGGCGGTAAAGGATTACTTCCTGGCGCTGCAGACAACCATCTGCGAGACGCTGGAAGCCATCGATGGTAAAGCAAGATTCAGCGTCGAGAATATCGAAACCGGTGGGGGTGGCCGATCCCGTCCCAGGGTCATCGACAACGGTCCTCATCTCGAGCGAGGTGCCGTTCAGTTTACCCATTCAGTAGGTGATTCCCTGCCGCCGGCGGCGAGTGGGCGAAACCCCCACCTGGCAGGTAGAGGTTTTCAAGCCGCGGCTATCTCAATGATCATGCACCCACGAAACCCTTACGCGCCAATTTTTCATGCCAATCTTCGATTTTTTCTGATCGATGAGGAGCACTGGCATTTTGGTGGAGGTTTTGATTTGACCCCCTTCTATCCCTTTGCGGAAGACGTCCTGCACTGGCACAAGGTCGCTGAAAGCGCTTGCGCCCCGTTTAGTGCCGACCTGTATAGCCAGTTAAAAAACTGGTGTGACGAATACTTTTACCTGAGCCACCGCCAGGAACCTCGAGGAGTTGGCGGCCTGTTCTTCGACGACTGGAATGAGGGTGGGTTCGACGCAAGTTTCGACCTGACTCGAAGTATCGGAGATCGTATCCTCGAAGCCTATGTCCCTATTCTTGAACGCAGGAAGGACATTGAGTACGGCGAGCGGGAAACTGAGTTTCAATTGTACAGACGCGGCCGTTATGCGGAGTTCAACCTTGCGATCGACCGCGGCACACGTTACGGAATTCAGTCGGGTAGAAGAATTGAATCGGTGCTGGCGAGCATGCCACCGCGGGCAATCTGGAAGTATAACTGGCAGCCAGAGCCAGGTTCCCCTGAAGCCGTTCTATACGACGAGTATCTAAAACCCCGAGACTGGTTATCTGAATTAGCCTAATATAACGGGCAAAACCCGTATCAAGAAAAATTTGTTGCATGAAAATCGTTTCAAAGCTGCCTGACGTCGGCACGACTATATTCAGCGTCATGTCTAACATGGCGACAGAATACGATGCGATAAATCTCTCACAGGGTTACCCGGACTTCGATGTCCCCGCGGAACTGGCTGAACGCCTGAATCACTACACCGTTTCAGGCTTTAACCAGTATCCTCCCATGCATGGAGTGGCCTATCTGCGAGAGCAGATCGCCGGGAAGGTGAATGACCTTTACGCGGTTTCAGCGAATGTGAATTCAGAAATCACTATTACCTCTGGGGCCACAGAGGCGCTCTTTGTGGCGATTCACACCCTGGTTGGAAATGGCGATGAAGTGATCGTGTTTGATCCGGCTTTTGACAGTTACGACCCCGCCATCAAACTCGCCGGTGGGAAAGCGATTCATATTCCATTATCGAGTCACTGCTTCAACATTGACTGGCAACGAGTTCGCGAAGCCATCACCCCTCGAACCAAAGCGATCATCATAAATTCGCCGCATAACCCAACGGGGTCGGTGATCTCGAGCACCGATCTGGACGAGCTTGCTGAATTGGCTTGTGCTCAAGACATTGTCGTTATTTCAGACGAGGTTTACGAACATATGGTGTTTGATGGCCAACAACATCACTCCATCGCTGCACACCCGGGTCTTCGCGATCGATCTTTTGTTATTTCATCCTTTGGTAAAACATATCATGCGACTGGCTGGAAAGTGGGTTACTGCATTGCGGCACCAGCGCTGACTGTCGAATTCAGAAAGGTACATCAATTCGTTACCTTCACTACCCACACGCCAACTCAGTGGGCTATTGCCGATTACATGGATCACCACCCTGAACATCATAAGGCACTTCCCGCTTTCTACCAGGCCAAGCGCGATCTGTTCGCTCAGGCGCTGACAGAGATTGGTTTTGGCCTTGTGCCAAGCAAGGGAACCTATTTCCAGCTGGCAACCTATGACGCGTTGTCCAATCTTCCCGATATGGAGTTCGTAACCCAGCTGACTCAAAAAGTGAGGGTGGCAGCGATCCCTGTTTCAGTGTTCTACGACGTTCCTCCCGAAATCCGTTTGATCAGGTTTTGTTTCGCTAAGGAAAACGACACTCTCCTCGAAGCGGCCCGTCGGCTCGAAGGCCATTTCTCATGACAAGATTCCATCTGGTACAGAGTGATCTGGTCTGGGAGCACATCGACGCAAACCTTGAACATCTTGAGCACCAGATCAGCAGCATCCGCTCTGGCGCCATTATACTGCCTGAAATGTTCTCCACCGGGTTCTCTATGGCCTCGGCAAAATTGGCGGAAAGCATGACCGGCAAAGCAGTGACCTGGTTAACGAAGCAGGCAACTCAGAAACAGGTTTACATCTGCGGAAGTATTATCATTGAAGAGGATAGCCGTTATTTTAACCGTTTTGTGTGGGTGTCTCCTGATGGCGCGCTGACGACCTATGACAAACGCCACCTGTTCAGAATGGCCGGTGAGCATCACTACTATGCAGCTGGTACGGGCCAGGTCCAGCTAAGCATCAATGATATGCAGTTAAGGCCGCAGGTCTGTTACGACCTCAGATTTCCCGCGTGGAATAGAAACACAACCGGATATGATGTCCTGGTGTATGTTGCGAACTGGCCGGCCGCCAGACGGCAGCACTGGATGACATTGCTCCAGGCTCGAGCAATTGAAAACCTTTCCTATGTCATTGCCGTAAATCGGGTGGGCAAAGACGGTAACGATATAGAATATGCAGGCGATTCATGCGTTATTGACCCATGGGGGAATTATTTGTTGAAGATGGATGCCGAGGAAAGAATTGGTACGGTAGATTTGGACCTGGTTTCGTTAAGAGTGTATCGCGAATCGTTCCCGGCACATCTGGATGCAGATACTCTCGACATCAAGTAACGGAATCCCGCCCCGGCCTAAGCATAATCTCCGGCACAGCTCTTCATAAAGGGTGTTCGAAGCAACCTGACGGCGCTTCTTGGCAGTTCAAGCGTTAACGTGCCTGAAGTATTCGCTCGCCCTGAATCGCTATATCAGATAGTCATCTGAAGACAATTACCATTAGAAACAATGATTCGTCAGACAATCTCCAACAAGCATTCATTGTTCTGGCCACATTAGCGCCTATACTTTGGGATTGAATTAAGGTGCCCACGCTGTGCTCTACAATCTAGGACAATTCCTCGCGGACTTTGCCGGTCCATTCCGGCTTCTCGCTTCATACATTTTCCTTGCCGGACTTGGCACTGCATTGGGCGCTTTTTTGACCTGGTGGCTGCTCCCACGCTACTGGCATCTGTTACCCCGCGATAAAGGCCGGGAATATGCGATAGATGCGGAAAAAAGTATCGGTAAACCCATTTCAGCCGGAATCCTCTTTATACCGGTTTTCGTGATCCTGTGTTTCCTGGTGGTACCTTTTAACTGGGGATTCCTGGGTATTCTTGCCTGTGTGACCGCTGCGATGATCGTTGGCTTCCTGGATGATCGGTCAGATCGCGGTTGGAGCGAATACCGATTGGGCGCTTTTGACCTGGTGATTGCGATTGTTGCGTCGATGGTGATCTGCAAGTTAGAGCCGTATACCCTCTGGTTACCGCTCTATAAAGACCCCATTATCCTGACTCCCCTGTTGTTTGTTCCCGGCGCAACGATACTTATCTGGGTCTCCATTAACGCAACCAACTGCACGGACGGGGTTGATGGTCTGTCCGCCAGCTTGTCTGGTATGGGGATACTGTTTCTTGGAGCCATTCTTTATGGCATCGTCGGGCACGAATTCATTGCCTCTTATCTGCTGGTGCCGCACTACGAACAGGGTGCTGATTGGGCGATCATGGCCTTCGTGATGGTCGGATGCCTGGCAGGATACCTCTGGCATAACAGTTACCCCAGTGCCGTGTTGATGGGGGATGCCGGATCCAGACCAATTGGCCTGCTATTGGGTGTACTGGTGCTAGCTTGTGGCAACCCATTCCTGATCCTGGTTGTCGCATTCATGGTTTTGGTAAATGGTGCGACCGGGATACTCAAGGTTGCTCTGCTTCGATTCTTGAAGGTTGGGATTTTTGGTCAAGTCCGATATCCGTTACACGATCATGTGCGCCACAACATGGGCTGGTCTAACACCCAGGTCCTGGTCAGGTTTGTGATCCTGCAGGCAGTCGGTACGCCATTACTGTTAGTATTGTTGTTGAAAGTAAGATAAATCAATAAGTTATATACCTATTTTAATCTATTATCTCTTTATCTACCTCGGACGTGACAGGCTCAGCGTATGGACATTAACGCAAGATACATCTCCTTTAGAACCTTTCGGCGATCCGGTATCGCTGTCGACACACCCGTTTGGTTTGCATCCGTTGACCCGGATAGCCACTACCTGTTCAGCGCCGCTGACGCAGGTAAGGTAAAGCGAGTGAAAAACAGCTCAACGGCCCAAATGGCAACCTGCGACATGCGGGGAGGAACGCTTGGGCTGTGGCATGATTGTCACGCCTACGTTGTGTTAGACAGCGCTGAAACCAATATTGCCTATGCATTGCTCACCAGAAAATATGGCTGGCAAATGCGATTCACAAACTTTTTCTCTCGATTATCCGGTCGAATCAACCAGCGTGCCGTCATCAGGCTGGAATCTGGCAAGTAAAACCAGAAGAGAGAGGAGCCACTATCGGACACTGGGAAATCTCTATACAGTACGCTCCTCTTTATCGTGCTTCCCCAAACTATGGCAACTTACCTTATCGGCGACTTACACGGTCACTATAGCGAGTTCGAGCGACTGTTGATCGGTGCTGGTCTTTGCAATGAGAACCTCAAATGGAGCGGTGGGACTGATCACCTTTGGCTGATGGGTGACTTCTTTGACCGCGGCGCTTCCGGTATTAAATGCATCGAACTCACTATGCGCTTGCAGCAAGAGGCACAAGCTGATGGAGGCGGAGTTCAATCGCTACTCGGTAATCATGAGTTAATGATCCTGTGCGCTTATCAATTTAAGGAAAGAATGACTGACAGTGGCGGTAGTGTCTTTGATCAGTGGCTGAGATGGGGTGGTATCGAGGCAGACTTGGAAGGCTTCACTGAGGAGCATGCTGTCTGGATTCGCACGTTGCCCGCAATGGCCCTTGTGGGCGACGCCCTGTTAATTCATGCCGATGCGATGATGTACGTTAACCATGGTACGACCATTGAACGCGTCAATAACAGTTTTTTCGATTTAATGGCATCGAGCGATCTGCCAGCCTGGGAGGCAGCGCTTTCCTCTTTCAGTGAACATATGGCATTTTCATCACTGGCACATACTGGCCGCAAACGCGCCGAACAACTGCTGTCACTTTTCGGCGGAGAACTGCTGGTACACGGGCACACTCCCATTCCATACGCGAGGCAGATTGAAGCTGAGGATGTTACTGAAGCCTGGCGCTATGCAGGCGATCGATGTCTAAATGTAGATGGTGGAATGTATTTGGGTAGTCCGGGGTTCGTACACAGGCTTCATTAAGGGTCGTTAATCAGGGAAGTCAGCAGGTGATCCTCCCACCGCCCGTTGATCTTTAGATACTTTCGCGCAAGCCCTTCTTTTTCGAACCCAAGCCGGTCCAGCAGCTTTCCGCTTCGCTCATTATGGGGAAGGTATCCCGCCATAATCCGGTGCAGGCCAAGGTCATCGAACATATACGCATTGGTCAGCGAAAGGGCTTCAAACATGACGCCTTTGCGTTGGTGTTTCTCAGCAAGGGCATAACCGAGCTGGCATGACTGAAAGGTACCGCGGACAATATTGGTGTAGTTGCAGACACCTAGCACTTCGTCTTCGCTGGGTGACAACAATACAAAACATGCGCTCGCACCCTCCCTGAAGTCTCTTAGTGTCGACCTAAGGTGAATTTCCCAGAAGCCTTCAGTAAAAAAATCGGCCCGTCGCAGGGGTTCCCACGGCTCGAGGTGATCACGATTTTCATCACGAAACCGAACCATCAGGTCTGCTTCATGTGGTTCGAGCAGCCTTACCTGAAGCCTGTCAGTGTAAAGCCTGGGTAGCTTTTGTCTCTTCAGCCTCATGGATGGCTCGACAGTTGACTTACCGCGCCAAACTTAAGGTAGAGCGAACAGCCCTGACTTAGCAGCCGGACGCTGTCCCCATCAGGAAATCTAAACCAGTCATGCTGTCGCAGATCAGCCCCATTGACGTTAACGTTTCCTGCCAGCACAAAACCTTCACAACCACCTTCAAATGTCTTGCTTATTAACTGCCCTTCCTCGAGTTTCGTGACAACCGTTTTTTCAATCGTGTTGCTGTACAACAGCTTGCAGTCAACGCCATCGACTGCCGTAGCTTCCAGGGAATCCAAAGCGAGTCTGGCAGGTTTTACACCAGGATACTGCCTGAGTTTCACCAACAACCGGCAGCCCGCCTTCGAATATGGAGCGTGAGTAAAACCCGCGGGATTAAGCAGATAGGAGCCTATTGGCCAATTGCCTGTTTCATCGCTGAAAACACCACTGAGTACCAATATCTCTTCACCCCCAGGATGAGGATGAGCAGGAAAACTTGCCCCGGGATCATATTGGACTAACGATGTGACCTGCCCACTTTCCGCTTCACCTACCAGATGAAATCGCTTGCGGCTAACCGTGGAGGAAGGTGAGGATTGCCAATCCATAGCGCTTGAGTAAACCACCGCAGCGATCGACATATCTGCATTCAACATTTGAGAGCCTAATCCAGGCCAAGTTCATGGCGAACGGACATCAGGTCCTCGAACGTTACTTCAGGGCCCAGATCGACGGCTTCACCAATGTTTAAACGGATTCGTGAGAAGCGGCCATCTGCCGCCTGAAGGATGACTCCCTGGGGGGCTTCTTCTGAACAGAGGTACAACACAGCCGGGCTTACCTGCTCTGGACGACCTTGACGGTTGGTGTCCTGCAGACTTTCTGTCATTCGTGTCAGCGCCCCGGGGGCCAGCGTGTTTACCTTGATCCCTTTACTTGCGCCTTCCAGGACTAATACATTCATTAGCCCAATCAGCCCCATCTTGGCCGACGCATAGTTAGATTGACCAAAGTTACCGAATATCCCTGATCCTGAACTGGTAAAAACAACTCTTCCCCAATTGTTGTCGCGCATCACTGGCCAGGCCGCTTTCGTCACCAGTACTGAGCCCATAAGGTGCACATCCAATACTTCCCTGAAGTTTTCAATTGATATATTGGCAAATGTTTTGTCGCGGAGAATACCGGCGTTGTTCACAAGGATATCTACACGACCGTAGTTCTCCATGGCAGTACCGATTATCGCCGCGGCGCCTTCCTGTGTTGTAACCGAATCTGTATTCGCGCAGGCTTCGCCGCCCATTTCGCGGATTTCATCAACGACTGTTTGCGCGGTCGGTCCACTGCCTGTTCCATCGACAGCGCCACCAAGGTCATTCACAACAACTCGTGCGCCACGCCGGGCGAATTCAATGGCGTGAGAACGCCCAAGCCCACGGCCTGCACCTGTTATTACCACGACCTTCGTTACAAACGAAGAGTCATCGAGGGAAGAACTCATGATGCCTCTTTATTATTATTTTTGAGGATGCGATTGCAAGAGTAGCGGTTTCATCAAGCCGAAACAAACTGCTATCCGGCGGCTTTGAGCTCGACGGTGTTGCCATCTGGATCTTTTACATAAATCGACAACCCATAGCCATCAGCACCATATCGTGTACCCGCCGCGCTGCAGGAAACACCAGCTGAGATCATCAGTTCAGTAATAGCATCTGGCTCGAAAGGTGAAATAGTCAGGCAGAAGTGATCCAGGTTGCTGTTTTTCTGAACAACTTCAAAGTCTCCTGCCAGTTTGCCCCCAATAGGAACCAGATCAATCAACTGCCTTCCCGCGCGAAGCTGGAATAGGCCTAGATCCGGTAACTCTCGCTCCATCACGCAACCGAGCAATCCTTCGTAGAACTTACGCGACTCAGCAAGATTACCAACACGAAGCACCAGGTGATCGATGCCGCCGATTTCGAAGCGGCTCATACGGGCCCCGCCGCCGCCCGAACCAGGATGCGGTAAGGCACAGCACTCGGCTGTTCGGAAAATTCATCTTTCACCTCAAAACCAAAATTCTCATATAGTTTTAACGCTCGCAGATTGAACTTTGCCACTGTTAAACGAAGGAACTCCGGGTTGAGCGTACCAAGTGCATAGCCCAAAATTGCACCAAAAAAGGCAGCGCCTTTTCCCTGCCCCGTGAGCTCGGGCCGCATTCCAACACCTATATCCAACGCTTCGTCACTATAGTCACCACCCGGGACCTGGCCATCAGAACCAAACGAGCAAAAACCAATCATCGTCCCGCTGATATCAAGGACCGCGTGAAATTTTAACTCAGGATTCAGGAACTGTTTGACGTAATGTTCCTGGTGATCATCGAACGATGGGTTATAAAAATCATAAGGGAACGGGTATTGCCAACCAAGAATGTCCCATGCGTGACGCTCTTCCAAAGGCTTTAACCAATAGTTATCATGAGAAACTGACATGCTGGGCACACGGCTGATTAAGAAGAGAAATAATCGCGCGTTGGCGCCGTTGGCGCAAGTTAGTACAAATAGTACAAAGAGTACAAAGAGTGTGGTGAACGCAATTAGCGTGTATGTTGCTGTTACCACGACCGATAACATTCAAATAAGGCGATCGTCATTCGAGCCAGGATTCTAAACGTAACGCTAATGCTAATACTCTGTTTATCTGGCAGGGATTTATGGGCTGCCGAATGGTTATGGGCCGATAATCTTGCCATAGGCTCCCCTCTTCCCGAGTTTAGTGTTGTTGATGTCAGCGACTCCGTTATCCCGGCTCAAAGCCTGTATGGCAAAAAGGGTCTGCTGCTGTATTTTAATCGCAGCACCCAATGGTGACCTTACTGCATTAGACAGCTCGTTGAGTTGTCCAATCATGCGCCTGGTCTACAGAGCAAAGGAGTCAATGTCGCGGCGGTTTTGTATGACCCACCTGCCAAACTTGACCGTTTTTCGCACAAATACGGGATTACTTTCCCGCTCCTAAGTGACCAGGATTCATCCGCCATCATTCAGTTGGGGCTGCTCAACCCCAATTACGATCCATCAAGCAAATATTATGGCGTACCCTACCCTGGCGTTTTTCTGGTTGACTCAAAGGGCATCATCGTTGGCAAGTTTGCAGAAGAAAACTATCGTGATCGGCCGTTGATGGAAGATCTGATCCAGGCTGTCAATGAACTCGATTGAAGCTTTGCTCGTTACCTTCGGTGATCTGGCGTGGGGGCCCTGGTTACTAATTTTGCTGTTAGGCGGTGGGATTTACTTCATCTTTTTGTCGCGTTTTCTTCCCCTTCGGTACCTTTCCCACAGCCTGGCACTGCTGTCTGGAAAATACGACAAAGAAGGACCCGGAGAGATTACCCATTTTCAGGCACTGTCCAGCGCGCTCGCGGGAACGATCGGGATGGGTAATATCGCGGGTGTTGCCGTCGCTATTACTGTAGGTGGTCCCGGTGCTGTCTTCTGGATGTGGATTACCGCAGTTCTTGGTATTACCACAAAATTCTTCACTTGCACATTAAGTGTCATGTATCGGGGTGAAGACAGTGAGGGGAATATTCAGGGGGGGCCGATGTACGTTATTACAGAAGGCCTGGGTAAGAAATATAGATGGCTCGCTGTATTTTTCTGTGTGGCCGGTGTTATTGGTTGCCTACCCATGTTTCAAACCAACCAGTTAGTCCAGGCTATTCGTGAATTGATCTTCCTTGAACAGGGTTGGATCAGACAGGACCAGGCGACCGAATTCAACCTTATCGCCGGCATCGTTCTTGCCGCTATCGTAGCAACGGTAATATTCGGGGGGCTCTCACGAATTTCCAAGGTCGTGTCACGGCTTGTGCCGATAATGTCACTACTCTATGTCGGAGTCGCGTTCTACATTCTGCTGGTGAATTGGTCCGAAGTTCCGCATTACCTGATGTTGATTGTGACAGATGCTTTCACCGGGATGGCCGCAGCGGGTGGTGCAATTGGGACAGTGATTGCGACGGGGGTCCGAAGGGGGGCATTTTCAAACGAAGCGGGTATCGGTACTGAAGCGATGGCCCATGGCGCAGCCAGGACTAATGAGCCTGTCAGCGAGGGGCTGGTTGCCATGCTGGGTCCTATCATAGATACCCTGGTTATTTGCACCGCGACTGCCTTACTGATTCTCATGACAGGTGCCTGGCAAGTCACCGACGCCAGTGGCGTTACCATGACCAGCATCGCTTTTGAAACCGCGCTACCCGGATATGGTTCATTCCTTTTAATCGTGTGTATCTTTTTCTTCAGCATCACGACCATTTTCAGCTATTCCTACTATGGATCAAAATGCCTTGGGTTCCTGATAGGCGCCGAGAGAAAGCATTATTACAACTACCTGATTACCCTCATGACAGTAGTTGCCAGTATGCTTTCGCTGGATGCCATGGTGGGACTTATCGATGGCGCGTTTGCGCTGATGGCAATACCTACAATGACCTCAACGATCATTCTGGCACCTAAGGTGATGTCGGCTGCGCGAATCTATTTTGCCAAAATATAACAAGTACTCGGTAAAACCCAGACTAGAAAATACCGGCTTCCAAACCTGCGGCCATTGCCATACCCAGTTCTCTGCAAGTCTGTAGCTGCTGGTCTTCAAGATCGCCAACCACAACGATGGGTTGCTGAACTTCTTTAAAATTATATCCATTACAGATACGGCGAATGGCGGTTAACGCACCTGTACCGTCGTTTCCCGCCCCGACCAGCATGCAATAGGGTTTGCCATCGACCTGTCCCTCAACCTCATAAAAGGTACGGTCAAAAAAGTCTTTTAGTGCGCCGGACATATAGCCAAAATTTTCAGGGGTTCCAAAGATGATGCCGTCTGCTTCCAGCAGATCCTCTATCCCAGCTTCCATTGCCTCCCTGAACGTGACATCGACGTCGATGTCCGGGTGATTTGCACCCTCTAGCACCGCCTTGGCCATCAAACCGTTTTTCCCGGTTTTACTGTGGTAGACAATGAGTAAACGTTTTCTTTTCACTCCGGTTGCGTATCCTTTTGGTAATAGCCGTTAGGCCCAACCGACCAGCTGCGCCGCTTTTCTTCCGCATGCAGCTTTCAGTTGTTGGTATTTCAGTTACCCTTTTCTTAGCCGAATCATGGTTCGTCCTACGTATTCATACTCAGGAACCTCCAGATTAAGCTTGGCCGCAGCACCCTTTTCTACCCTTCCAGCGATGTCATATTCACTACGATGACAGGGACAACGAAACCCTGCGAGCCGGGTGCCGGCGGTGAAATCAACCTCACAACCAAGATGGGTACAGTTAGCATAGACTAACAAATGCTCTGGTTTCCTGGACCTGAAGGTATTAGCTGCGTAATCCGGCTGATGAGACAGCAAGGAGTCAGGATCATTCAGAGCGTCGGAGACAATGAGTCGCGCAACCTGGGTCCTGTCGCGTCGCACAACCATCACGTTTCGCCCCAGCCACCGCACAACCTTGATATCCCCGGCGACCATTTCACCGACATCAACATCCAAAATAGTCTCATTTCTAAAAGCAGGTACCCAGGAGCGAATAAACGGAACAGAAAATCCAGCCAACCCAATAAGCGAAAACCCTGCCACTATTCTTGTGAGCAACGTCCGTCTATCAACCATCAGCTTTCTCACAGTAAAAACTGCCCTCAAAGCTGGTCATATTCGGTACACACGAGCAGCCGTATCATGGAATAATTTCTCCTTCTCGCTAACCGTTCGGGACTGTGACATCTTCTTAAATGCGTTCCACAAAACGGGATAGGAAACGGATTCCTTGTCGACCGGAAAATTGCTTTCAAACATGCATCTATCTGCACCAAATGTATCAATACAGAATTCATAATAGGGTGCAGTTTTGTCCACAAGTTCGTCGGAAGAAGCAGGCAGCGCTCTTTTATGCCAGCCAAACCCATTGATCTTCATATTAATGCCACCCAGCTTAAAGTGAACATTACTGCAATCTTTGAGCGCCTCGATACTCTGTTGCCAGGCCTTGAAAACTTCTACCTGTTTGCCTTCATATGGACCTATCCCAAGAGGCCCGCCGAAATGGTCAAGCACTATGGTCACTGTGGGATTGGCTTTTGCCAGTTGTGTAAATTCATCGATCTGCGTGTGATAGCACCAGGCATCAAACGTCAGGCCCAGATCGCCCAGCGCATTGAATCCTTCCAAGAAATCGTCCTGTAGCATCTGGTGCTCTACCGGATCGGAATGAGAAATTCGAATATCCGGACTGGTATGCCAGCTTGCGGCATGGCGGATACCACGGAACCGATTCACTGAAGCTGCAATGTGTGCCTCCAGCACCGGGCGTACCTGCGCGCCAAGGGTCAGGTCTGCGAAACTGACGATACCTGCCGCAACACGGCAGTCACCATAAGCACCGGAACTGCTCATCGCCGCCACACCCTGGACGAATTCGGTCTCTCCCACGGGCGCTAAAGCCTTGGCGACATCAGCCCTGAACATCGAATCACACTCAACAAAAACCGTACTAACGACACGATGTCCCGTGTAGACATCTTCTAAAATTTCATCAAGCAGGTATCTACTGCCATTCCGGTCCCAGAGATGGTGGTGTGGATCGCAGATACTGAGATCGGGTTGTAGTATTTCCTCTTGCACCAATGATAACCAGGATTGCTCACCCATGATTTTCTCCCTTATTGACCTTTGTGCTACCTTGCCATCTTTGCTAGTGCAGCCTGAAGTGTCAATTTGTATGTCGGATAAGTTAAAAGCATTGGCTATCGACCTGGATGGCACTTTGCTGGTTGAGGAAAGCCTCTCTGAGCGGAACCGGCGAGTCATCGCAGCTGCGTACAAAAAGGGATATCACATTGTCGTCGCAACCGCACGCCGGCTGCAACCGGGTTTTGTTGCAAAGCTATACCGTATGCATTGCCGGAGTCAGCCGAGCTTTGGCGTATCGCCACGGTTCAGGGCAGCAGCACCATCGGCGAACCTACCATTCACCTACGTTGTCCATGGAAAGCCAGGGTTCCTCGGGCTCGAGGGAATCCCCATTCTGTAGAATTTCGATTGAAATGTTGTCCGGAGATCTTACAAAAGCCATGCGGCCATCACGGGGTGGTCTACTAATAATGACGCCGCCATCCATCAAGCGCTGACAGATCTCGTAGATGTTATCTACGGCATAAGCCAGGTGTCCGAAATTCCGGTTTCCATCACCCAACTCATCGGCATCCCAGTTGTAAGTGAGTTCTACCTGAGCGGACTCATCACCCGGCGCCGAAAGGAAAACCAGGGTAAACCGCCCCTGCTCGTTTTCGTAACGGCGATTTTCCTGCAGGCCCAGCTTGTCGCAATAAAAATCCAGAGAGGCTTCAATATCATTGACCCTCACCATGGTGTGTAGGTACTTCATGCAGCCGTATTCCTTGATCGATTGTAACCATACATCTTAACGGCTATGTACGAGCCACACCATTAACTCCCTTTGCTGAACTATTGGTTACCCAATCGCCTAACCAAGAGCCAATAAACATCAGCGTTATCCTGTTTGCTTGAGCAGGCCAGCAAGTAGTCGCTCATTGTCCAGCGTTGTCAGGACACTCCTGGCTGCTTCCTGGCCTTTCTTGATGAAATGCTCTTTGAAAAACTCTGCTCGACCTTCACTCATGAATTCCTGGGGGGTGAGGATGCCATAAATGATCGGTACGCCAGTTTCCATCTGCACCTTCATGGTTGCGTCCATAACGGTTGAGGCGACGAAATCATGGCGGTAGACGCCGTGATCGGCAATCAGGCCAGCGACCACGACGATGTCCACTGTCTGCGACTGAATCAGTTTTTTTGTAAACAGCGGGATTTCAACAACGCCTGGAACACTGTACGTGTTTACCTGAAGCTGCCGATTGGCGCTCTTCAGCGCTGAACCACAACTGATGGCAAAGGCGTCGACGGCTTCGGCATGCCATGTTGCCTTGACCAAACCTACAGTAACGGAATACATAATAACTCCTGAGAGGAAACGCCACAGATGGGCTTCAAACTAGACTCTCGTGACCGACTAAGGGAATGAGGAAATTGATAATTTTGCGGTGAGCCATTTATCGTAATACTCAGTGTTGCAATACTAAAGTTAGCTTTGCCAATGTCGGCGGCAGGCCTATGCAACGACCGTGGACAATTCTACGAGATATGCGCCCCAGTTGTCATGCCTTTGTGGTTTTCAAAATTACTCGAAATCACCCACATAGATGGGTGAGGTATAGGCAAACCCCCCATCCTCCAGCCTGACTCGAAAGTAATAATAATCGCCAAGCTGTGGAGTTGAGGGGTCATCAAACTCATAACGCATGGAAGACTCAAAAGGAACGAGTGCAGGCTCAATACGCACAGAATCCCGGTAACCCTCTACCTCAAATGTTCGTGTTCCACCCTGTATCGCTTCGTCGATAGGGATAAAAAATTTCTGCCCGGAGGTCGGTTTCGGCAAACGGTCTTTGGGTATCCACGCAACATCTTCATATCCAGGGGCAATCCCTATTTCAATCACGGTGTCTGCATTGGCTGAAGTAAGCTCGAATTCCAGAAACTCATCCAGTCCGTGTGTTCGAGTTAAAAAGTCTACTCGCCGGGACTCTCGTCCAGGCTTGACCTGCCAGTGTTGCCCAACACGGTCCACAGTAATCCTGGCACCTTGTGCAACGACATAACCCACCCACTCCCGTGCGTTCCTGGGCCTGCTCATTAAACGACTAAACGGTTCACTCGAAGATTCAACGACCAAACGAAATCGACTACCCCCGGTGTCAGGTTGGCGCCTTGTTTTAAAAAGGCTGCCGTTCTTAAAAACCTCGACCGAAACGATTGGCGATGCTGCTGCAATCTGAAGGACAAGATTTCTGACCGGTTCCAGGCCAAGATTCATTGGGCTTACTGCCAGGACAATTTTCGATCCAACCGAAACATAAGTCTGGTGGTTACTCATCGCCTCGAACCAGTGTTGCCCTTCTGTCAGCCAGATAGCAGTATTCACCTGTTGAAACCGTCCAGGATACTGGTGACTGTGATTGGACCCGGTGAAACCGACCCGGAATCCCATCATTGCAGCCTTATTTCCGAACCAGTCATACACAGAACCGCCGCTGACGATCTCAACCAGTTGAAGATTCCCAGGCACCATTTGTCGCAGATCTGTGGGCTGTTCTGGCTTGGCGATAGTGAACGAAGCGACATCACTCTTTGAAAGAACAAGGCTGGCTCCGCCCGCTGCAAGCGATTGCCAATGACTCACGACCGACGTGCCATCTAATGCTTCGTGGTCAGCGGGTAAGGTCAGGTCATATCGTCCCATGGCGGTGCGTGCCAGTTCTTCCCACGAGTGTGCGCCTGCCAACATTTCAGTCGGGACGCCCAGGTCAGCCCAGATAATTCGGTATGGCTTGTTGCTCACGAGTACAGGGTTCGATGTTGCAGAGATTCCACCCCCTCCGGTACGAAGTTCCAGTTGATAGGTACCTGCAGCCTGGAAACTGATGCCATCTATTTTCTGTACGGGAGTCACAACATCCAGCCTTTCCGTGAAGACACCGTTTACCAGTAAATCAAGGGACAGATTTTGCGCCTGCGCAATATTCCCGTACTCGTCTTCGAGCCTCACCCAAAGATCGACCAGTTCACCGGGTGTCGCGACAGAGCTGGAATACAACCTGAGCTGACTGAAGTCGCCGGGCCTGATTTGGATGGTATTACCGGGCACCCTGGTTAAGGATGCTTCCTGATTATTCTTGAGGTACAGCGGTATCTCGTAATGGGTCGTTGCCGCCTTTGGAAGCTGTAATCTGTCTACAACGAAACGCAAGATAGTTCCTGCCTGCAGCACGCCTGAAGTCACGTCGAAGGCGATCGCGGACGCCTGATACCCTGCTTCGCCTGCGATCCCAACTACCTCGACGTCGCGTGCCAGCAATTGCGCGGTTGAAGGCTCGTCCGTCACCAGCCGCACGAAGTTGGTGGAAGTGGGCGTTTCTATTTGCAGCCTTCGCACCTCCATCCATTGCTGGCGAAGCACGATAGATCCGCCAGCTACCAGAGAAACCGGTAGCTGATAATTAATCTCCGCATAAACCACCCCATTGGCCAGACTTTGGCCCCGAACCGCCAATTCGGCAGCCTCTGCGGGCTGTTCGGTGGCGACAGCGCCTGCGGCCTGTTCGGTGGCGACAGCGCCTGCGGGCTGTTCGGTGACGACAGCGCCTGCGGCCTGTTCGGTGGCGACAGCGCCTGCGGCCTGTTCGGTGGCGACAGCGCCTGCGGCCTGTTCGGTACCAACAATGAGTACCGGATTGCTGATTTCCGCACGGATCGGCAAAGATAGCAGGACCAACCAACCTATCAAGTAGTAGTGTTTCAACATGAGGAGTAGTTTGATTAAATCTGGGAGCGAATGAAAGCCATCAGTGCGACCGTTGCAATGTTACCGGAAACACCTATTAGCTCATTTGTTCTTGCAGGATCCGATACTGAACCCGGAACCATCACAACCACACCACCGGCATCTTTCAGGGCTTTTGCAAAGCCCTTTGCCTGCAGTGTCGTGATATCTCGTTCAGGGTTATATAAAAGCGCAAAAGGTGGCAGGCTCGGGTTTTTGGATACGTGAGTCTGGGGTGAAGCCCCACGCCAAACTTGTTCGTCGGAAGTAAAAATCACTTGGTGTTTGCGACGCTCGACGAAACTGCCCAGTTCTTTCATCACTCGTGTGATGTCATAGCTCGTGGAGTCGATTGAAACAACAGCCTTTACGCCTTTACCGCTTATGCCCTCAGCACGAAGATAGCTTGAATCCGCCATGACCAGTGATACCAGGTGTCCACCTGCGCCGTGCCCCATCATAACTATTCTGTCCGCATCCAGTCCGAACTCAGCGCCGTGTTCCTGAATCCATACGATCGCACTGACCAGATCGAGGACCTGGTCGTATATCTTGTAATCCCATCTTAGTCTGTAATTAATGCTGACAAGGGCGAAGCCGTTATGTGTGAAGTAGTTTGGTTTCACATGGACGTCTTTCTTGTCACCAAAAGCCCAGGCGCCGCCGTGAACATAGAGAATAACCGGGGCAAGTGCGATGTTGTTTGGTCTATAGAGGTCCAGGGTCTGAAGTGTTGTAACCTCATCAAGTTTCCGGGCGACATAGTGAATGTCACTGGTTAATGTGAAATCAAAACCAGCGTCGATAATGCTGGTTTCCTCAGATCCTTTTGCAGTGAAACTAACTGTAGAAAACAGTACTAGCCAAAGAAGGACATATCGCATCAATTCACCGCTAGCGTTAGATATAAGCGGCAATTTAAGCTGCAAATCACAGGGTAATCAAGGTTAAAAGTGTAAGTATATTAATAACATAACATCAGGATGATCTCACGAAATCGTATCCTGATATAACGCGAATAATAATCGGACAAAAAAAAGGCCGCGTGTAGCGGCCTTTAAATCAGTTCACTGATTAAGCTTATTGATACTGCTTCAGCTCTTCTCGTGCAATAACCCGCCTATGCACCTCGTCTGGACCATCTGCCAACCTGAGGGTTCGTTGGCCAGTCCACATCGCAGCGAGGGGCGTGTCCTGCGAGACGCCAAGCGCACCATGCATCTGAATAGCACTGTCAATGACCTTAAGTGTCATATTAGGTACTGCGACCTTAATCGCCGAGATGTACTTCCTGGCTTCCTTATTTCCAATCGTGTCCATCATGTACGCAGCCTTCAAAACTGCGAGTCGACACATATCAATTTCTATGCGTGAGTTTGCAATAACGTCATAGTTACCGCCCAGCTCTGCCAGCGACTTGCCGAAAGCTGTTCGAGACAGCGCGCGACGGCACAACAACTCGAGGGCTCGTTCAGCGACGCCAATGGATCTCATACAGTGGTGAATTCGACCTGGGCCAAGACGACCCTGCGAAATTTCAAATCCGCGACCTTCGCCAAGAATAATATTTTCCTTTGGCACTCGCACATTGTCGAACTTGATATGCATGTGGCCGTGTGGAGCATCATCTTTACCAAAAACGAACATAGGTCGGACTACTTCCACACCCGGGTACGGAAGTGGTACCAAAATTTGTGACTGACGAAGGTGCTTGGGTGCCTCCGGATTAGTTACAACCATGGTGATCATAATTTTACAACGGGGATCACCTGCACCAGAGATATAATGCTTTTCACCGTTAATAACCCATTCATCACCTTCAAGTACAGCTGTTGTTGCAATATTAGTTGCGTCTGAAGAAGCGACATGCGGCTCAGTCATCGCAAATGCAGAACGAATCTTTCCTTCCAGCAAAGGCTCCAGCCATTCTTTTTTATGCTGCTCTGAGCCATAGCGCTCAAGTACTTCCATGTTGCCGGTGTCAGGCGCAGCGCAGTTAAATATTTCTGATGCGATCGGATTACGTGCCATGACTTCTGCAAGATGCGCGTACTCGAGGTTGCTTACACCTGCTCCGCCCTGACTTTCAGGAAGGAAAAAGTTCCACAGGCCGGCTTCGCGAGCCTTGTCTTTCAAACCATTAAGAATTTCCAGCTGTCTGTCTGTCAATTGCCAGCGATCACCGACGTCGATCTCGGTGTAGTATTCGTCTGTGAGTGGATCAACATTTGTTTTAACAAACTTGTCGATCTTGTCCCGAATTGGAACCAATCGTTCCGGGATGTCGAGATCCATCATGGCTCGGTCCTTTTTATTAAATTGTTATTAAGGTCGCTAGCGCCACCCTGTTGTGGGGATAGTACCGCCATGTGAGTAGATATAGTTGTTTATGTCGATAGTTTATGGATTGCAATCGGGCAAACTGATTGGTCCCATACAACATGCACTAAGACCGGAACCTGATTAGCCACCAATGAATTTCATGACGGTGACCTCGCCCTGGAATGCAAGCTTCTTGTCACCAAGGGCGGTGACAAGCAATCCTTGCAGTTTCGGTAGTGCCAGGTGGCGCGGAAGCTCAAGAATCTCTGACATGTCCTGACGATTGGCGCTTGAGAGGCAGCCATATAGATAACCGTCAGAAGAAAGTCGGAGTCTGGTGCAGGTTCTGCAAAACGGTTCGCTCTCGTTGGCGATGATGCCAAAATTTCCGTAGTCTGCTACATAAAAACGTGCCACGGTGGAATCATATGGCGCATCAGTGCGGCTGAACTCGTATTTTTTACCGATTTCATCCAGAAGAGATTCCATGGAAACAAAATCTGCCTGGAATCCTTTACTGCCAAGAAGATGCCCCATCCTCATCAGTTCGATGTAGCGCAACTCGATACCTCGCTCGAAACAAAAATCGAGCATGGAAAGAATATCGCTGTAGTTCTGGGATCGCATCGGCACCATGTTTATCTTTAGCTTGATGCCAAGCTCAAGCATTGCATCGATACCTTTTAGCACCGTTCCCAGGTCCCCTCCCCTGGCAATCTGCTTGAACCTGAGCGGGTTCAAAGTGTCGAGGGAGATATTCATCCGCTTTAGCCCTGACTCTGCAATCACGTCCTTTTTGGACATGAGTAGCTGGCCATTGGTTGTCAGGCTGACATCGCTGAGGCCGATCGACATAACACCGAGAAGGAAGTCATCAAATTTAGGTGTGACAAGTGGCTCACCTCCGGTGATTCTCACCTTGTCGATACCTGTCGCCTGCTGTAACAACTCAACAGCTTTAAGAAGCCTTGGCGCGGACAGTTCATTATGAGCCTTCATCAGCCGTTTGCCATCAGGGACGCAATAGGTACAGGCATAATTGCACGCAGCAGTCAGACTGACACGCAAGTTGCTAAATTTTCTACCTAACCGGTCGACAATCATGACTGAACTCTGGATCCTGCGTTAAGATTATACAGATAAAGGCTGGTCGTTATACAGAACATGAATGAACCGGTTCCCAATAGCCAGACCAACACCATTGGTTTGAGGATGAAGTTTAGACAATGCGCATAATGATTAACTGGATTAATCGGGAACGGCCTGCCCGACAGTTCCCATTAAGTAACTTCGATCGTCTGAGTCACGAACTAAAACCCTGCGATGTTTTACTGGTGGAGGGCCGGACTCGTGTCAGCGATATTATTCGCTGGCTAACCAACAGCCCCTGGACTCACGCAGCTCTATATATCGGGCGACTTCATGATGTAGAAGACGAAGAGCTGCGTGCAACGATCGCTTCGCTCTACAGCGGCGATACAAAGGACAGGCTGATCGTTGAGAGCCTACTGGGTCACGGCACTATCGTACGTGCATTATCCTCTTATGACTGCGAACACCTGCGCATCTGCAGGCCTTCAAGACTGTCACGCGATGATGCTACCAGTGTGACACGGCATGCCATCAGCCACGTTGGGTTAGATTACGATGTCAGGCAGATTCTTGACCTGGCCAGATTCCTGTTCCCGTGGTTCCTGCTTCCCCGAAGATGGGCATCAACCCTGTTTCATCGTAGCGCAGGACGACCTGAAAAAACGGTTTGTTCAACGATGATTGCGGAGTCCTTCGGGCATGTGAGTTTTCCCATTCTCCCGTTGATCAAACACACCGAGGAAGGTGAACCCAGATTCTTCCGTCGAAACCCAAAATTATGTACCCCAAGTGATTTTGATTACTCTCCCTACTTTGAAATCATCAAATACCCCTTTATGGATTTCAATCATGAGGAATACCAACTGCTCCCCTGGAAAGGTGTTGGCATGTTGTCAGCAGAAGAAGCAGATATTTATGTTGAGTCTGATGAAGCCCCTAACACGGGTGATCAATAAAGGCGGTGAGCTGTTTTACAAACTCGCGCTTCCAGAAAACCTTGTTTGACCCTTTTACCAATATGCTGTCACCAGGCTCCAGCCGACTCACAAAATTTTCGAGGTCAAATTCGTCAACCGAAGAGAAGTGACCCTGCCGCGCAAAAGATGACTCCGAGAAACCTGAGCCAAAGGTATAGACCTGATCAACACCCTCTAAATACCGCCCCATCTCCTGGTGGGCAGCCTGTGATGCTGTACCCAGTTCCAGCATCTCGCCTAACAACGCTATACGCCGGTGATGTTTTTCCATTGAGCCGAGATGTACCAACGACATCTTCATGCTGACTGGATTAGCATTGTAACTATCATCTATGACGGTGATGCCGCCGACCTCAAGCAGGTTGCCTCGACCACCGGGAATTTCGAGTGCGCTGATGTGTGCTACTACTTGATCTGGATCAAATCCCAGCGCAGAAAGGACTGCAAACAACGCGGCTATAGATTCAACTCGTTCAGACCCGATAAACGGTACCTCACACTCAACTACTGTGCCCGCAACATCGATTCGAACGACGGTCCCTGATCCCGTAGACCGGCCTTTGGCATAAACATCGCCACCCTCACCGAAGGTCATAATCTTTGGGTGATTAGAGTGACCGGCGAGACCTACTGGTACTACCAGCGTGCCACCACTACGTATTCCATGACTGATGGATAGTTTTTCCGTTTTGAGTTCATCCAGGCCTGAAAAGTTTCCAATATGCGCAGGTAACACATTAAGCACCAGCGCTACGTCGGGTTCTACAAGCCGCGAAAGAGGTTCTATTTCACCCGGATGATTGGTTCCAATTTCAAACAGCCCAACATCAGAACCTGCAGGCATTCTTGCCAGTGATAAAGGCACGCCCCAGTGATTGTTAAGGCTTCCCTCAGATGCATGGCAGTTCGCCATCGGACTTAAGATGGCCTGCAGCCAGACCCTGAGGGTTGTTTTACCACTGCTTCCCGTTATCCCAACAACCTTCGCGGATGTCCGGTTACGGGAGTAACTGCCCAGTTGCCACAGGCCATCGAGTGTATCGTCAACCCAAACAACAGGAGCTGCACAGGTCACTTTTCGATGGGCCATCACCACTGATGCCCCTGCATTCGTTGCCATTTCTATGAAGTCGTGACCATCGCCGGCTTTTTCATTTCCGCCGCCAAAACGGGGCCCAGGGTTACCTGACAAAGCGACAAAAAGATCTTCGGGCGCAGTCGTTCTGGAATCGATACTAATGCCATTAACGCCAGTAGAAATATCTGCCTGACCAAAGGCGGCCTGCAATTCCGTACCTGACCATAGAAATCGATTGTTCATTTTGGACGTCGCGCCTCCCTATCGGAACTAATGAGCATCAGCGTCATTAGCTGCGCATCTTCACGGCCTTCATAATAACCTTTTCTAATACCCACCATCTGAAAACCCAGGTTGGCGTAGCATTCGATTGCGCCGGTATTGTTTACTCTCACTTCCAGCCGAATACAACCAATCCCTGCGACCTGACAGCTTAGTGTTATCCAACGAATCAGTGAAGTCGCGATACCCAGCCTGCGGAACATTGGGTTGACCGCCAGCAAGCTGATGTGCGCGGTAGTGTCAGCGAAACTGGTGATCGCGAAACCGGATAGTACGTTTTCTGATTCGGACACGATGACTGTCGAGTCTGTGGTCCTGATGTGGTGTTTTACCCTGGCCGGCTTCCACCTCCAGGGCAATTCATTTTCAATCTGCGATCGGGACAGTTCCGCAATCGTCCTGGCGTCTCTAGCTTTCGCTAGCCTAATGACTGAAGAAGTTGTTTTAGGCATCGCTTTTCCCTGCGCCTGTGTCAGCCAAATCATGATGTTCGGCTATTTCCCGCAATAGGTATTTTTGAACCTTTCCCGTGGAAGTTTTTTCAAGAGAACCGAATATCACTGTCCTGGGGACTTTGAACCTCGCCAGGTTATCCCTACAAAATTGAATAACATCATTTTCCGACATTGACTCCCCGGGCTTCAGCGTGACGAATGCACAGGGATGTTCACCCCATTTTTCGTCGGACTTCGCGACCACTGCAGCCTCGAGAATTTTTGGGTGACTGAACAGCACATCTTCAATTTCAATACTGGAAATGTTTTCACCACCGGAAATGATAATATCCTTTGATCGGTCTTTGATCTGGATGTACCCATCTGGATGACACACAGCGAGGTCTCCGGAATGAAACCATCCACCCGCAAACGACCTGGCGGTTGTCTCGGGGTTTTTTAGATAGCCCTTCATCACAATGTTACCCCGCATAAACACCTCTCCCTGAGTCAGCCCGTCCCATGGAACGGGCTGCATCGTCTCCGGGTCAGCCACGATCATGGCGCCGGCCAATATCGACGAAACTCCCTGTCGAGCTTTCAGGGTTGCTTTTTCGTTCGCTGAGAGATTGTCCCATTCCCGCCGCCACGCTGAAACAATCATGGGACCATAAGTTTCTGTCAAACCGTATACCTGTATTACGTCGAAGCCCAGCGCCTCCATACCCAGAATCACGGCGGCTGGCGGCGCAGCCCCTGCGGTCATCACCTTGATCCCGGAGGGTAACCCCTGTTTCAGCGATGACTCCGCATTGAGCAAGGTATTGAGCACAACAGGTGCGCCACAAAAGTGAGTCACGGCATCTTTCCGGAAGGCCTCATAGATCGCGTCTTCCCGAACCTGCCTTAGGCAGATTGCCGCGCCGGCAACAGCAGCCAGAGTCCATGGGAAACACCATCCGTTGCAATGAAACATCGGTAATGTCCACAGGTAGTTGGGATGCATGCCCATTTCCCAGGTCAGGGCATTGTTGGCAGCATTCAGGTACGCACCCCGATGATGATAGACCACACCCTTCGGATCTCCGGTCGTTCCCGAAGTATAGTTAAGTGAAATCGCGTCCCACTCATCATTCGGCGGATGCCAGGAATAATCTACGGACCCCTCCGCACACAGCGCTTCGTAGTCCAGCTGACCTATACGTTCCCCTCCCTCGAAGGACGGGTCATCTACATCGATGATAAGCATGTCTCGTGCTGTGTTCGCGAGTGCTTGCTTGACGACAGAGGAAAACTCTCTATCGGTAATGAGAACACTCGATTCAGCATGCTCCAACAGGAATGCGATAGTAGGCGCATCAAGACGCGTATTGATGGCGTTAAATATCGCGCCGGTCATCGGCACCGCAAAGTGCAGTTCCAGCATTTCCGGGATGTTCGGCAGGATCGCGGCTACAGTATCGCCGGGCTTTACGCCCCGATTTACCAGGGCAGATGCCACCCTGAGGCACCGCTCATTGAACTCACCCCAGTTCCTGGTGGTATTTCCGTAAACAGTGGCCGGATAATCAGGATACAGGGCGGCTGTCCTTGCCAAAAAGCTTAGCGGCGTAAGTGCTTCAAAGTTGGCTGGATTCTTATCCAACCCCGTTTCATAAATACCTTTTGGCAAAATTGTCCTCCTTTCCGATATGATTTCCGCTGAACTTGATTTAATCAGCTGTTATGCGAAATATTACCACTGTTCTTTTTGATCTGGGGGGCGTCTTGATCGAACTCGGGTCTCTGTCCGAAATGATGGCGACCTCTCCATATTCTGATGAAGATATCTGGAAAGGCTGGACACGAAGCCTCTCTGTGAGATGTTATGAATCGGGAGCATGTACGTCAGATGAATTCGCTGCAAACATGGTAGACGAATTCAAGCTGTCTATTACCGCTACCGAGTTTATAGAAAAATTCCGACAATGGCCCAAACGCACTTACCCGGGTGCCCAATCACTTCTGGATAACCTCTCCGGAAAATTCCGCCTTGCATGCCTGTCCAACACCAATCACACGCACTGGGAAGGTTTTTTGCGTGATCAGGCAATTATGGCGTGTTTCGGAGATGTTTTTCTTTCACACCAGACAGGTGTTCTTAAACCTGATGATGCTGCCTTCATCCATGTCCTGGACAATCTGGGCGTCCCGGCCGAGGCGGTTCTTTTCTTCGATGACAATCCCGGGAACGTCTCCGCTGCGAAAAAAATGGGCATGAACGCTGAATGCGCCAAAACTCCGGAAGGCGTGATCGACGCGCTGAATGAACTGGGCGCGATCATCTAATCAGACGGGCCGATGTGATAGCATTCAGTCCCTGTTATCTCGGTAGAGTTCGTTCGTGAAAAAAATATGGCAGATCATCACTGCACTAAAAAACGCCATTGGCAATCTGCTGTTCATCGCGTTCATCGTTTTTGTCATTGTTGCCCTGGTAGGCCAGGAGTCGGAGAGCATTCCTGCTTCAGCGGTAATGATCGTAGACCCTGAGGGTGTGATTGTTGAACAATTACGGTCCATAGACCCAATAGAGGAATTTCTGCGGGGTGAGGAATCCGATAATGCAGAGACCCTGGGCAGGGACTTGATGGATGCAATCCAACTCGCCGAGACAGATGATCGTATCAAGGCGATTGCCCTGGATCTTTCCAAACTGCAGGGTACTACCCTGAACCAGTACGACGACATTGGTAATGCCCTGGACAGTTTTAAAGATAGCGGAAAGCCAGTTTTCGCCTATGGCACAGGCTATACGCAGTCTCAGTATTACCTTGCATCCTTTGCGGACACCATCTACATCGACAAACAAAGCCTGCCAGTAATGGGAGGGGTATTTCTCCAGGGATTTGGCGCCTACCCCCTATACCTGAAATCCGCGTTGGACAAGCTGCAGGTCAGCGTGCATGTCCTCAAGGCTGGTATTTACAAGGATGCCGCGGAAACCTTTCTACGCGACGACATGTCAGATGAATCCAGGGAATCAACACAGGAGGTCATCGACTTTCTGTGGGACAGCTACCTGTCAAAAATCACCAGGCACAGGAATATTAGTGCAGAGGCAATCACCAGCTACATTAACAATTACGCCACATTACTGGATCAAACAGAAAATGGACCTGCAGAACTCGCCCTTGAACTGGGGTTAATCGATGGGCTTGTGACAAGCGCCGAATGGCGATCTGAAATGCAGGCCATCAGTGGAGAGTCTGGCGACACCTTTGAACATGTTGTCTATCGCAGCTATCTACGATCGATGCGACTACCGATTGCAGAACCAAACCCGGCCGCCGATAAGATTGCCGTTATCACCGCCAAGGGAACGATACTCGATGGTGAGCAGCCTGCAGGCGAAGTTGGCGGCGACACAATCGCGAAACTGATTCGCACAGCAAGAAATTCAAAGAACGTTAAGGCAATTGTCCTGCGTGTCGATAGCCCGGGGGGAAGCGCTGCGGCGTCGGAATTGATTCGAACCGAGCTGGTAGCGGCCCAGGAGAGCGGCAAACCTGTCGTTGCATCTATGGGTGGGTACGCGGCATCCGGTGGCTACTGGATCTCGAGCACCGCCAATAAAATTTTCGCATCAGAAACCACGATCACAGGTTCCATCGGGGTATTTACTATCTTTCCGACATTTGAACGAAGCCTGGATTACCTGGGCGTTCATTCAGATGGTATTGGCACCACCTCGCTATCCGGCGCGATGAATAATTTCAAAGAGATCAATCCGGTGTTCAAACGGGTACTGCAAAACTCCGTCAACCAGACATACAATAAATTCCTTGCGCTGGTATCAGAAGGCCGAGGCCTGTCGATCGAAGAAGCCGACTCAGTTGCACAGGGTCGGGTCTGGTCTGGTTCGCGGGCGCTTGAACACGGGCTCATTGACGGCATTGGAGACGTTAACATAGCGATCGAATCCGCAGCGGTTCTTGCTGGATTGACAGATTATGACGTCGTCTACATGGAAAAAGAGCTTTCAGCCAGGGAGCTGTTTTTAAGACAAGTATTGCAATCCGCAGTTAGCATCCTGCCACCTGTGCAGACTGGTTTGTTCCCTGCGATTCCTGCGGAACTTAAAACGCTCACCCAGATGGTCAGGTCACCATCAATTTATCTGCAGTGCACTAACTGTAAAATTACTTTTTAGGGACCTGACAGCCCGAAAAGTTCTTGCTGGCGGCTCCAGAAAGCTTCAAGGTTCACCGCGATCTCTGCGGTGTTTTCACAGAACCTGGGCACCCATTCTGACGGTAGCAGGTCCAGATATCTGCGTTCACGATATCGCTTGTCTACCAGAAAAATTATCCCACGATCTTCTTCATCCCGGATCACGCGGCCCGCTGTCTGCAATACCCTCACTAAACCGGGGTACTGGTAAGCGTATTCAAAACCTGCTTCAGGGAAGTGATTCCGAATCAGGTCTCGTTCTATTCCTATCTGGGGTAAACCGACACCTACCACGACGGCACCGATTAAACGGTTGCCCTTGAGGTCAACACCCTCGGAAAAGGCGCCGCCCATCACCGCGAAGCCACAAACCTCGCCGCCATCTTTGAATGCGTTAAGGAAGTTTTGCCGTTCCTCATCAAACATTTTCCTTTGTTGTACCAGTAGCGGGATCTGCGGGAAACGGTTCTCGAATACCTGCACGGCACTTCGAAGGTAATCATAAGAAGGAAAGAACACCAGATAGTTTCCCCGTCTGGCGGTGATCACACATTGAATAAGGTCTACCAGATCAGTAAGTGATTGATTCCTGCCCTTATAAGAAGTGTCAACATATCCTGCGACGTTGACCTGCATATTTGCGGCACTAAAGGGCGATGCAAGCCGGTACCAGCTAGCGGCATCCGAGGCGCCAAGCATCTGTCTGAAGTATTCAGACGGTTGCATGGTCGCAGAGAAGCAAATAGCCGACGCCAGTCTATCGAAGCCCTCCCCTAACTGCCTTGATGGATCCATACAGTAAAGTTTCAGACTATGCTTTTTGGATTCGTGCTGGAAGAGCACCGCGTAATCAGCATCAAAATTCTCAGCAGTCCTGAGAAACCTGAGCGTATCAAAGTAACAATTCAGTAACTCATCGCGGAAGCTTCCATAGGTCTCCTTGCGAAGTTCTTCCTCTGCGCTGCTACAGAAGATTTGCATCGCTGACACAACAGACTCCGGAATTTCATACCGTGTAATGTATCCATGTGATTCAAATTCGTTTATGTATCGCTTTTTATAGACAAGCAAAGCCCGATTAACTTTTTGCGCTGCCTTCATTACAGCAGGCGCTGCATTTTTAGAAGTCCTGGCAATCGCAAGGTAGGATTCCTTGTATACCTCTGCGGAAAACATATCCCTGCCTCGATCGACCAGGTTGTGAGCTTCGTCAATCAACGCAACAGAATCCCTGTTATTGGAATCAAAATATCGACGCAGGTAAACGACGGGGTCAAAGACATAGTTGTAATCGGCGATAATGGCATCGCAGGACCTGGACAGATCCAGGCTCAATTCGAACGGGCAGACCTGGTCCCGCCGGGCTGCAAATTCAATTGTCGACCGATCAAAATGCTCAGCCTCCCCCAGCATGGTATCAATAGTATCCTGTACCTGATCGTAGTAGCCTTTCGCATACTCACAATGATCAGGATGACAGGGTTGTCCTGGACTGAAACAGGTTTTTTCCTTTGAAGTAATGACGATAGACCTCAGGCTGCCTCCAGCAACAGTAAGGTCCTTCAGGGCAATTTGAGCAAGTGCCTGGGTCGATGTCTTGGCTGACAGGTAGAACACCCGGCTCGCGGCACTCGATTCCATTGCCTTGATTGACGGGTAAAGTGTCGCCATTGTTTTCCCAATGCCTGTCGGCGCCTCGATAATAAGCTGACGGTCGTCGGCAACTGCGCGGTATACAGAAACCGCCATGTCTCTCTGACCGGGCCTGAACTCTCCATAGGGAAACTCCAGATCTCGCATTGAAGCGTTTCTCGCGGCAATCCATTTTTGCCGCTGACCAAGGATCGTTGAAAAAAACCCCACCGTATCGAAAAATATCGCTGCCAGTTCCTTGATGTCGCTGACTCTCTCGAGGACGGCTTCGGTCTTTTTGTCCAGATGATAGAAGCAAAGTCTCAAGATGAGCCGGTCTACGCCAGCGTGATTGCCAGCGATATATCCATACAATTGAACCTGATGCCAATAACTGTCAAGAACGCCCTGGGGAATATCTTCGACTTCCACGCGAAGGGTTTTAATTTCTTCAATGCAAAATAATGCACGCGTGGGGTCATACCAACAGCCATCAATTCGACCGCCTACCTCAAGATCGATGCCCGCGGTTTTCAATGCTATAGAAACTGGCTGTTCAGCAAGATAGCCTTGTCCCCGTGATTGCTGTACTCGCTGGTGTCCCCTAACGCCCTCGATCGCAGAGCTTTTAGCGCTGAACCGGAAATTAATGTCACCGCGCCGACACAGGTCGATAAGTTGTCCAACTGATAGGGAAACGGGGTTCATCTATCAGGAGACAGGGTCAAGGTATTCAACATTCACTACTGCCGCGGGAATGGAATGTTCCATAAAATACCGGAACCAGCGAGCCTGGTTCTTCTGCAATTTATCTCCTGGTCCTTTGATCTCGATCATGCGATAGCTGTTTTGGTCGAATACAATCAGGTCCGGGAATCCGCTTGAGTTGTTTTTCAGATCAATCAGCAGCCGTTCGAATATCCGGATCAGGTCTTGCGAGGGGATTTTCACCAAAGCAGTTTCCAGGAGTTGTTCGTCAACATACGTCCAGTTGACGAATGGATTAGCGACACCCAGTTTCTCGCGATAGATGGCCTTCGCAAGGCTGTGTGGACCATTTTTCTTCAGCTCTTTAAACCTGTCAGATATGAGCATGCATCTGCTACCGACAAAATCTGACGTGTAAAGATCAACCGGGCCCCTTTGAAAAGGATTAAAAAAAGCACCGCTGACAGGCGCATAGATGATGTCCCAGAAGCACAAACCGAAAATGCTTCGTATCAGGCTGTTCTCAACGTAGTAGCTCTCGTAACCCAGATTCTGGAAATACGCTCGTGCGCACATCTCGACGCTATCATCTAACCGAGAAACCTGGATGGTGGTCTGCTCAATCTTCGTCACGGGCAGATTGAACGAAAGTTCACTGGTAAACCCATGTTTACTGCCTAGACGCTGGCCAAACCTTTGGGCGAACTCCAATTCCTCTTCACTCTGTGGAGTCTCAATGATTGATGAACAGAGCGTCATCGCTGCCTGAGGCTTACCCAGGCGATCCAGGATCCTCGCCTGCCGTTCGCGAGCAGGAGCTGCTTGCGCTCTACAATAGACGCCGACCGCTTCTTCTATCCTGCCGGCACGTTCCAGGTGTCGACCAATCTGATTAACGATGCGATCATAGCGCCGTGACAAAACTGGCTCGATATTCCTTGCAGGTAGTTTATCGATCAGTTGCAGGAGATCGCCTTCGCTGCCCTCAGTTTCCATGAGTTTATGGCTGGCATCCGACAATGATCGCAACACAATCAACTCGTCGATAACCTCACGACAACGGAACAGACCGGCATTTCCGTCGATTTCATACTGCTCGAATGGGGCAACCAATTCATGCATGACAAACGTTGTCATGTCCTGATGAAAATTTCCGAAAAACAGCAGCTTGAAAACCGTTAGCTCTTCGGTCCGTGCCAGCTCAACCACCTCGATCGTAAGTGCCTGAACAGGATTAATTTGCCCGGACAATAGATAGTCCGCCAGATCCTGCTTTCTGGTTGATTGAGGAAAACCGGAACAGGCGTCAAGATTAAGTAGATCCGCTTTCGAACAGATCCTGATGGCAGACTCGAGATCGGGGACCGTTGGTACGATAAACGAAGCGGCTACAAGTGACTGGATTTCAACGCCAAGACTCTCGACTTCCGGGTAATTAAGTTTATCAAGCCTGAAGTAAGGGCCTTTACGGTTGGTTAGCCGAACAAACAGCTTACGAGAATCCAGTGTTAGCGCCTGGAAAGTTGAATAGAACTGCTTTTCCTGCTCAGACAAGAGATGGCAATACTGCCGACTAACGAAGTCGAGCAGGAACGTGAAATTGTCGAGGTAATATCCCTCTGGAAGATCATCTGGCATCCTGCAGAGCTTAACCTGTATTTATATACAGGTAAATTACCCTTCGCTGGCGGCTCTTTCGAATCGATGTTCTGTCCCGGTGATCACATCCACCTGGATCATTACTGAACTTGAAGGAAAACCGACAAGCCTGCTGGTTGTCTGATCTCCATCAATCGTCAGCTGGTTTCCATCCAGCTGATAGTTCAGTGCCTCGTGCCCGTCTACCGTCACTTCTGTTGTCGTGTAGGTAGTAGCGATGCTGAATCCACCTACGGTGGACCGCCAACTCCCCGTGATCAAGTCGGAGGGTTCGCGAGAAGTCATGGTGCAGCTCTGGAGGAACAGTAGAATGGCAAGTAAGTAAATTGTTCTCTGAATTTGCATGTTGGGCTCTCTTAAAGTCGCTGGCTAACATACTAACCGAGAAGACCGACGCAGAAAACCATTAGCACAAGGTGTAATATCCTGTCTAAACAGCCCGTTGACCCAATATGACCATAGATAATGACGATGACCTCAAGCATCTCAAGGCCATCGGACGAATTGTGTTTGAAACGATGCTGCTGATGAAAAAGAGCCTGAAGCCCGGCATTTCCACGGCAGGGCTAGACAGGATCGGAGAAAAGAATCTCGCTCGATATGGCGCAAGGTCGGCGCCCATTCTGATGTACGACTTCCCAGGACACACCTGTATTAGTATTAATGATGAGGCTGCTCATGGGATCCCGTCAGGTCGAAAAGTAGAACCGGGCGACGTCGTGAATATTGATGTGTCTGCAGAATTAAACGGTTACTTTGGAGATACCGGGGCAACTTTTACAGTGCCTCCAGTTGACCCCCGAATTGAGTATCTTTGCCAGGTTACCCGTAAATCTCTGAATGCTGCAATGGCGGCAGCTCGTGCTGGCGCAAAAGTGAACCAGATTGGTCAGGCGATTGAGAAAACTGCCAGCAATGCCGGCTTTACCACCATCCGGGACCTGGGGAGTCACGGTATTGGCCGGAGCCTGCATGAGGACCCACATTTCATCCAAAATTTCTATGACAAGTCAGATACCCGCACTCTGAGCGAAGGTCAGGTAATAACCATTGAACCTTTTCTCTCTACCGCAGCTGACAGTACTGTGACCGCTGAGGACGGCTGGACACTTCTAACCGGGGATGGAAACAGATCAGCGCAGTACGAACATACGATGGTCATTACCAGGGGTAAACCGTTGGTGCTAACGGCACTTTGAATCCTGGTTAATCAGGACTGCAGTCGAGCAAACTTTTCTTCTGAATCAGAAAAAACATGTTGCCACTTGCCGCCGTGGAATCGATACAACAGCATGATTGCCTTTACAATGTAGTCTCCAATGAGTGCGGCATAGATCCACTCTACCGAAAAATCGAGCAGTACAAATACTGCGGCAAGACCAACCCTGACCCCGCAGAGCCCTATCATCGTGGTCATTAGTGGGAATCGCGTGTCGCCCGCGCCGCGCAGACATCCCCCCAGGGTAAACTCAACCGCCATAAGTGGTTGCACCAGCGCCATGATGTAAATAAAGACAACGGTAAGGCGAACAACTTCATCATCGTCTATCAGGTATCGAGCTATCTCGTTAGCGAAAAAAGCTATCACTATACTAAGCGCCACCATACTGCCAATCGCCATGGCAAGCGCTCGCCAGCCGCTACTAACGGCACCTTCTGGATCTCCTGCGCCAAGATGTTGCCCTACCAGGGTCGAACCAGCGATAGAGAAGCCGAAACCGACTACAAACGAAATAGACAGTATCTGAACGCCAACGCCGTAGGCTGCATAGGGTGCAGTACCAAAAAATGCGACCAGCCAAAGAAACGCGATGAAACCGATCTGGAAGACGAACTGTTCGACCCCTGCCGGATATCCTATGTGCACCAGCTGGCGAACTCGCACTCTGGTCAGTGAATTGGGACCGCCGACACCTACCCGCATGCGGTTAGTATAGTAAAGGTACAGGAAGATCAGGCCGCCAACAGCGAACGATACCCCGTTGGCAATTGCCGCGCCGACGATACCCATCGCAGGGAAACCAGACATCCCGTGAACCAGAAGATAGACTAACACCACGTTCACGATATTGGTTACCACCCCAATCCATAGAGGAGTTTTGGTGTCACCAGTTGCGCGAAGTGCTGCACCCAGGATCATATTGATGGAAAAGGCGATGTTAAACACACTAAGGTACTGAATAAAATCCGCTGCCCGACGAGTCGGGTTTTCATCAAGACCAAAAACGCTGGCAATTTCATAGGCAAAAAAGATGCACGGCAGCATCAGCACAATCGCAACGGCGTTACTGAGCCAAAGTGAAACCCTGGTAACCTTTGCAGCTTCGGCATGATCACCGGCTCCCCAGGAACGAGCAACCAGCGCAGTTGTACCAGCAGAGATCGCCATTAAGGTTGCCTGAAGGCCCCAGAAAATCCTGTGGCCGGTAGTGACTGCCGCAACCGCCTCGGCTCCGAGAGAACCTACAATCTTGATGGTGACGATGCCAATAACCGAGAACAGCAGGTTGGAGAGAATCGCAGGCCATGCCAGCTCCCAGATACCGGGTCTAGGCTTAACCTCTTCGGTAACATCGGGCAGTACATGTGACATCTAAATTAGGACCAGGGTTTCCGGCCAGCTAGACAGCCAGCGGTTAGTGGATCAGGGCACGCTAAGATACACTGACGCCCCAACAGACTCAAGCAGCCGCAGGTAATGGCAAAGAATGCAGCGATCGCAGATGCCGGCCACAATGGTTTAGTGTGATCCTGCTACCTGGCGAAAGCAGGGATCGGCGGCTTACCGGACTATAACGTTGCAAGGAAAGTCATCAGCGATCACTAAATTACACTGTTTCTAAATTCGGCCTTGTCAGGCGAGTGGAATCTGTACTGTGAAGGTAGTTCCCTTACCCAGCTGACTATGTACGGAAACGGTACCACTGTGAGCCTGGGCAATGTGCTTCACTATCGCAAGACCAAGCCCGGTCCCACCAACATCACGTGATCGCGCGCGGTCTACGCGGTAAAACCGTTCAAAGATACGCGCAGTTTCTTCCGGAGAGATGCCGATGCCGCTATCCTCGACCTCGATTGAAGCCATCTGGCCAACGCTCTTCAGGTGTACGGTCACTTTCCCACCCTCTCCGGTGTACTTGATTGCGTTATCCACCAGGTTTGTAAGCAGCTGGTCGAGCGCTTCAGTTTCGCCAAGCACTTGTGCACTTTCGTCCTGGATGTCCAAATCTAACATCACACCCGCATCACGAGCATTTTCAACATTCGTCTGCAATAGCGCTGTGATGAGCTCTGACAACCTGATGCGAGCCAGGTTGCTCTCTTTGTTGGAAGAATCGAACCTTGAAAGATGCAGCAGGTCTTTGACGATTAGCTCAAGGCGGATGGATTGCTGCCTGATGCGTTCAACGAAACGACCCAAATTCTCTCCCGAGATATTCGGATCATCAATGATCGTCTCTGATAGGCCTCGAATCGCTGAGATGGGTGTTTTTAACTCATGAGATGCATTGGCGACAAAATCGCTCCGCACTTTCTCCAGGTGCAGCCGTTCCGTGACGTCCTCGAGGACTAGAATCCCACCGGGATCCTCACCAAACCCTGCATCGAGCCATAGGTACGCACATTCCAGGGTTCGTTCTCCGACGATGACGGTAGAGGCGACATTGGTATGCTCTGATATGCAGGTCGATACCGACTGCTTGAATTCCTGCCCTATGGGGACCTCGCTAAAGTTCCAATCGACAAGCTGGGTTTCTTTTAGGGACAGTATTGTCAACGCGGCATGATTGACGTGCAGTACCTTCTGGTTCACATCAAAAGCAATCACACCTTCGTTGAGACCAGCGAGTACCGCGGCCAGTTGATTTCGGTGTCGTGTTAATCCAGCTATCCGTTCTTCGGCCCCCAGCGCCAGATCATTAATGACCACCGCTAACTGCCCGATCTCGTCGATTCTCCCTGTTGGGAGTCTGAGGTGAAACTGGCCTCTAGAAATATCTCTGGCAACGGTCGTCATTTTTTCGATGGGGTTGGTCACTCGGGATGCAAGCAGGTACCCGATGACAAGAAACAAAAAACCAACGGTGACCGCGCTCGCAAAAATTCTGTTTTGCAGGTTCGATAGCTGTTCATCGATAGAAGTTAACGGTACCGCTAATCGAAGGTAACCGGTCTTCGCTGGTTGTTCATTTAACTTGATTGCGAGGTAAACCATGGTGAGGTTTAGTGTCTGGCTGTACCTGGTTGCCACGCCGTAAGGCGCCCCTTGTGACCCGACGATTTCCGGGCGGTAGCGATGGTTATCCATACTCGACGGATCTCGTTGATTATCTATCATCACCCGACCACTTGAATCCGCGAGCGTTATTCTTGCGATGATTCCCGGTACAAGACGGTTTATTTCTTCCGGGGTTAGAAGTCGATTTTCTTCGAGCAAGGTAGTCATCAGAGGCGACAAAGCAAGCGCCTGTTCATGTAAGGAGTTTTCAATCCGATCAAAAGCGTCTCTCTCGACCTCATCGACGACAAAAAAACCAAACACCAAGGTACTGATGATCAGGGTAATACCCAATACACCCCAAACCTGCCAAAGAAATCGAGATCCAAGCATTAACAATCTCCAGGGTCGCTACTTGTCAGCAAGCCGATAACCAACTCCACGGATCGTCTGGATAAGGCTACTGTACTCTCCCAGTTTTTTTCGAACAGCGCGTATATGTACGTCAATATTTCGGTCCACTACAACAACCCCAAGACCAACGACTCTGTTCAGTAACTGCTCACGCGTGAACGCTCTCCCGGGCTGTGATGCTAGCTGATGGAGAATTTTGAACTCTGTTGCCGTTAGGTCTTTGGTTTCCCCTGAGACACTGACTTCATGACGTGCTACGTCAATGACAAGACCCTGAATCACGATTCGTTCCTTACTCTGGCTATCTGCCACCGGACCTCGCCGTAATACAGCCTTCACTCGAGCGAGCAGTTCTCTGGGGCTAAATGGTTTAGCCAAGTAATCATCTGCACCAAGCTCAAGACCAATGACGATGTCACTTTCTTCACCCTTTGCAGAAATGATGATGACGGGAATATCTCTAACGATGGGATCAGATTTCATCTGTTGGCAAATCGACAATCCATCCATGCCCGGCAACATCAAATCGAGAATAACCAGGTTGGGAGACTGGTTGCGGATAACGTTCAGACCTTCGTCACCACGATCAACACCGACCACGCTGTAGCCTTCCCGTTTCAGGTTGTAGCTGACGATCTCCATGATGTCAGGCTCATCTTCAATGACGACTATCTTGTTACGATTCATAAGAACAATTCACAAGGGAATGGGCCGTTTACAGCAAAGGAAAGGCGTATAGATACCATTCAATCACAAGCGGCCTAAACAGGCGTAAAGCGAATCTTAAGTATTTGTTAAGAAACGTTAAAGATTAACCGGCTGATACTAAATCTTCTGGAAGGCCAGCACTGCATTGGTGCCGCCAAACCCGAAACTGTTAGACATGGCCGTTCTGACACCAGCGTCGTCCAGTCGTTTGGTCAATATAGGAACGTCACTAAACTCTGGATCAATATTCTCTATATTCGCGCTCGCACAAAGAAAGTCATGCTCCATCATGAGAAGAGAATAGATAGATTCATGGACACCCGCGGCCCCTAGTGAGTGACCGGAAAGTGACTTGGTTGAACTGATCTTTGGGATGTTCTCCCCAAAAACCCTACGAATCGCTGCCATTTCAGGCGGGTCGCCAGCAGGCGTGCTAGTGCCATGGGCGTTAATATAATCGATGGGGCCATCCACTGTACTCAAGGCAAGCCTCATCGCACGTTCACCACCTTCACCTGATGGAGCAACCATGTCATGTCCATCCGAGGTTGCAGCATAGCCGACGACCTCTGCGTAAATTTTTGCACCACGCGCTTTTGCGTGTTCCAACTCTTCAACAACAACGAAACCCGCACCACCGGCGATGACGAATCCATCTCGATCTTTGTCATAGGCACGGGATGCCGTAGCTGGAGAATCATTGCGCGTTGACAGTGCGCCCATGGCATCAAACAGCGATGTCATTGACCAGTGTTCTTCCTCGCCACCGCCTGCAAAAACGACGTTCTGTTTGCCTAACTGAATAAGCTCAACCGCGTGGCCGATGCAATGGGCACTGGTCGAGCATGCTGATGTGATTGAGTAGTTAACGCCCTTGATTTTGAATGGCGTCGCCAGACAGGCAGAGATCGTGGAACTCATGGTCCGAGTGACACGATACGGACCAATTCGCTTCAGTCCTTTTTCCCTAAGAATATCCGCTGCTTCGACAAGATTAGAAGAGGATGCACCGCCCGAACCAGCGATTATCCCGCTTCGCTCATTAGAAACTTCTGACTCTTCAAGACCAGAATCGTTAATCGCTTCTTGCATAGCAATGTAAGAAAACGCCGCGGCATCGCCCATAAACCGACGAAGCTTTCTTTCGATCATCGACTCAATGTCAATCTCGATGCTACCCGCAACGTGACTTCTAAGGCCCATTTCTTTATAGGCGTCCTGAAACTTGATTCCCGACTTAGTTTCCCTCAACGACGTCAGGGTTTCAGGGACATTGTTCCCAAGCGGGGAAACGACACCCATTCCTGTGATTACGGCTCTCTTCATTGTATTACCCAATTTTGTGTCACCCAAAGTCGTCTAGCGAAGTAAACAACCCAACCTTTACATCTTCAGCGGTGTATATCTGTATACCGTCAACCAGGACTCTGCAGTCTGCGATACCTAATACGGTGTTACCTTCCCTCAATCGCTTTATTTCAATTTCATACCGCAGCAGTTTTGCTGTCGGTAGCACCTGCCCCCTGAAATTGACCTTACCGCAACCCAGTGCACGACCAAGCCCATAGTTACCTTTCCATCCAAGGAAAAAACCTACCAGTTGCCAGAGCGCATCGAGGCCAAGGCAACCCGGCATCACCGGATCACCGACAAAGTGACATTTGAAAAACCAGAGATCAGGGTTGATATCCATTTCAGCAACAATTTTGCCTTTACCTTTAACACCTCCGTCTTCTGTGATTTCTGTGATGCGGTCTATCATCAACATTTCTTCAATCGGTAGATGTGCCCTGCCCGGTCCAAACAGCTCACCCATACCGCAGGCGATCAGTTCTTCCTTTGTAAAGCTATGCTGGTTAACCAGCGATCTATCAAGCTGTTTGACTGTGGGTTTAGATTCTTGCATAAAAGGCTAATATTCTAATTTGGGAATCGACCTGATTTAATATCGACTCAGGATTCCGAATTATATCACCCAACAACCAAAAGGGAACAAACTGGCATGGCCACTTCGGACGTTGACTTTGATTCATCTTGAGGTGTAATGAGCAAATTCACCCATGATCAAGTGTTAGTAGCCTCCCAACTAAAAGTGATCAGGTTAAAGGTTCGAATGCGGCGCACCAGGAATTGAATAATGATAGAAATTGATAAACTTGCAGTGGTCCATAAAGACGCTGTTATTGGTGAGCACTGTAAAATAGGGCCTTTCTGTACGGTCGCAGCGAACACAAAGATTGGCGCTAACACCACACTAAGATCGCACGTTGTCGTTGAACCTTACACGACGCTTGGCGAGCACTGTGATGTTTTCCCATTCGTGACACTAGGGATGCAATCGCAGGACCAGAAATACATTCCTGACACGGTGACTTATACAGTCATCGGAAGTCGCAGTGTGATACGTGAATTTGCCAGCGTTCACAGCGGTACGGAAGAATACTCCACAACTTCACTGGGTGAGGACTGCGCCTTACTCGCGCATTCGCACATCGGTCACAACTGCACGCTTGGAAATAATGTGACCATCAGTCATGGCGCGGTGCTGGCGGGTCACGTTATTGTCGGTGACCATGCAAATATCGGCGGACTATCCGCCATCCACCAGTTTTGTCATGTTGGAAAAGCAGCCATGATTGCAGGCATGGCAAGAGCTATTCAGGATGTGTTGCCCTTTACAATCGCTGAAGGATTCCCGGCAAGAATGAGAGTCATCAACAAAGTCGGGATGGAACGCGCAGGCTATTCGAACAACGAAATTTCTGACGTCCGCAAGGCATTCCGCATTCTGTTTATGAGAGAGAAACGGCTCGAAGACGCGGTAAACGAAGTCAAGGAGACCTTTCCTGAATCGGAAAACATTCAATTGATGATCGATGGCATTACTTCATCTCAACGCGGCCTTGCCCGGCCCGAATCTGCCACTTTCGAAATTAATGTCGCGGATGACTAAGCAGTCCGATTAGCCGCTCTGGTACCTGAAATCAGATCCGGTATAGTACGGCATTCTCATTTTCTCCAGGTTTTAATCCATGTTCAAAGCTGTTCTGTGGGATTTTGGCGGTGTAATCACCTCTAGCCCTTTCGAAGCTTTCAATCGATTTGAAGCGAAAAACAACCTCCCCTCGGATATCATCCGTTCGATTAACGCTACTAATCCCGACAACAATGCCTGGGCACAGCTTGAAAGCAGCGCCATTAGTGTCGATGAGTTTGACGAGTTATTCGCATCAGAAGCGTTGGATAAGGGGCATGACATCAGGGGCAAACAGGTGCTCGCACTTCTTTCCGGGGATATCCGGCCAGAAATGGTTAAGGCACTGCGATTGATTAAGGAAACACGCTCGGTCGGTTGTATCACCAATAACGTCAACACAGGTGCCGGGCCTGGGATGGCAAAATCCGAGTCAAAAGCCGAGGCCATCGCTGACATCATGTCGCTGTTTGAGATTGTTATTGAGTCCAGCAAGGTTGGAATGCGAAAACCTGATCCGAAAATTTATGAACTTGCCTGTAAAGAAATGGGTATCGAACCATCTGAAGCCATTTATCTTGATGACCTGGGTATAAACCTAAAACCCGCAAGAGCCCTTGGTATGTCCACAATTAAGGTGCTTTCTGCTGATCAGGCAATCGGCGAACTCGAGCAGCAATTGGGCCTATCACTTAGATAAGGCTCTCATCCAAGGCTCTTGCTAAAAAAGGATATGGGATGAAGATACTACTGACAGGTGGTGCCGGCTACATAGGCAGCCATACGGCCATCGAGCTACTGACCTCGGGCTATGAGGTTGTGATCGTAGACAATCTACGCAATAGCAAAGCGTCCGTTGTTGATCGTATCTCGGAAATCAGCGGACAGACTCCCTCTTTTTACGAACTCGATGTTGCGGACTATGCGGCTCTGGACACCGTGTTCAAACAGGAACAACCGGATGCAGTCATTCATTTCGCCGGACTTAAGGCCGTTGGTGAATCCGTGGCAGATCCACTGCTTTACTATCAACTGAACCTGCTCACTTCAATAAGCCTCTGTCGCGTTATGACTGATAATAACGTGACCCGCCTCGTATTCAGTTCCTCAGCAACCGTTTACGGTGAACCCGAACGAATCCCACTGGATGAAAACTGCAATGCGACCAAGGCTACTAATCCCTATGGTCGTACTAAAATTATTATTGAACAGATGCTTCGCGATCTCTGCGATGCAAAGCCAGAATTTAATGTTGTGCTACTCCGGTATTTTAACCCTGCTGGCGCGCATCCGAGTGCCAGGCTCGGCGAAGACCCAAAGGGTGTTCCCAATAACCTCGTGCCATTCCTCACGCAAGTTGCTGTAGGGTTGAGAGACGAACTGGTTATCAACGGCGGCGACTATCCGACTGAGGATGGCACTTGTGTTCGCGATTATATCCACGTCCAGGACCTGGCGCGGGGTCATGTAGCGGCAATCCGGAAACTACAAAGTAACTGTAGATTGGTCACTTATAACCTGGGCACTGGTACTGGGCATTCAGTGAACGAGGTTGTTACTGCGTTTGAACTTGCCACCAACCAGCATCTGCCGCGGACGGTTGGTCCACGACGCGAGGGTGATGTTCCTTCGTCCTACACAGACCCTTCCCTGGCGGAACGAGAACTTGGCTGGAAGGCCGAACTGACGATCGAAGATATCTGCAGAGATGCATGGCGATGGCAAGCTGAAAACCCTGCTGGCTATCCTTAGCGATATTCAACGCGGAAAACATCTGCCGTGCCGATCCCATCTTCCCTTTCACCGGTAACGTAGAAATATCGACCCCTTGAATCAAACGCAACCGATTCCAGGCCAGATATATAAGGCAGACGAATGCGATCAGGTATGCCTGAAAAAGCTTCGGCCCAGTTCTCACCCAACTTGCGCCTGTACAGATACGCTTCCTTGTAAGTCACCACGACAGCATCCCTGCCATTGATGTCGAAAGCCGTCGGCATGGAGCTGTATGCTCCATCTGAGGGATCTTCTCGTAAATCTCTCTCGGTAGGCCGTGGAATGCCATCAAGTACCACCACTGGTTCAGCGGTAACGACATCACCACCAGGTTGAAGCGGTAACCTGAAGACTTCCGGCGGAACATATCGTTTCGAGATCAGATATATCGAATTGCTCCTGGCATCAACTGCAACGGATTCTATGTCCCGGTAACCCTCGGGAAAGTTAAAGCTGAATTGCCAGGCCAACTTGAGAGTACCGCCTTCAGTTTCTGCATCGGGGGCGTCGAAAACAAGGATGTTTAATCGTGGCCGCCAATGTAGGTTATCCCCGGTGTCCGCGACCAACAGATAAGACTTTCCATTCAAGGCGAAAGCAGCCAGATCTTCAAAGTCATGTGTATCGGGATAATCAATCGGCCAGTGCCCTGCTTCCTTGCCATCGAGTGTTAGCGCATAGATACCTGGCGGATTACCGCTGTCATTGACGGCAAATAGCAGGTTTGGCTCCGTGCTGAATGCGGCAAGGCCGCTGGTTTCGGGCAAGTCTTCACTTTCCAGCTTGCCCAGCCACAGAACAGATTTCGACAGAACCGTTAGCTCGTCGGCTTTAACACTGTTAACACCTGATTCAACGAGGCCATTACCCAATAATCCACGGGTAAACGTCGCGACGCCACTCGGGACATCAAGACCGTGATAAAATCCGAAGGCTGCGATCGCGATAAAGGGCGATAGCAGCACCAACAGAATCACGACCGCCATGACCGTCAGGCGTTTCGTCATCCGCCGGAAATTCTATAAAGGAAGTGGACTTCGCTAGTGGCCGCAACTTTTTCCAGAAAAGGCGTGTGAATGATTTCACCATCAATGGCCACCGCCATCTTCATCAGCTCATCGTGCTCAAGGGCAGAATACTGATTGGAAATCTCAGTAACAATATCCTTGAACACCTCGGCGTCAACGCGGGTTTGTTCTTCTCCAGTGAGCTTTTGCAATTCACTGGAGAAGATCACGATCGCCATTGGTCAGCCATTCTGGATCAAAGCAAGAACCCGAGGGGGGGAGCAAGGTAACTCTTCCACCTTCCGGTCGATCGCATTGCCAACAGCGTATCCAACAGCACCAAGTGGTGGAATGATTCCGGTTTCACCAACCCCTCTGACACCATAGGGATGGAAGGCGTTTGGCACTTCTACAGTGATGGTCTCTATCATCGGAAGATCAGACGCCAGCGGAATCCTGTAGTCCAGAAAACCAGGGTTTTCCATTACACCGTCTGCGTTGAAGATGTATTCTTCGTTCAGCGCCCAGCCAATACCCTGAACAGCACCACCTTGTAACTGGCCTTCCACATAGCCCGGATGAATGGCCTTGCCAGCATCCTGGATTGCCGTGTACCGGGTAACATCAACCTTGCCGGTTTCCTTGTCGACCGCCACATCACAGATATGAACCGCGAAACTTGGACCTGCTCCTCGGGCATTAATGTTTGCGTTACCAGAGATTTGACCACCTGTTTTCTCTGCATTCTTACAAACTTCTGCCAGGGTCATAGAATCCTCGCCCGCAGTATTTCGAGCTACACCGTCGGCGTATTCCACCTGCTCAGCGGTGACATTCCAGACAGCCGCTGCTCGTTCTTTTACCTGTGCGACAACTTTTTCAGAGGCTTCGATCACTGCCATACCGGTTGCAAAGGTTGTACGACTACCACCCGTTCCCTGACTGTAAGGCAGGTTTTCTGTGTCAGCGATGATGGGCTTCAGATTTTTAGGTTCTATCTGTAAAACCTCTGCCGCCATCATCTGCATAGACGCCCGCGAACCACCGATGTCGGGAGAACCTTCAACAATAGTTCCCGTCCCGTCAGGGTTCATATTGACTGACACACTGGACTGACCACCAATGTTAAACCAGAAACCTGAAGCAAGACCGCGACCTTGCCCTTCTGGTAACGCGGACTGGTAATGCGGCGAGTTTTTCGCTGCTTCAAGACACTCTACCAATCCAACCCTCTTGAGCTTCGGCCCATAGATGGTTTGAGTTCCTTCTTTGGCGGCATTTTTCAACCTGAGATCAATCGGATCCATGCCCAACTTCTCAGCTAATTCATTGACCACCATTTCTGCCGCATATTCTGCCTGGGGCGCCCCGGGTGCGCGATAAGCAGCAACCTTGGATTTGTTAACGACGACATCGAATCCCTCGACCAATACATTGGGACAATCGTAGGGTGTAAACATGGTCATCACACCTGGCACCATCGGCGAACCTTTAAACGCACCTGCCTCGTAGGCCATCCAGCCTTGCATTGCAGTAATTGTTCCGTCTTTCTTTACGCCGACTTTTGCCTTCAGTTTTGCCGCTGAAGTTGGGCCGGTAGCAATAAATACTTCTTCACGATCCATCACCATCTTCACCGGGCGGCCCGATTTCTTTGAAAGTACGAGTGCTACCGGCTCCTGGTAAATAACCGTCTTACCCCCAAAGCCACCACCAATCTCGCTGGCAATAACTTTGAGCTTGCCAAGTTCCATACCTAGCACTTTTGCAGTAAGCGTCCTTACGTCGAAATGGCCCTGCGTGCAGCACCAGACCATTGATTGCCCATTTTCGTCGTAAGTCACAGTACAGGCGTGTGGCTCAATGTAACCCTGGTGGGCTGTAGGTGTTCGAAACTCTCGTTCAACAATGATATCGGCCTCGGCAAAACCCGCTTCGACATCACCCATTTTCATTTCGACACGGGTTGCAATATTGGATGCCTTCGATGGCTTCTCGTCATAGCCAGCGGTGAACATATCATCATGCAGGACAGGCGAATCTTCCTTCATGGCATCTTCGACATCCAACACAGGCGGTAGAAGTTCATATTTCACCTCGATTAGGCCAAGCGCATCTTTTGCCGCCCTCTCCGATCTGGCGGCGATAGCTGCGATCGCATGACCATGGTAAAGCACCTTGTCATCTGCCAGACAATTTCTCGCCACGTCAAGTACGCTCGCAGCGCCTTCAGTTCCGGCAGCACTTTCTGATTGAAGGGTTACAAAATCTTTAAATGTGGCTACCGACATCACATCCGGGTGAGCTTCAGCCTTGCTGGTATCAATAGAAAGAATCTTGGCATGGGCATGAGGGCTTCGAAGGGTTTTACCCCAGATCATTCCCGGTAAAGTAAGATCTGCGCCGTAGGTTGCTCGGCCGGTTACCTTATCAAAACCGTCTGGCCGGATGGTTCGCTGACCGATATATTTGAATTCCTGTGCTTCACTCATGATCAGGCTACTCCTCTCAAAGTTTCAGCGGAATCCATCACCGCCCTGATAATCTTGTCATAACCGGTACACCGGCAAAGGTTGCCTGCAAGATAGTATCTGGCCTCCTCCTCGGTGGGATTCGGGTTCTCCTCAAGCAATGCTTTGGCACTGACGATTAAACCCGGTGTGCATATGCCGCACTGCAGCGCAGCGTGTTCGAGAAACTTCTCCTGAATCACGTGCAGACCATCACCGGTGCTTACACCCTCAATTGTTCCAACTTCAGCGCCTTCTACTTCGACACCCAGCACAAGACAGGAACAAACAAGCCGGCCATTGAGGGTCACCGAACAGGCACCACAATCGCCGGAGCCACAGCCTTCCTTTGTGCCCGTCAGGTTCAGGTCATTACGTAGTACGTCAAGCAAGGTATCCCCGGGCTCGCACAGAAATTCTTGCGGTTGCCCATTGATACTGGTTGTTACGTGTGATTTTGCCATTTTTCTAGTTTCCCTTCGCTCTTGTCGCGGCTATTCTTGCGGCGCGTTTTACCAATACGCCAACGATCTGTCTTCTATATTCAGCAGTGCCTCTTCTGTCGGTAATCGGGCTGGACGCGGCACTCGCAGCAGCTGCTGCTGCTTGCAATGCGTCGTCATCCAGCTTGGTCCCGATCAGGGCATCTGCCGCTGCGCTGACAAGCAGTACGGTCGGCGCAACAGCGCCAATCGCAACTCGCGCAGCAGTGCAAGTGCCGGTATCATCGAGCGTCACACTTACACCCGCGCCTGCAACCGCTATATCCATTTCAGTTCTGGGGATAAACCGTAAATAGGCATCAGAAGTCTTCGCCGCCGGTGTCGGCAGGTGGATTATTTTGAGCAGCTCGCCCTTTTCCATGCAGTTCCGACCGACGCCGGTCATGAATTCTTCAGCGGCGACCGTCCGCTCACCACCCGGTCCTGCGATCACGCATTGTGCGCCATTCACTACCAGCGCAGGAACCGTATCCGCGGCGGGAGAAGAATTGCATAAATTGCCCCCCAGACTGGCCCTGCCCTGAACCTGCGTTGATCCAATCAGGTAAGCGGCTTCCACTAGCCCGGGAAAGACCTTTCGGATGTCATCTCGCGCGGTAAACTCTGCGCAGCTCATGGAAGGACCCAGGTCCAGCCCATCAGCCGACAACTTTGCATCCAGCATACCGTCGATTCTCTTAACATCTACAAACAAGCGGGATTCGTCGGTGCTCCCGTTAGTCTGGATAATTAGGTCCGTGCCGCCGGCTAGTATCTTTGCGGGAATATCCGCATTGGCCAAAAGACTAATTGCACCCTCTATCGAATCAGGTGCCTCATATACGACTGATACCATCTTTCCTCCTGTTGAACGTCGCGAATCTACGGCAAGCAAGGCTTCGTGACCGTTGCTATGCCGGATGTTATAAAGGAGCGTATATATACCACGCGGTGCCGGATCGCACCACGACAAACTGGCATCAGACCGTGTTGTACAATCATAAAATTCATTTCGGTCAATGAGCTGAAAGCCGATGCAAAATGTTCTTAATAACCTCTTCGGAAAACGCAAGGACAAAGAATTTGTCGCCCTCATACAGGCAGCTCTGGAAGATCAAACCATTCGGCAGAATTTGTTAACGCTGCTGGCACTTCCCCAGTCACAACGGCTTAGCCAACTCCAGAAATGGGAAATTGAACTCGAGGAAGAGCATGCACCGCAGCCCCTGATCAGTGCTATTGGCTTCCTTAAGGACGCTGACATCGCCAGCCGCACGCTATATATTTTGAATAATCATGATATATAACAATGTTTTAAATTATATTATTAAAGTATTTTCTTGCACTGTATCGATGAGTTAGCATGAATGATCGACCTACAGATCAGATGGAGAAAGATCGAACCCCGGTTGGGTAACGCCAACCAGGCATCGCTGCCAAAATCAGCAGGCCGTTGACCCCGTATAGCCAAATCATAAACGCCTCTACCTTTAGCCTGTTGAAGATCACCATGACCACCAGTATTGCTGCAGAAAACCTCTGGCTTCGCAAACGGGCCGCGCGCGAAAACCGATTTCGTTGCAGAGGTTGCCGGGATGATTCAGGAGCCGAAGCTACCGTTATAGCCAGCAGGTATTTCAATCACTCAACACACGTCAAAGTCAAAGCTCACTCTTCCCGCGCCACCTCAGAGGTGTTTCATAACTTGAAGTAAGATTACCGCTAATAGCGGCGATGAGATTAGAGACTTTGGGGTCAACCCGGTTGATTTGATGACTGACAATCCTGACAAGCTAATGACGCTTGTTAACACAGCAATCTCGGTTAACTTTCGTTTATCGACAACTGGAAATACCAACAAGTACAATGCCGACCCTCTGAATACGAAAAAGAAAAGCACGAACATCGGTCATTTGGCCATGTTGACCCGCCTATAATGGATTGATCTGTTTATAATGCGCGCAATGGATATACAAGTAGTACAAGCAAGCTCGGAGCACACTGAAGTTATTGCTGAGTTCAATCAGGCGATGGCGATTGAGACCGAAGGCAAGAATTTACCCTGGGATAAAATTCACCCTGGCATTAATGCAATCCTTCGCGATAGCTCCCTTGGGTTCTACCTGGTGGCGTTGGATCAGGGCGAAGTCGTCGGATGCCTGGCGATCACATACGAGTGGAGCGACTGGCGCAATAGTTTGTTCTGGTGGATTCAAAGTGTGTTCGTCGCACCTTCACATCGAGCGAAGGGTGTGTTCACTGCGATGTACTCGCATGTAAAGGGCCTTGCTTCCGCTGCGCCTGGCGTGTGTGGTATCAGACTATATGTCGAAAAAGACAACACAACAGCACAACAGACCTACAAAAAACTGGGAATGATCGAAACCCATTACAGAATCATGGAAGAAGAATTCAAGTAATGAGTACCCATACCTGATGCAGATACGCGGCTATGGCAATAATAAAACCTATGATGAATTGTTCTCGTCGGGAAAGGCTCGGTCAGGGCTGGGCGAACTCAGTAAATTCCTCAAATCAAAAACGCCGGCCGAACTAAACGCCCTGCGGCACGACGCCGAGCTTACAATCAGGTCTCTTGGTATAAGTTTCACCATCTACTCTGAAGGCCAGAACATTGATCGGGAATGGCCATTCGATATCATCCCGCGAACAATAATGCGGAAAGAATGGGATCACATAGAAAAGGGGCTCATTCAGCGTCTTCGTGCACTTAATGCCTTTATCAATGACGTCTATAACGACCGCAAGATCCTTAAAGATAAAGTGGTACCTGAAGAACTTCTCAAAACTTCAAAAAATTATCGGGCAATGTGTGAGGGGATGAAACCGGCACATGGTGTCTGGGCTCATGTTTGTGGCTCGGACATCATCAGGGATAGCGACGGCACAGTTTATGTGCTTGAAGACAACCTGCGAGTTCCTTCGGGGGTTTCCTACATGCTTGAAAACAGGAATATCTCCAAAAAGGTTCTTCCAGAGCTATTTGAAAAATACTCGATTCTACCCATGGACAACTACCCGGCCCAGTTACTGGATACCTTGAGCTCTATTTCACCGCGGCCCAAAGATCTGCCGGAGGTGGTCGTACTGACTCCAGGCATCTTCAACTCTGCCTATTTCGAGCATTCCTTCCTGGCCCAACGCATGGGGGCTGAACTGGTGGAGGGCCGGGACCTGGTGGTTGGCGACGACGATTGCGTTTATATGAAAACCGTTGAGGGACTCAGTCGCGTCGATGTCATCTACCGGCGAGTTGATGATTTATTTCTCGACCCGGAAGTCTTCCACAAAGACTCAATTCTCGGCGTAAAAGGACTGATGCGCGCGTGGAGAAAAGGTAACGTCGCCCTTGCCAACGCGCCAGGAGCAGGCGTTGCGGATGACAAAGTGGTCTATACCTACGTACCCGCAATGATTAAGTACTACCTCGACGAAGATCCCATCCTGCCTAACGTGCCCAGCTACATGTGTTCTGACAAGCAACAAATGAAACACGTTCTGGAAAACATGGAAAACCTTGTGGTTAAACCTGCTGATGAATCTGGCGGATATGGCATGTACATTGGCCCAACAGAGACCAAACGCCGAACGTCAGAGATGCGCCGACAGATCAAATCAAACCCGAGAAACTTCATCGCTCAGCCAATTATTAATCTCTCTACTGTGCCAACCCTGTCGGGTAACTCGATAGAACCGCGGCATGTAGATCTCAGGCCTTTCATCCTGCAGAGCGACCGGAGCTTTGTGACTGCCGGAGGACTAACACGGGTAGCGTTGGTAAAAGGATCACTGATTGTGAATTCCTCGCAGGGCGGTGGCAGTAAGGACACCTGGATAATCGACCTGCCGGGGAGAACTCGCTAATGTTGTCTCGTGTTGCAGAAAGGATGTTCTGGATAGGCCGATATATGGAGCGCGTGGAAAGTACCGCGCTTCTGTTAAGAGTTAATACGAACCTCGCACTGGACTTGCCTAACTCAAAGCATGTCTGGGCAAGCCTGATCGACATTACCGGTGACAAGGATAACTTCCACGAGACTTATCAACTGGAGAATGAACAGAACGTCGTCAAGTTTCTGACCCAGGGTGAGACATCGTCTATCCGAACCGCACTGAAGAATGCCAGGGAAAATGCTCGGACAAGCCGTGAAATCATGCCCAGGGAAGCGTGGGAAAAAATCAATAAACTCCACCACTTTGTAGAAAACAACCTGAAAAAACCGCTCAAACGCGAAGGACGGGATGCGTTTCTCGGTGAAGTCATCGGTCGTTGTCATGAGTTCACCGGATATTTGACAGGTTGCATGAGCGTAACCCAGGCGTTCAACTTCATGAAACTGGGTCGTAAGCTTGAGCGCGCAGATATGACAACGCGTATACTCGATATCGGTTGTTACAATCTAAATAATCCAAAGCATACCGAGCTTGTAGATTATGAACGGTTACTTTGGACAAGCCTTCTAATGTCAGTCTCCGGTTACCAGATGTATCGACAGCACGTTGATGATCATGTGAATGGAGAGGATGTCGCAGACTTCCTGTTGCGGGATGAACACTTCCCAAGGTCTGTCGACTTTTGTCTGGACGAGGTCTCCGAATGTTGTGAGCAGTTACCACTATCGGACGAACCACAGCGAGCAACTAATCTTGCTCAACGAAGAATCAAAAACTCAAATGTGATCGACTTATTCTCCAGCGGTGAATTGCATTGGTTTATTGATGAGGTTCAGCTGGATCTTGCAAGAATTCACCATCAGGTTGAAACGACCTGGTTCACCTACAGGAATGATCCTGCCGCTTGAATAGCGCTATTTTTTGGTTAAGCGGTTTAGCAGACTAATCTGCAGCCAAAAGCTAAGAAAAAAAAGCTAAGCAAAAAGAGCTACAAAACAAAGCTACAAAACAAAGCTACAAAACAAAGCTACATAGTAGCTGTTGCGTTCACGGAGTTGAGGCTGCCCGCCAGGTAGGTTTCGATCTTATCTTTCGCAATATTATCAGGGTCGCTGAACTGAATCCCGACACCCGGAATGTGTGGGCTCTTGACCCCTTTCCTGGCTATCCAAACGACTTTGCCTGCTACCGGAATCTTCTCGGATTCGTCCATCAGGCTTAGCAGGATAAAGACATCGTCTTCCAGATCGTATTCGGTTCGGTTCGCAATGAACAAGCCACCATTTTTGATAAATGGCATGTAATAGTTATGTAGCACGACCTTGTCCCTGATCGTCAGGGCGATCATGGTTTTCTTGCCGCCGCCCCGGGCTAGCTTCGCCATAGCTACTTACCTGGAATGTGATGTTCGAGATCATGCCCTATGAGTTTCTAATCTTCAAGCCGCGAATGATGACAATAGATCACCAGAACGAAATAGTGGTTCGCAACGACTTAACCAGCTTTGACAAACACCCCTTCCAGCAGCATCTGGCCATTTGGATTGGAAGTTCCGTTAAGTTGGCCCTGGGCCTCGCTGATGTGATCCAATAATTTGTATCTGTTCGCAACAGATGTCAGGTTGCTGTATTGCTCGATGGTTTCACTTAAATCTCTGTTTTTAATCACCTTGCCACCAGACAGCGTGAAAGCAATCGAGTCTGAAACAAGTTGATAGAGCAGTTCAAGAACACGCCCCACCTCTTCTTTGGCCATCAATGCAGCCACCTGAATCGGAGACCTGACCCCCTCAGATAATGGGACCAGGTGTGAAGCCAGTTCTTGCCTTAGCTTTAGGTAATCCTCATCAATAGAGTTCAGCACTCGGAGCGGCATACCGCCGGCAATGCCCAATAGCAATTCAACATCAGCAGAGGAATCCATTTGACCCTGCAACCATACGACGGCTTCCTGTTGGGAAGGTGAACCCAGGTCAATCCGCTGACAGCGACTTCGCAAGGTCGGCAGTAAACGCGTAGGTTGATCCGATACCAGGCATATCAGCGTCTTGGGTGGTGGTTCTTCCAGAACTTTTAAGAGCGCATTTGCAGACTGGACATTTAGCTTATCCGCAGGGTTGATGATACAAACCTTGTATCCACCCTGTTGAGAAGTCTGGGTCGCCCAATGAATGAGCTCTCTAATCTGTTCAATACGAATCTGCTTTGCGTCTTCAAGCGTTACTTCCAGGAGGTCCGGGTGTGTACCCGCCGCAACGAGGTTACATTGGCGACATTCACCGCACGGTTTGTCGTGTCCGCGACATAACAGGTAAGCACCTAAACCAGCGGCAAAGTTAGCCTTCCCTGAGTCAGATGGCCCAGCGAGCAGAATTCCATGTGGCATTTTCCCATCGGCTATCTGGGCACAGACTCGCTGCCATGATGAAGCCTGCCAGGGCAGCGAGGCTATCATTCGAATAGTTCTTTTATGATAGTGGTAATGTCTGCCTGCACATCGATGAGGGGACGGGCAGCATCGACCAGGTGATATCCAGGTTCACTGGAACGACTGACAAATGCCGCTCTTACTCGCTCAAAAAACGCCCTCTCCTCTGATTCAAATCTGTCCGCTTCAGACACTTTGCTTGCCCTTTCCAGTCCTGCCTGCACATCGAGATCAAGAATAATGACGAGATCCGGCCCGAAGCCTCCGAGTACTTGATGTTCAAGTGCCGCCACGGCGTCGTTACCCAGTTGCCTCCCTCCGCCCTGATAGGCATACGAGGAATCCGTAAAACGGTCAGAAACAACCCAGGTACCTCGGGCCAAAGCAGGTTTTATTACTTCTTCAACATGCTGTGCCCTTGCGGCAAACATTAGAAGTAATTCAGCCATTGGCGTCATCCCGTGTTCATCTTTATCAAGCAGGATTTCCCGAACCCTTTCTCCCAGCGTTGTGCCTCCTGGCTCACGGGTGACGAGCACATCGTATCCGCCTGATTTCACAAACCCTGAAATCAGCTCCAGGTTGGTCGATTTCCCAACACCTTCAACGCCTTCAAGTGTAATGAACTTTCCTGTGGTCATTGTTTCCGCTTTTTCTGGTACCGATTGACGGCCCTATTGTGTTCTTCGAGACTGACTGAAAACTGGCTTTTCCCGTCACCCATCGCGACAAAATAGAAGTATGGATGACTTGAGCCGCCAAGTGCAGCGTTGATTGAGGCGCGCCCGGGGGAACAAATCGGCCCAGGGGGTAAACCCGTTCTTGTGTAGGTATTGTAGGGGGTATCCGACTTCAGGTGAGATCTTTTAAGGTCTCCGTCAAAATCAGCGCCCAGGCCAAAGATTACCGTTGGATCTGATTGAAGCTTCATGCCTGTGTCGAGTCGGTTATGAAACACTGAAGCGATCTTCTCCCGGTCAGGACCATATCCTGTCTCTTTTTCTATCATAGATGCGAGGATCAACGCATCAAAGGGAGTTGAAATCACCGTCATCGCTCGGCCACTCCATTCGTCACCCAGTACTTCTTTCATTTTTCGAACGGCTAATCGGAGAATGTCCAGGTCTGAGTCGCCCAGGATGTACTGGTACGTATCCGGGAACAGGGAACCCTCGAGTTCTGTTGTTAACCCAAGTGACTGACCCAGTTCCTCTCTGGTCATTCCAATAGTTTTCAGATCAAGGTAAGGGGCATCCTGAAGTCTCGCCAGCCATTCCTTTACGCGCAACCCCTCAGGAAAAGTAATGCGATACCGGATTACTTTCCCCGAGCGAAAAAGCGCCAGGACATCCTGACTAGGCATTCCTGCTTTCAGTTGGTATTGGCCGGCCTGGATTGAGCCCGCATCACGAGTCAGTAAGGCAAACGCCTTAAATGCGATGTTGTTAACCGGTAGCAGGTCATCTCTTGTCAGGCGCTTTGTAATGGCAGATAGATTACTACCGGGTTCGATGGTGAAGACACGGTCCTCGGAAACCGGTACTGAAAGCTGATTGAGGATATATACCGCAACCAGGCTGCACAGGAGCAGCAGCGACAGCGCAGTTGCCAGCGCTAGCTTGAATAAATTAGCGGCCATTACTGTGTTTCAATCCAGTTGCTTAAATATCAGGGTTCCATTGGTACCGCCAAACCCGAATGAATTCGATAAAGACGCCCTGATCGGCATCTCCTTCGCCCGGTGCGGTACGTAATCGAGATCACACCCTTCGTCCGGATTATCCAGATTAATGGTTGGTGGTGCGACCTGGTCGCGAAGTGCAAGAACACAGATAACGGCCTCGACCGAACCTGCAGCACCCAGCGCATGACCAATCATGGATTTAGTTGAGCTGACCGCGACATTATTGGCATCGCTACCCATGACCGTCTTGATCGCCATGGTTTCTGCAATATCACCCAGCGGAGTCGACGTGCCGTGAGCGTTGATATAGCCAATCTCACTGGCCGGCATTTCGGCATCATTGAGCGCATTTTGCATTGATCGAGCAGCGCCCTGCCCATTTTCAGATGGAGAGGTTATATGCGAGGCATCCGCACTCATGCCGAAACCTGCCAGTTCGCAATAGATCCTGGCTCCTCGAGTTTTTGCTTGTTCATATTCTTCTAACACCAGCACCGCAGAAGCATCACTTAACACAAACCCATCCCTGTCCCTGTCCCAGGGACGGCTGGCGCGCTCAGGTTCCTCATTACGTGTCGATAAGGCTCGCATGGCCGCGAAACCAGCCATCGTAGTTGGCGACGTCGATTTCTCCGCTCCACCAACCACCATCGCATCGGCATCACCTGCCGCGATGAGTCGAGCCCCGAAACCAATATTATGTGTACCTGTTGTGCAGGCTGTAGTGATTGCAATATTTGGCCCCTGTAGACCGTACATAATCGATAGGTGACCCGCGATCATATTGATAATGCACGAGGGTACAAAAAATGGGGATACTTTAGCGGGCCCGCGGTTATTAACCACATCGTGACAGGTCTCGATGGTGACAATGCCGCCAATGCCTGAACCGACCGCGACCCCAATTCTGTCTCTGTTTTCGTCAGTAACTTCCAAACCTGAATCTCGCATAGCCTGAATACCAGCGACCAGGCCATACTGCATAAAACCATCCATCCGGCGGGCTTCTTTTCGCGGCAGGTACTCAGAAATATCCAATTCAGGCACATGACCGCCAAAACGAACCGGGTAATCGGTGGTATCAAAACTTTGAATTGGTGCGATGCCGCTCTTTCCAGCGGTTAGCCCTTGCCACGAAGATTCAAGATCAACACCTAGTGGCGTAAGCATCCCCATGCCGGTCACAACGACTCTTCGTTTAGACACGCGGGTCCCCTCTAATCAGATCAAATAGCGAAACAGTATTGGAATAATCTAAAAAGCCGCGATCACCTGTGATGATCGCGGCTTCGTTTAGAACTTCAATAACTACTTATGGGCTTCGATATAATCGATGGCCTCTTTGACGGTCGTAATCTTTTCAGCTTCTTCGTCTGGAATTTCAGTTTCGAATTCTTCTTCCAGCGCCATGACTAGCTCGACTGTGTCGAGGGAATCCGCACCCAGATCTTCAACGAAGGAAGCTTCCGAAGTTACCTCCTCTTCCTTTACACCAAGTTGTTCACATACCAGTTTAGTCACTCGCTCTACGATGGTGCTCATGTCTAGAATTACTCCTACATAGTGGCAGTCAAGCTGCGCTAGTTTAATAAAATGCCAGATGGTTCTTCAAGTTATTTACCCGGCTACCCCCATCACAGGGGCCGTGATTAAAGCTTTCGGCTAGCTCATATACATGCCGCCGTTAATATGGACTGTCTCTCCCGTGATATAGCCAGCCGCCTCTCCTGCCAGGAAACCAGCCAACGCTGCTACTTCAGCCACCTCGCCAAGTCTGCCGAGCGGAATGCGCTCAAGCATCGTATTTCGCTGATCATCGCTAAGTTTGTCTGTCATATCAGTGCCAATAAGACCTGGCGCAATACAATTCACGGTGATTCCACGAGAACCCAGCTCCGCAGCCAGGGATTTGCTATAGCCCACTACCCCGGCCTTGGCAGCAGCATAATTGCTTTGTCCCGCATTACCCATGGCGCCGACAACGGATGTCAGGTTAATAACCCTTCCCCAACGCGCCTTGGTCATACCTCTGAGACAGTGTTTGGTTACCTTGAACAACGCTGACAAGTTAGTGCCAATAACGTCGTCCCACTCGTCATCTTTCATTCGCAGAGCGAGGTTATCTTTGGTGATTCCCGCGTTGTTCACCAATACCAAAGGGGCATCATGCGCTTCTTTTATCGTTTGAAACAGCTGTTCAATAGAGTCTCGCTCCATAAGATTCAGGACATAGCCTACTCCATTGTCACCAAGCGCCTCGAAAATTGACCTGGCACCATCTTCTGTGGTCGCTGTACCCAACACAAGAAAACCATCTTCAACCAGACGGGCAGCAATTGCTTTGCCAATTCCCCTGCTGGCCCCGGTGACCAGTGCAACTTTCTGCTCACTCATTAACGAGCGCCTCTGAAACTGTCGCCATGGACGCCGCAGAATTCATACTGTGACCAGTAATCGATTTATCGATTCGCTTGCTCAGGCCTGTCAGCACCTTACCTGGGCCACATTCAACCAGTGTTGCTACACCGATCTGCTTCATCATAAGAACAGTGTCAGTCCAGAGGACCGCACCATACATTTGTTTGACCAGGTTTGTCCTGATCTGTTCAGGGTCATCATGTACTGCTGCATCGATATTCTGTACAACAATTGTCGTGGGTTTTGCGAAGTTGACTTCGTTCAACACCCCGGCCAGCTCTTCAGCAGCGGGTTTCATCAACTCGCTATGAAATGGCGCGCTGGCTGAGAGCGCTATTGCGCGTCGGGCTCCAGCTTCCTTACAACCCTCAATCGCCCGCTCGATGGCGGCATTGTTTCCTGCGATTACAACCTGACCAGGAGAATTATAATTAACAGCCTGAACGACCTCTCCCTGGGCTGCGGCAATGCAAACCTGCCTGACCTGCTCATCATCGAGTCCAAGCACCGCTGCCATACCACCTTCGCCCAAGGGAACTGCGGTTTGCATGAACTGGCCTCTTTTCTGGACCAGCATTACCGCATCTGAAAATTGCAGTACATCCGCCGCAACAAGCGCAGAGTATTCACCGAGACTGTGGCCGGCCACGACATCTGGCGAGGGTAGCCCCCGAGCCTGCGCAAGACGAAATAACGCAATTGAAGCAGTCAGTAATGCGGGCTGCGTATATTCGGTTTGGTTTAACTGGTCTTCAGGACCATTTTCAACCAGATCCCATAGATCATAGCCAAGAACTGAAGACGCCTCAGCAAACAGGTCTGCACAGGCTTCGCGTGCATCCGCCAGCATACCAACTTCCTGGGAGCCCTGGCCCGGAAAAACAAATGCTAATTTAGTCATAGGATATAGGCACCATGCCAAGCACTAACGGTGCCAATCGGCCTAATCGTCGTTATTGTGTACGACTTTTTTGCCGCGATAGAAGCCATCCGCTGTCACATGGTGACGACGGTGCGTTTCCCCTGTTGTTGAATCTTCAGACAGAGTTGGTCCAGTCAGGGAATCATGAGACCTGCGTTGCCCTCTACGGGATCGGGTAACTTTACTTTTTTGAACAGCCATGTCAGCTCTCTACCTATTATGTGTTCTGTTTGTCTATCGTTTTCGCCAAATCAGCGAAAGGTCGATAGGTAGTTTGTGTTTCTTGTACTTCTTGTACTTCTTGTACTTCTTGTACTTCCGGTACTTCCTGCAGGACTATCTCTTGCTGCTCGTAATCTGTCTCAAGGCATTGGCCCTCTTCGTGCCGGGGAATCATCGGCATAGCCAATATCAATTCATCCTCCACCAGTTCCGCAACCGATATTACCTTGTCTGGCGCGACGATAGCATCGTCGACTTCAGACAGACGTTCCAGTTTGGATTCGTCAGATACGACTTGCAATGCAACATCGCAACTGACTTGTCGCCTGAACTGCTGCATGCAATTCTGGCATATTAGACACACCTCTGTGGCCGCTGAGCCATTAACTCTGGTACTACCGAAATCACCCTTACTGAACTCGAGCCGAAGGTAGACATCACCTTCACTCACAACAAGCATTTCACCGAACCGGTGAAAACATTGGATGGGTAGCGTACCCTCTATAAGCCCTGCCTGATTGGCCAGCTTACGATGGTCAACCCGCTCTGGAATGGGCCCTGTCGACATATCGCGCGCATCTTACCCTCACGTTTTTGGCATTACAATGCCGAATGTGCTGCAAGTATGCATTTTGATTGAAGTTTTTCAGAATAGACATTTCGGCACCTGACATCATCAAAAGCTCGTAAGTCATTGATTCTATAGCGCCAGGTTTACGTCTGTGGTAATAGTTAAAGCTCGTAGCACCGATAGGACTTACCGGCCACCCCCGCATGCGGCGAAAAACCTGCTTGTTTGCTGATCCTTTCACAGGGCTTAGTCTGATTTTCACCGGTTGAAACAACCCGCAGTGTCAGGGCTTTCCTCGGGGCGTTCAGGCCAAAAGCCAACCGACAAGTACGATCCGATGGTCCAACGTTCGCTCGATGCGCTGATAATGCGGTGCATCGCATCGTCCTCCTCAGGCACCAGATCCAGACAATCTGGACTGAGCATACCGATACAGGTAACCAGTTCGATCCAGATATCTAGCGGCTCGTTTTGCAATTGTGTGGGTAATCTTATCGAGATCTTCTTCTGAAGCCACAGAACCAGATTCGCTGTTAGTATTGGCAGCTTAACCCTCTGGAGTTCAGCGCATGCAAAAAGTATGGACGCCCCTGTGTGAGCAGCTGGGCATCGACTATCCAATCTTTGGATTTGCCCACGACGTTGCAACGGTCGCGGCGATTACCAATGCCGGTGGCTATGGTGTCTATGGAGCTACCAGGCGTTTCCCAGACGAGATCAGGGAAGAGCTGGCTTTGATCCGCTCCCTGGTCGGTGACAAACCTTTTGGCGTTGATCTTGTGTTGCCGCCGGGAATGCCAGAACACAATTCCAGAGAGGCAATCGAAGCCGAAATATCAGAGGAACATAAAAACTTCGTCTCTGGACTGATCGAAAAGTATCAGGTTCCTCCGGCCTCAGGTCCAGGCATGCGTACCCGCTTTATTCGCTCTTCAGAGATTGAGGAGGCGCAGATTCAAGCAGTGCTGGAATCTTCGGTCAATATGTTTGCTTGCGGTATTGGCGCGCCGCCAGAGGTGCTAAGGCGGGCGAAAGCACTCGGAAAAACAACACTCGCGTTGATCGGAAGTCCGCATCACGTTCAACGAGCCGTGGCAGCAGGTGTTGATATGCTGGTCGCACAGGGTTATGACGCGGGTGCCCACACGGGCCCCATCGGGACCTATTCTCTGGTGCCGCAGATAGTTGACGCCGCAGGAGATGTTCCGGTATTAGTCGCAGGTGGCGTGGCAACCGGTAGACACGTGGCCGCGGGGCTCGCCATGGGCGCAGCGGGAGTTTGGATAGGCACCGCGTGGCTGCTATCTGAAGAACATCAAGAACATATGCATCCTGTTAATACAGAAAAACTTAAAGCTGCAGGAAGTGCCGATACTGTCATTACCCGATCGGAGTCTGGTAAAACATTCAGGCAAGTTAGATCGGGTTGGAGTCAGGAATGGGAGTCAGAAGATGCCCCCAAACCATTGAAGATGCCGTATCAGGATGTACTGGTCGGCGATTTACTAGGCGCCATTGAAGAACACGATATTGAACCGTTGATTCACTCCGGGGCAGGACAAAGCATTGGCTATTTTGACGAGGTAAGAACCGTGCAAGTCATTATGGATGATCTGGTGGAAGAAGCGTCAGCGGTACTCCGTCTTCAGGCCAGCTTTCTAAAATAAGGGAGTGGCCCATGCCATGTGAAAAAAAATGACGGAAATCGAGCAGGATATGGTCATTCCACGCCTGATTCTGGGATCTACTTCCCCCTATCGAAAAAAGCTTCTTGCGAGCCTGGGCGTCACATTCACCCAGATGCGACCCGACACCGATGAAAGCCCGAACCCGGGCGAGAATCCCAGTTCGCTGGCATCGCGATTAGGTGTCTCAAAAGCCCAGTCGGTGGCTGATCAACTACAAAATGAAGCACACTGGATATGTATCGGTTCCGACCAGGTGTGCCACCTTGAGCACACACTTTACGGCAAACCAGGAACCGCAGAGCAAGCTGCGCTTCAGCTCACTGCTTTTAGTGGTTGCTGGGTCACGTTCAGTACATCTTTGGCGCTCATTGCCAGTAACGGGCAAACATTTAGCGCTGTGGAAGACTATGAATGCCGCTTCAGGACATTGTCGAGTAATGAAATCGACACCTATATCCAACTAGACCAGCCCCTCGATTGCGCCGGCTCTATCAAGGTCGAGCAAGCTGGTGTCAGTTTGCTCTGCGACGCCCGGGGGCGGGATATAAATTCACTCTATGGGTTGCCGCTCATGCTGTTATCTGAAGCACTGCAGTCATTTTCTTATAGTATATTTGACTTTAGAAAATGATTTTAAGTCACTGAATATAATAAGATCTAGTTGAGAAGCTAGCATTAACTTTAAGTAGGAAATCCTCATCCATTGGCGCCTTTGCATGGATGGCAGGTCTATCTCCAAGTGCTGGAATCTGTAGTTCCGCTGCATGCAACATAAGTCGCCCTTCTATCCCTGAGGTTTGGTCCAGGGTCTGGTCCCCGTACCTCGTGTCACCGACCAATGGATGTCTTGCCCATCGGGCGTGCACTCTTATCTGGTGGGTACGACCCGTTCTGGGTGAGGCCCTGACTATAGACATTTCATCATTGGCCTCGAGTAATGAAAAATCGGTCACCGCGTACTTACCCTGGCCATTCACGCGAGTGACGCGTTCTTTTCCAGCGATAGAACTCGTCAGCAAAGGCTGATCTATTTGGACCATCTTCCTTGACCACCTGCCGTGTACCACAGCCAGATAGTGTTTCCTGATTTGTCCGGGTTTACGCAACGCGTCCTGCAATAATCTCAGATAACTGCGGCGTTTCGAGACCATCAGGCACCCGGACGTGCCCCGGTCCAGTCGATGTACCAGTTCAAGACGGTTGCCCTCAGGCCTGGCATGGCGCAGCGATTCAATGACACCTACACTGACCCCACTGCCCCCATGAACCGCCATGCCTGCCGGTTTGTTGATAATAAGCAGGTGGTCATCTTCATAGACCATCAGGCTCTCAACGTCATTAAAATGGCCCACGGCAGTAGATCTGGCCGGCAGGTGTTGAATCGGTGGAATTCGAACCAGGTCACCTGCAACGAGTTTGACCTCTGGTTTACACCGTTTGCTGTTAATCCGGACCTCTCCCTTGCGGATAATCCGATAGATTCGGGACTTGGGTAGTCCTTTGAGTGTCTTGATCAGGTAATTGTCCAGTCGCTGACCTGCAATATCTGCATCGATTTCATGTATTTGAACTTTACTGGACGTCGTCATCGGCGAATTCAGGCTGTATTACAGTGGTTTACAGGGCACAAAAAGCATAATTTGAAACATTGGTATTTATTGCTATGATAGGCGGCAGACGGGTTTATACACCTTTTGAATAACACCGTCATTTTTTATAGCGTTATCGTCAATAGAGTGTACCTACAAAGACAGGTCGACGAAGAAACGCTTTTACCCTCAGGTTTTCGTATCACGCTTTTTAAAAGTGATAGAAATTTGAGAAATAAATATTTGGGGTCTAGCTTCAATTAAGTAGCTAGGCAAGCAATAACCGCGTCGAAGTGCGGAAAGTGCAGCGTCAAATCGGTTAATTTGATCAGTTTAGAACTTTCATCAATTTTAAATTTTTGTTGACCCCACAACACCGGGTCTAAAGTAGAAAACTGTAAAAATACCAGAATCCTGGGACCCTTAACTGGGACCAACGGAGTCTATTTGTAAGAGCGGCCCTGTGGCCGCAGCACTGACAATAAAAATGATTTGGCGGTTCACCTGCCGCGCCCAAGGCGCCTGAAATAGTGTGAATCGTAATGAAACGAATGTTAATCAACGCAACCCATAGTGAGGAGTTGCGAGTAGCTCTTGTAGATGGGCAAAAACTCTACGACCTGGACATCGAAAGCCGGGTCCGAGAACAAAAAAAGTCCAACATCTATAAGGCCAAAATCACCCGGGTCGAGCCCAGCCTCGAAGCCGCCTTTGTAGAATACGGCGGTAACAGGCATGGCTTCCTGCCTCTAAAAGAAATTTCCCGCGAGTATTTCAGGATACCACCGAACGAAATCCGTGGTCGTGTCAACATCGCCGAAGTCGTTAAAGAAGGCCAGGAAATCATTGTCCAGGTGGACAAAGAAGAGCGTGGTAATAAAGGCGCTGCTCTAACCACCCAATTATCACTCGCCGGCCGGTACATGGTGTTAATGCCCAACAACCCCAGAGCTGGTGGAATCTCTCGAAGAATTGAAGGAGAAGAAAGAGATGAGCTAAAGGAATCCATGTCGCAATTGGATATCCCCAAAAACATGGGTGTTATTGTTCGAACTGCTGGTATTGACCGCAGTGTTGAAGAACTACAGTGGGACCTTAATTACCTGGTTCAACTCTACGAGGCCATTACCAAGGCTGCCGCCGAGCGATCTTCCCCCTTCCTTATCTACCAGGAAAGCGACGTTATCATTCGTGCGATCCGGGATTATCTCAGGGACGACGTTGCCGAAATTTTACTGGACACGCCTGAGTCATTCGAACAGGCCAACCAGTTTGTAGACCAGGTAATGCCTCAATACAAATCACGGCTGAAGCTCTATGAAAGTGATGTCCCGTTATTTAATCGATACCAGATTGAAGGCCAGATTGAATCAGCCTTCAATCGCGAAGTACGCCTGCCTTCCGGCGGTGCATTGGTTATCGATCCTACCGAAGCCCTGGTATCAGTCGACATCAACTCGGCTCGAGCCACTCGTGGCGCAGACATCGAAGAGACTGCACTCAACACGAATCTAGAGGCTGCAGAAGAAATCTGCAGACAACTAAGGTTACGTGATATTGGTGGCCTGGTAGTGATCGATTTTATCGACATGACCGCCTCGAAAAATCAGCGAGCAGTAGAAAACAGAATGCGCGACTCGCTGCAGGTGGACCGGGCGCGAGTGCAGGTTGGCAAGATTTCACGATTTGGCCTACTGGAAATGTCCAGGCAGAGGCTCAGGCCTTCACTTGGGGAAACCAGTGGTGTGGTCTGTCCAAGATGTAGTGGTCTTGGAACAATCAGAGACGTAGAGTCATCCGCGCTAGCTGTCATCAGGATGATCGAAGAAGAATCACTGAAGGAATCCAGCTCAGAAATCAGAGCGTTCCTGCCCATTAGCGTTTCATCCTTCATACTTAATGAGAAACGAAATGCACTTTCCGAGCTTGAAGAACGCAGTAAAGTGAGGGTAGTGGTTGTCCCGGACCCACAGATGGATACGCCGCACTACCGCGTAGAAAGAATCAGGACACAGGATGCGACAGAAGAAACAGCAGCTTCCTACGACATCACCAGCTCTGAGGAACTAGAGGAACTTGTTGTTACTGCCGCTAAACCGGTCGCAGTAGAACGGGCGGCAGTACAAACTGTTGCACCACCTGCCCCGCTACCCGCCGCTGAAAAAGCAAAAAACAGTGCGAAGGCGAAGCCAAAACCAGCAGCAAAACGAGCACAGAAAGGCGAAGGTTTTATTTCGAAGCTTCTGGGCAAACTGTTTGGTGGCCCGAAAAAAGTTGAACCCAAGCGTGCTGACCAAAAACGTCAGGGCGGTCGGAATCGATCACAGAATAACCGGGATGGCCAGGGTAACCAGAATCGACGTCCTAACAACGACCGAAATCGTCAGGATAATCGGCAAAACAAAAAGCAGGATAATCGACAGGACAATCGACAGGACAATCGCCGTTCTGAAGAAGGGCGTAAACCTCGCGACAACAAGCAGAATGAGAATAAGCGACCTGCAAGGGATGAGACAAGCGATCGCAAGACTGATCAGGAAAGAAAACGTCCTAACAATCCACGGAATGAACGCAAAAACCAAAATGATCAGAACGATCAAGCTGCAAATGGTGAAGGGCGTGACAAGAGAAATCGCGGTAACCGGGAACGATCTAACCGGGGCAAACGAGTTCGCGAGGAGGAAGTCACCGCGACAACAGTACAGGAAGTCTCTGATCAAGCTGTAGCACCTGATCAAGCTGTAGCACCTAATCAAGCTGTAGCACCTGATCAAGCTGTAGCACCTGATCAAGCTGCAGCACCTGATCAAGCTGTGGCAGTGCCTGAATCCACGAAAGCACCAGAGCAGGCTGTAGCGGCTCCTGTCGCGGCAATGGAACCTGCAGTCGAGCAAACACAGCAGGAACCTGAAGTAGCGACACAGGAAGCACCGGTCAAGGCTGTTGTCGCCTCTGGTGATACCGAACAACAGGACAGTTCACCGAAGAGGCAAGAAGCACCAGCACCAGTTATCGCTGAGGCGACTGCGCATCCCGCTAGCCTTGGACGAATTGGAAATGACCCAAGGGATAACCCGGCTAAACAGCGTCAGTCGACAGTTTTACAGCCAGGGGTTGCTAAAAGCGCCGCGCCAAGTCCATTGGTAAATTCTCGGGCAGTGGCAGAATCACACCCCAGTCTTGTTGGTCGTATCGCCAACGATCCAAGGAGTGCTAACCAGTCCAGCGATGAAGACTAGCCAAATCAAGTAGATCATTAGGGTATCTCAAAACCGTCGGGATAGATTCTGGGTTCAATTTCCAGATCTATCCCGACGGTGTGCTTCACTTTCTGTTTGACAACGCGAACCAGTTCAAATAATTCCAGCTGCGTACCGCCCCCCTCGTTAATGATGACCAGTGCGTGTTTGTCTGATACTACAAACCGGCCTACTCGGTAGCCTTTTAATCCCATCTGATCAATGAGCCACGCGGCCGACAGTTTTTTCCCACCTGTCACATCAAATTGCACGAGGTCAGGAAATGCTTTGGCGACGGCTTCGGCTCGCTCAGCTTCCAACACCGGATTTTTAAAAAAACTACCCACATTCGGAACCCTTGAGGGGTCCGGCAATTTTTCCGCTCGGATATGCGAGACCGCCTCTGCAATGGATTCTCCTGAAATGTCGAGCCTGTGTTCTTTCAGGTAAGCAACAATACCGGGGTAAGTGGTAACACATTCACTGATCTTTGAGAGCGCCAGACTGACCTCAGTGATAAGCCATTCATCATTTTTTTTGAACAGACTATCCCTGTAAGCGAACTCACACTCTGCCTTAGCAAACGTTTTCTGTTCCAGAGTAGGAAGATGTATGGCTTTGAGTGAAATGAATCTATCACTCAGTTCGACGCCGTAGGCACCAATATTCTGGACCGGTGCAGCGCCGACCGTACCCGGGATTAAGGCAAGGTTTTCCAGGCCAAACAACCCGGAACCGACAGTCGAGCGAACCAGCCTGTGCCAATTTTCGCCACCTGCGGCATGCACGACTTCGGCATCACAGGTCACCCCGGGGATTCTGTTCTTGATGACCAGTCCGGCCAGATTGGCCGCGAGAACGATATTGCTGCCCTCGCCAAGCGAAGTGACTTTGAGCTTATGGTTTAACGCGAACTCTGCAGCCTCAAGCAGCGCGTCCACGGTAAAGACTTCACAATACCACTCGGCCCGGGCGTCAAGGCATAACGTGTTTTTGTCAGCCAGTGATACGTTCTGGTGGATCTTCAATCGACACGCCTAAATTGATTCACGTTGCGCATAGAAACCTCGACGTGGCAGGTACGCCTGCCACTTCATCGATGACTACTTTTCCTCGAGAATCATGGCCAGAATATCTTCGAAGGCTTCTTCTGCCAGTGTTTGCATTTCTGCATCAGTTCTATCCTGTATCGGATGACCAACGAACACTTTATAAGGGTCAAACCCTAGCGATTCGGCCTGGGCTTTCGCCGCCTCAATAAATTCTGTCGATGCAATGAATCCTCCAGGAACTCCCCTGCTATCCAGGTCCATAATGTCATGCAAACTGCACGACGTGCACGAACCTCAGTCCGCTAGCGATTCAATGACGACATCACATTCCGCCGCGATTTGTTGATTAAGTTCAACCGGTGCAACTCTGGTGAATGTCGGTTTGATATAGCGTTTCGTTGTCAGGCCCTTTTGAATAAGAAGATCTTCGAGTCGGTCGATGAAAATGTTCCCCTTGGGCTTTGAAATATCCAGCAACCCAACCGTCTTGCCTTCAAGATCTGCTGGCCTCGGCAATGGCTGTCTGTTTTCAGGCGCCCGCTCCGAGGTTGGATCCATCAATATAGTCATAGTTTTTCCTCTCTTTTCTTACTTTATTTCACGGGTCACCGGTACGCTACCAATAGTGCCGCTGGCACCCCATCCCGCGATAATGGCAGAAAACATACCCGCGCTGCCACCAGCCCTGACGATATTGAGTCCACCTTCCCTAAATTTAGGCAATTGTTTGCCCGCTAGCTTCTCTGGAATTCCCTCAGCGATGCCACCTGCACCGGCAACTAACTCAGATCCATCGATCATCAAAAGCCTATTCAGGCAATTTTTCACATCCTGCTTGGTCCAGCCAGCCAGTCGGTAAACTCGCTCATGTTCCGGTGAAACGACCAGTATTACATCCGCCGCCATGATCATTTTAGGATGGCCCACGACTCTTAACGCGGCTGCGAAACTGCGGCTTAACGATTCTGGGTCACGTGACTTCTGGTCGACAATCCCTTGCATGCCATCGGCTGCAAACAACGTGACCGTCGATGCTGTTTCAGAAAATCCCTTCTCGACAGCCAGCGATTCCCAGCAGGAGTTTGTCTCGTCTTCTGCGAAACAGTAAGTGTACTTGCCGGGGTTTCCGAACACCGATCGATCTACCCCCCCAGGTTTACCACCGCCAATGTTACGAATAACCAGTTGCAGGGCCCGTCCAATAGTGCCGTTTGCCCTGTTGCCCTGCCCAAGCGCGTTGCCCTTCGAATTCATCCCGATAGCACGGCTCAGTGGTCCGTTTACGATCACCAGGGGGCCTGAAAAATAAGTCGTCGCCAACAGACCGTGCATGCAGAATTCATCCTGCAAGGCGGCCTCTACCGATGCAATCACAACCGGCAGATATTCTGGTTTACATCCGGCCAGCACTGCATTGATCGCAATTTTTTCGATCGTGCATGGCACCAGATCCGGCGGAACAACACCGATGACTTCCTCTGGCGACCTGTTCGTGCCCGCCAGCATTCGCATAACGCGTTCCGCTGTAGGCGGCACCACTGGCAAACCATCGGACCAGCCCCTGTCGTAGCAGGCCTCTACATCATCTTCTTCCATTGATATGGTTAGTTCGCGGGATTGCAGCTTATCCCTGTCAAAACGTGCGGCCAACTTTTCTGGCATACCGGGGTCCACGCTCTTTGATCCACAACCTGGACGAAAGTCCGGCAAATCAAACCCTAACGGTCTCCCTGTCAGCGCCTGCCATTCGCTCTTCTCCCAACCAACCACCCTTGCTAGTTCTTCACCATTATCATCATGCTTAATGAGCGTCGGTACAGTTTCAATTCGACGACGCCAAGAGTATTCGAGCTGCGTATCGTCGATCACCGAGACACCAGACGGGAACTGAACGTTATCCTGGCTGTATATCGTTAGCTCGTCATCTCCTTGCAATTGTTTGATGACGGGCACTACTAACTGACAAGTTGCACAATCTTCCTTCACAATAACCGAATAACTCATGCGCCCTCCTTCAGGACCTTAAGCGTGCGTTCAACATCTCCCGGGACGTCGATTCCTGGTGGAATTTTATCGGGAGAGATGGCAATTTTTATTTTTTCACCGTTGTACAAGGCACGGAGCTGCTCTAACTTTTCGGCTACTTCCAGTGGTGCAGGATCCCAGGTAACAAATCTTGCCAGCATCGCCGCTGTATAGGCATAGATACCCAGATGGCGATACCAGCTTATCCCATTCGGAATCGACCCGGATCCGAAGTGATCCCTGGACCAGGGAATGGGCGCGCGTGAAAAATACAGGGCAATGCCGTTAGCGTCCGAGATGACCTTAACCACATTGGGATCAAATACTTCTTTTGGATCAATGATAAGTTCACAGAGGGTCGACATCTGAACATTTGAATCAATCATCCCTGCCACCTTATTGATCACAGAGGGAGGGATGAGCGGTTCATCACCCTGAACGTTTACAACAATGTCATCATCACCCAATCCGATAAGGCTGGCCGCCTCGAAAATACGGTCGGTGCCCGTTGGATGGTCCGGGTTGGTCATAACAATCCGGCCACCAAAGCTCTCTACTTCGTCTACAATCCGCTCATCATCCGTTGCTACGTATACGGTATCAGCATCACTATTGGATGCCTGTTCGTAGACTCTTCGGATCATGGACTTGCCGTCCAGATCTATCAGCGGCTTTCCCGGGAACCTCGATGATTCATACCGGGCCGGGATGATGACGTTAAAACCAGCTATGACACTTCATCCGATTCCAATCGACGGGCTTCTGATTCCAACATAATTGGAATGTCGTCCTGTATTGGAAACGCAAGCTTCTCTGCTTGACAGACAAGCTCTTCATTTGCCTTTTCATAGGTCAAATTCCCCTTGCAAATCGGGCAAACGAGAATCGCTAATAGTTTTTTATCTACAGGCATATCAGCCTCCGGTAGTACGTTTTATTTTTTCAATCCCTGCCTTATTCAGAAGGGCATCAATTTTCGCTAAATCAAAGCAGGCTTCGACTTCCAGATACCAGTATAGGCCCTCTGGCAATCCGGGTATGTCGAGTTTTACCGCGTCCTTTTCTGTCATTACTACAGGGATATTGTCATCGAAGTTAACATCTTCAATTGTAAATGCATGATGATCAGGAAACTCGTGAGGTATGACCACAATTCCAAGTGAGTTAAGCGTATTGAAAAAACGCTCGGGATGACTAATTCCAGCCACAGCATGAACAGTTTTACCGCCAAGTGAATCAGCAGGTTTCCCGTCACCGGTGGTCATATTCACAAGTCTGACCGGTTTTAATTGCATCATCGAGGAGTTTGCAGCATTACCCAATCGCGGTACGCTGTGCTCACCGTTAATGACAACAAGGTCAACTTCTTCCAAACGCGACACTGGTTCCCTAAGAGGCCCAGCGGGCAGACAGAGCCCATTACCGAGGCCTCGTACACCATCGATCACCACGATCTCTATGGCTCTTCCCAGCGCATAATGTTGCAAGCCATCATCACTCACTACGACATCGCACTCATGATGACTAATAAGTTCTTTCACCGCACGAACCCTGTCCGGGTCTACAACAACGGGCACTCCAGTGCGCTTGTAGATCATCAGGGGCTCATCACCGACTTCAGCACCCGATGAGGTCATAGTCACTTCGACCGGGTAATGGTTAGAATTAGCGCCATAGCCTCGGCTTACCACGCCAGGCCTCAGACCCAGCTCTATGAGGTATTGTACGATGCCAATAACCAAAGGCGATTTACCGGTACCTCCCACCGAAATATTTCCGACTATAATGAGCGGTACAGGCGATTTCCAAACCGATCGTTTTGTCAGCCAGCTTCTACGAAGCGAGGCGAGCATCCTATAGAGATATGATAGTGGTGCAAACGCTTTAACCCACAGAGTATCGTTGTACCAGGCATCAACCAGAAAACTGGAGCCAGCACCTCGTGTATTGTATTTTCTTGTTTCGAATTGAGCGCCAACCGTTATTGGTTTGAGCGATGAAGGCGTGCTTTCGGCTATCTCATCCTTGGCGTGTAACTGGTAATAAAATCCACCTTTCGCCAGCAATTCCTCATGGCAGCCCTCTTCGACTATCTGACCTTCTTCGATAACAAATATTCGATCTGCTTTTTCGATCGTTGATAGACGGTGAGCAATGATGAAAGTTGTCCTGCCCTGAACAACTGCTTCAAGCGCCGACTGTATATAACGTTCAGACTCCATATCAAGTGATGACGTCGCCTCATCAAGGATCAGGATCGGCGCATCCTTCAGAAAAGCTCTTGCTATAGCGAGTCGCTGACGCTGACCGCCGGATAAAAGAACCCCATCATCACCGACGATGGTATCAAGACCAGAATCCAGCTCTTCTATAAACTGCCAGGCGTAGGCTTTCTCCGCGGCGCCCTTTACTGCATCTCTGCTGGCCCCATGAAGCGTGCCATAGCCGATGTTTCGCATCACCGTATCGTTGAACAAGGTAACCTGCTGACTCACAATAGCGATGTGTTCCCTGAGGTTATCCAGCGTGAACGAATCGATAGGGTGACCGTCAATAAGAATCTCTCCGCTGTTCGGAGCATAAAAGCGCGGTATCAGGCTCATCAGGGTACTCTTGCCACTGCCTGATCTACCAACCAGGGCGACGGTCTCACCGGGGTTTACAGTGAAGCTGATGCCCTTCAATACGGTCTTCGAATTGCTCTGATATCCGAATTCAACATTCCTGAACTCGACTTTCCCGACAACCCTGTCGATCTCAAGCTTACCGACGTCTTTTTCTACTTCTTCATCAAACAGATCAAAGATATCTTCGGCTGCTGCCAGTCCTTTCTGTACGGTAGCTACCACCTCTGACAGTTGGCGTATCGGCTTGGCCAACAGGCCTCCAGTGGTGATGAACGCAATGACCCCACCCGTCGACATGTTCGCGAGAAAAACAGGGTCCAACACCAGCCATACAAGCCCCGCCAGGGCAAAGGAAACCATGATCTGAATTGCAGGGGTCGCCAGAGATGATGTCACTACCATTTTCATCGACTGCCGACGATTGTCCTGACTCACTTTGTTAAAACGTTCGCTTTCATAGTCACTACCACCAAAAGTCCTGACTTCACGGTAGCCCTGAACAGCTTCAGAGGCGACATGGGTAACATCCCCCATGGAATTCTGAATACGTTGACTGATTCGCCTGAATCGCTTACCCGCTACGCCAACAAGCAGGGCGATAACCGGCGCTACCGCAAAGAATACCAGGGTGAGCTTCCAGCTCAGAAACAGCAGGTACCCCATGTATCCAAGGACTGTGAATCCTTCCCGAATGATGACTCTCACGGCATCGGTCGCTGCACCCGTAACCTGGGTGACATGGAAAGTCACTTTGGCAACCAGATGTCCCATCGCATGCCGGTCATAAAAGGCACTGGGTAGCGTAAGCAGACGATCAAACAACTCCCGCCTCAGATTGTGAACCAGGTTGTTGGACACGTAAGCGATAAAGTAGTTGCCAACGAATGCGCCGAGCCCGCGGGTCGTCGCTATTAACACCAGCAGAACTGGTATAAGGGTCCGATTAAGGTCACCCTCCTCGCCCAGGATTGCAGATAAATATTCCTTAAGCTCGGCCGCAATAGGAACGGCACCGGATTGAAGCGAATCTACGATGTAGCTGACCAGCCAAACAAAGGAAACATTCGACAGTGAATAGATCAAAAAACCGACAATACTGATCACGAACGCACCCCAGTAGGGCAGCACGTAGGTTAATAGTCTGCGATAGATCTCCAGGTCAGATTTATGTTCGTCACGAGCCATTATTAGTCCGCGGGGTTAGTCAATGTAGTCGTGATACTCAAGCGCGAGAACCCGAGTTGACCTGCTACATCCAGCGCCGTCACGACAGACTGGTGTGGGGTAGCTGAATCAGCAGTAATCACCATTGGAATCGCAGTGTCACCTTCACTGATCTTGCCTATGGCAGCCCGAAGAGTGCTTTGCTCCCGGTTGATCAACGCAACACCATTTATCGCAAAATCACCTTCTCGCGTGATTAAAATTTCAATCTGCAGATCTGCTACGCGATTCGACTGCGAGCTGGATTCCGGCAGATCAATCGAAAGGTGCGTTTCTTTTGTGAATGTCGTCGATACCATAAAAAAAATCAGTAGTAGAAACACCACATCAATCAGCGGTGTCAGGTTTACCTCTACCTCCTGGCGAGCACGCCGGGAGAACTTCACCTATTGACTGCCTGAGCCATTGCCGGATGCTTTACATCTGCGTTGTCCGTTCGGTCGGCGTTAAGTACTTCAACGAGCTTGAGCGCCTCCTGCTCCATATAGATAACTAACTCATCAACTTTACGTTGAAAATAACGGTGAAAAAACAGACTTGGGATCGCCACCGTTAATCCTGCTGCGGTGGTGATGAGCGCCTCTGATATACCTCCAGCCAGCACGGCCGCATTGCCTGTGCCTTCCAGCTGAATAGCCGTAAATACTTTAATCATACCGATGACAGTACCCAACAATCCAAGTAGTGGAGTGATCGCAGCGACGGTACCCAGGGTGTTGAGATATCGCTCTAGTTCATGGACCACGTGATTGGCGACTTCCTCAATAGACTCCTTCATCACGTCCCTGCCTCGGCGATGAGATGTGATGCCAGCGACAAGTATCTGCCCGAGCGGTGAACCGCTTTTCACTTCGCGCAATCTACTGCTGTCCATCTCATTGTTCCTTATCCAGCTCCAGACCTGGGTAAGAAGGTCTCGAGGTGCGACCTGCTCAGCACGCAGCGTCCATAACCTTTCCACAGAGATACCTGCGGCAACGACGGAGCACAGAAGAATGGGAATCATTAACCACCCACCGGCCTGAACCAATTCAAACAAGGTTATTCTCCGAGGTGAGTTAAATTTGAGTTACTGTATCATAAAAGGCTGGATTGAACGGCATCAAGTATTGGAAATACTCAATAAAATCAAGGCACTCCGTCCTTCAGGTTCAAGAACTGGCACTCGAATACAGCTACCAGGCAACAATACCCTGGGCCTTCAGGCGGCCGACTTCGCCGTCACTTAGCGAGAGCTCTTGCTTAAGAATTTCCTCGGTGTGCTGCCCCAGCGTCGGCGCAGGAAGCGTTTCGAGGTTGTCGTCTACAAACCGGATCGGTGACCCTGAGGCGAGATACTCTCCAATATCCGGCTGGGTAACCATTCCCATCATTGGGTTATCGGGCGAACAGTCATCATCATCTTCAACCATTTCCCTGAAGCTTCTGTAAGGTCCGTAGCAAACCGCATGTTCATCGAACAAAGGGCAAATCTCTGAATAGGCTTTGCACGCGAACCATGGCTCGACCAATTCGGCTATCTTATGGCGAGCCTTAAATCGCTCTCCTTCACCTGAAAGGCTATAGCCCAACTCAATCTCCAACGATGACATCTGCTCCGAAAGCCCCATTGATTCGACAATGCCCTTCCACTGGCGCGGCGTTAATCCAACAATCATGACCCGAACACCATCTTTTGACACAAAGTCCCGACCAAAAGCGCCATAGAGGTAATTACCCGCTTTCTGGCGGTCTTCGTTGTTAATCGTTACTTCTGAGATATTACCGAGATTACTTGCTGTCGCGACTGCCACGTCTTTCAGGGCAATTTTCACCAATTGCCCCTCACCATTGATACGCCTGTAACGGTCAGCCGCCAGCAATGCCACCGCCGACATCTGCCCCGTAATGTTGTCCCAGGCGGGCAACAGGTAGTTAGTGGGGTCCTCATTCGATGGATCCCCTGTTGCACTGGCGAAGCCAACCGCACAGTTCACGGTGTAGTCGAGAGCTGAGCCACCTTTCCGATCGCCCATGATGTTGACGTAGATGAGATCCTCGCGAACTTGCTTGAGCTTCTCGTAAGCCAGCCAGCCACGTTCAGGAAAGTTTGTCAGAAATATCCCATCCCCCTGGCTGTCACCGCGGAGCAACTCCATAATCAATTCACGACCTTCTGCGTGTCCAATATCGACCTGGAATGACCGTTTGCCTTTGTTCATGCCGGCCCAGAACAGACTCATACCGCTATCCGTAATGGGCCATCGCCGGTAATCGAGTCCACCCCCAATCGGGTCAAATCGAATGACATCGGCACCAAGTTGCGCCAGAGTCATCCCACCCAGCGGCGCTGCGACAAACGCAGAACCTTCCACAACTTTCATTCCACTGAGGACACCTTTAGACACCTTTACCTCCGACTAACACCGCTAATTGCCAATCAAGCACTTTGATATCACTTCCAGGTTCCGGGGCTTCTGATCCCCTTTCTGCATACACATCGATACCCAGGTCCAGAATTTTTCCCTTACCTGCCGAAGTTTCTCCCTTGACTGTTATTACGCTGCTCAAAACATCCTGCTCAAACACGGGCGCAACATGGTTACATTTATACCAGCAAAGCACGGTTGCGAGTGAAGGCAGTACCCTTGAAAGCTGGGCAGCCGCCAGCGAAATGGTGTGCCCACCGTATACCAGTCGCCTCTTATAGACACCGCGACCTGCATCGGTATGCGTCATCGCCAGGTTTAATGTCATTCGTACTATTTCTGGCGCGGAAGTCACAGTGTCCCTGGCTTCAACCTTAATGACATTTCCCGGGCTGAACTCATCTGTGACGGCTGGTAGTAAATCCAGATTCCAATCAGGAACAGCACTCAACAGGTCTTCAGGATCGATATTCTCCGGCATTAACGATAAATCATCATTGTAACCGGTATCAGCATTCTCTTCTCTGCAGGGCACCATGGGACATCGCCAGAATAGCAGGACGGTTTCACCATCCTGGTTCACGACGTGCATTTCCAGGCCAACCATTCCCGAGGAAGGCCGTCCCGGTTTTATCGCATTCTGCCGAAGCGCCACGACCTTGGTTGTCGTCGTCAGAGTATCCCCGATATAAACGGGCCGATGGAATCGCAATCCCCGATAAAACAGGTTACCTAACACGCGTTGTGTCGGAATCGTGCTCTGGCCGATCGCAATGTTGCACACCAGCGCAGGGTTAACCAACGCTCTTTCCTGACCGGTCACCTGCCGCGATAAAACAAGATCAAGCGGAAGCCGGGAGCGATCCCCAAAAACCATTTGGTGAATCGCAGCGTAGCCATCGGTCACCGTAACGGAAGGAACGGCACTCAGATCATCTCCTACAGAGAAATCCTCGAACCAGGGTGCTTCTAAACTCAATGTGAAAATCCTCTCGCTGTAATCGGCCATATTTCATGGACCAGTCCATCTCGATAAGGGAAATAAAAATCATGTAGGTTTACCGTGGGATCACAGTGCGGAGTAAGCATTGGAAGTTTGTTCCCCAGGCGAATTTCAAGCGATGGATTATTCAACTGAACGATGCCGTGTTCATCTCCACCCCAATGAAAGGTGACGCCTTCGACGTCCCGAAACTCTGGCGCCATCTTGTCCGAAGCGAATGACTTAAAACCTCCGTCTACTGTGATAAGCCGACTCTGCGGTTGGCTGATCGCAGTAACGAGGACGCACAGAGAAACACCAAAATCCAGGAACTGCGCTGAGTCAATCCCGCCGATATCCCGATACTCAATGTCCATGAATGCATATGAACCAGCCTGTAGTTCATTGATCAGCCCAAGGTCAGGTTCCATATTGTAAGTGCCGGTTCCTCCTCCGGACACAACAGGTACTGCTATTCCAGCCTGGTCAAGCAATGCAAGGGTCTCAATGCCCTTATTCATTATGTGAGCATATTTTTGTTTACGCTTAGAGAACCCTTCAATATGCATGCAGTTGCCGGCGTACATTTGGAGACCCGAAAAATTCAGTGCTTTCGATTCGCCGATGTGGCGAACAAGTTGCAGGGCTTTTTCTCCTGTTTCGATTCCGGTGCGCCCCATGCCCGGGTCCAGGTCCACAAAGACGTCGACAACAAGGCCCTCCAAACCGGCAACCTTTGCCAACAGGTTTGCTGAGTCGACGCTATCCACGACAATTTTCAATCCGGGATGGTTTCTTCGCGCTTCAACGAACCGATTCACTTTATCCAGCGTTGTTATGGGTGAAGTGACCAGGACATCCTCGATACCTGCAGCGCACATAACCTCCGCCTCGCTAATCTTTGCCGCACAGACCCCTGTTGCGCCGCCTTCAATCTGCTTGCGCGCGATGATCGGACACTTGTGCATTTTGGTGTGCGCCCTGAGTGCAATTTCCTGCTGTCCAAGGTATGACTGCATCCGGGTAAGATTAGCGTCGAACACATCCAGGTCGATAATCAGCGCTGGCGTTTGGAGTTCTTCCAACGGGATCGGATCATCAAGTACTATGGGGTCCACCGGGCGAGCTTCACGAACCTGTTGATAGAACCTTGATAACGTTGTCATTTACGTAGCTACTCCAATTTTTGAGAACACTAGTCACAGTCCTGAGTAGCGCAATCGAAATCTTTTTCAACCTGCAGCGTGACGTGCTGAATCCTGAACTCATCGTCGAGCGCCTTACCTATATCCCCGTAACCTGACTCAGTATCCCACAAGGTATTCTCTGGCATCACTAGATGAGCCGTCAGGCAGCTTTCATTGGTACTAAGCGCCCAGATATGAAGATCATGGACCTCGCTGACGCCGTCGATTTCCAGCAGGTAATTATGCACTGCCTTGCGATCGATATGTGGGGGAACCGCATCAAGAATCATGTTCACGCTGTCCATCAATAATCCCCAGGTTCCCCAGATGATAACCACGACAACGAGCAGACCCACTGCACCATCCAGCCATAGCCATCCTGTGAAATACATGGCCGCCGCAGCGACTACGACCCCTACAGATATCAGCGCGTCATAGGCAAGATGGAGGTACGCGCCTTTCATGTTCAGGTCGTCCTTACTTGATGCCCTGAATAACATGGCACAACCCGCGTTCACTGCAATGCCGATCCCTGCGACGATCATGATGACAATCTCCGAGACTTCGGTCGGATTTAATATCTTGTCTATTGACTCAAACGCTATAAAAGCGGCGGCAAAGATCAATACCAGGGCATTCGTTATTGCCGCGAGAATAGTTGTGCGCCGATAGCCATAACTGTAAAGGCTACTGGTGCTGCGTGTGGCAAGGTACGCAGCACCCCAGGCAAGTAACAGCCCCAGGACATCAGAAAGATTATGTCCGGCGTCCGCCAGCAGGCTCGCTGAATCAGTGGTAAAGGCATAGAAGGCTTCTATTGCCGTAAATCCCAAATTTGCGACAACAGCAATCACGAAACTGGTACTGATATTTCGAAACCCAACGTTGTGTTCATGTCCATGATGATGATGATCATGGCTATGCGTATGACTAGACATCAGATACCTCAAGACGTGAGATGTGAACGTACGGTGTGAGCGTACAAAGAAGGCCCTGTCATTGGTCAATACAGCCCTTCGCTGAAAACCCTATAGTGGGTAAAGTCGTGCGGCGACAGTTTCTGCTATGGCGATGGACGAAGTCAAACCCGGCGACTCTACGCCAAATAAATTCACCAACCCTGGGACCTGGTGGACATCTTCCGACTGGATAACAAAATCACAAAACGGATCTCCTGGACCCTGTAACTTTGGCCTGATACCGGCATAACCCGCAACCAGGCGGTCTTGGTCCAGTGCAGGAAAGTATTTCCTGATTGCACGGATACCTTGATCCAGTCGGTCGTCGGACACAGCGTAGTCCTCAGTTTCCACGTACTCCACATCGGGTCCGAATTTAACCTGACCACCAAGGTCAATCGTTGCATGCACACCTAGTCCGGCGCCGCCGCGTTCTGGTAAGGGATAAATCAAATGTGAAAAAGGAGACCGGCCCTGATACGTGAAGTAATTCCCCTTACAAAGAAAAAGCGGCGGTACAAACTCTTGCGACAAACCTTCTATGGATGTCGCGAGTTGCTGCGCCCCTAATCCTGCGGCATTGACCAGTCGTTCACATCGGAACTCATAGAGTTCATTCTCAATGTCACACCTCACGGTGAACCCTAACGTTCCATATTTGACCGCACTTACAGAGGTTCTTGTTGCGAGTGTGCCCCCGCAAGACTCAAGATCAGCAAGTAGCGAGGTCATCAAATCAGGCGCACTAATAATCCCCGTTGACGGAGAGAACAGCGCCATACTCGCGTTTAGCGCCGGTTCCATTTCTTGAAGTCGATGACGGGAAACTTCAACCAGGTCGTCAACGCCATTGTTCGCAGCTTGCCGCCTGATATCCTGCAACTGCTGCTCTTCAGCCTCAGTGGTGGCTACGATAAGTTTACCTATTCGATCATGGCCAATGCCTCTGGACGCGCAATACTCATAGAGCAACGACTTACCACGGACACAGAGCTCAGCTTTCAACGAGCCTGCCGGGTAATAAATACCTGCATGTATGACTTCGCTATTCCTGCTGCTAACGCCTTCGCCGAACCGAGTCCCCTGCTCCAGCACCAGAACATCTTTTCCGGAAATCGCTAACTCCCGGGCAATCGCCAGGCCAATGACGCCCGCCCCCACTATGCAGACGTCTACCATCTCTGAGTTATTCACGAAAACTCACGGAGATCTACCATTACCTTTTTTATACGCGTGTAAGCTATCTTGATTAGCCTGAAAATAACCTGCCTTCACTACTGAATTCTACGGTGCCAATAACAGTTCCCTAATCAATGCAGGATCTCCGTGAAAGCACCAACAGGTAATGTGGGTTTCGAAACAAGATTATCTCATGCGCCGGGCAGTCTTCCCAGACTGTCTGTTTGTTCGCCTCAAAAAGTCCCTTGTGGGAACAAAACATGAAAATGTAGCTGACCTACGTGATAGTCAACCTGGGTATAGGAACGGGCATCAGGGACCGGGATGCTATAAGTAACGCGCCTGCTGCATAACACACGATGAATTGATTCAGAGTGGGTATCGCTGGACTCGGAGCAACATCGTTACTTGATGCAGCTTTTGACCTTATTATCGCCCTGGTGCTCGTAGTTCATCCTGATTTTTAGCTTGGTTCTTTAGCGTGGTTCTTTAGCGTGGTTCTATTGTCAGGTCTCTAACAAGCACCTCAATAAACCGGCCCCAAACAAAGAAACAGACCGTTCAGAACCCCAATCGAAATTGAGGTTCTGTACCAGCAGCCTGTTTCCGCGGTACAGCCCCCCTGGGAGACGGATCGCTCGCAAGCATCATCTTCAGGTGGTGACAGACTTCCTGGCCAGTTCTTAGCTTCTGGCGAGACCTGCGCATTTTTCTGGCAGCTTCCATCGCGAGGACCGAATGATACTTTGCATGAATCGCGGCCTTGGGAGCGGTATCAACTGGTAGCGTGAACTCAACCAAAGACAATCGAGCACTGTCATCGGCGCCCAGCAAACCTGCATCGTACTTCTCGGGTTCGCAGCCCTCTGGAGCCGTCTTCGCGAATGTGCTTTTTAACAAAACAATTTTTGTTTTTGTTTTCGTTTTTGCTTTCGTTTTTGCTTTCGTTTTTGCTTTCGTTTTTGCTTTCGTTATTGCTTTCGAAATTCGTGATTTCATGCGCGTCACCTTTCTCAACCTGCTTTAGAGTCTGATCAAACTACTGGATAAACACACAGTACTATTTAGCTGTGTTTATGTACAGTAGTTTTTCAGAACTTGGCGAATACTATGCGCTCATCAGCCGTACTGGCCTGAATCTGGTCTCCTGCCACGTACTCGCCAGACAGGATTGCCTCCGCCAACGGGTTCTCCACGTACTTCTGGACAGCCCGTTTTAACGGCCTTGCGCCATACACTGGGTCATAACCCACCTCAACCAGAAGCTGCAGCGCATCCTCATCAAACTGCAAACAGATCCGGGCTTCTTTAACCCTACGCTGGAGGATTTCCAACTGGATACGCGCAATACCCTTGATTTGCTCCTTCCCAAGGGGATGGAACACGACCGCATCATCGACCCGGTTAATAAATTCAGGTCGAAAATCTGTCGTTACAACATTCATTACAGCAGATTTCATCTCGTCATATCCGCTACCCGACATTGTCTGGATCAGGTCTGACCCCAGGTTTGACGTCATCACCAGGACGGTGTTCTTAAAATCAACCGTTCTTCCATGGCCATCGGTCAATCTACCGTCGTCCAGTACCTGTAACAAAATGTTGAAGACATCAGGGTGAGCCTTTTCAATTTCATCCAGCAGGATCACTGAGTAGGGTTTGCGCCTGACTTTTTCCGTCAGAAGGCCGCCCTCCTCGTAACCGACATAGCCCGGGGGTGCACCAATCAGTCTAGCAACAGAGTGCTTTTCCATATATTCAGACATATCGAGACGAATCAACGCGTCTTCTGTATCAAACAGGAATCTTGCCAGCGTTTTACAGAGTTCAGTTTTACCAACACCGGTTGGACCCAGGAACAGGAATGATCCATTGGGCCTGCCAGGGTCGGATAGACCGGCACGAGAACGACGGATAGCGTTAGACACGGCTGTTACCGCTTCATCCTGGCCAATCACCTGTTTGTGAAGTTCCTCCTCAAGGGCGAGTAGTTTGGCGCGCTCCCCTTCCATCATTTTGGTGACAGGAATCCCGGTCCATTTTGAAACAACCTCCGCGATTTCCTCTTCGGTCACCCGATTCCGGAGCAAGGTCATAGTGGAACTGTCCGTGGACTGAGCCATATCAAGCTTTTTCTCAAGATCAGGTATCGCGCCGTACTGGAGCTCGGACATTTTCGTCAGGTCACCGGCACGTCGCGCTGATTCGAATTCCAGTTTTGCCTGCTCAAGACCCTCCTTAATCTGCTGGGCCCCATAAAGCGCCACTTTCTCTGCACTCCAGACGCTGTCGAGATCCGCATATTCCTTTTCCAACTCATCAATGTCCGAATCAAGCCTTTCAAGTCGCTGCCTGGACCCCTCGTCTTCCTCATTCTTGAGCGCTTCACGTTCAATTTTAAGCTGGATCAGTCTTCTTTCCAGACGATCCATCTCCTGTGGTTTGGAATCCATTTCCATACGGATCAAACTTGCAGCTTCATCGACCAGGTCAATTGCCTTATCAGGTAACTGGCGATCTGTAATATATCGATAGGACAGCTGGGCCGCTGCAATGATTGCCGGGTCAGTAATATCTACGCCGTGATGAACCTCATACCGCTCCTTAAGACCCCTCAAAATCGCGATAGAATCATCGACACTGGGTTCATCCACCTGCACTTTCTGGAACCGACGTTCCAGCGCAGCATCTTTCTCAATGTATTCACGGTATTCATCGAGTGTAGTTGCACCAACGCAATGGAGTTCACCCCTGGCTAGCGCCGGTTTCAGCATATTGCCCGCATCCATGGCACCTTCTGTTTTACCGGCGCCAACCATCGTATGCAACTCATCCACAAACAGGATAACCTGACCTTCTTCCTTTGACAGTTCATTCAGGACAGCCTTCAGTCGCTCCTCAAATTCACCGCGAAATTTTGCACCAGCAATCAACGTGCCCATATCAAGAGACAGAATTCTCTTGTTGCGCAATCCTTCGGGCACTTCGCCATTGATGATCCGCTGGGCGAGACCCTCAACAATGGCAGTCTTACCAACACCAGGCTCCCCAATCAGGACCGGATTGTTTTTGGTACGACGTTGCAGCACCTGGATGGTTCGCCTGATCTCATCATCCCGCCCGATTACCGGGTCAAGTTTGCCCTGCTCCGCTAGTTTGGTCAGGTTGACCGTGTACTTATCAAGTGCTTGCCGGGTGTCCTCTGCATTCGGCTCATCAACGGCAGTACTACCACGCATCTGTTCAATCACACGCCTCAGCGATTCTTTGTGAATCTGCAATTTGGAGAAAAGGTCGCCAAGCTCGCTTCGGTCATCGGCGGCAGCCAAAAAAACCATTTCACTGGTAATAAACTGATCACCACTGTGTTGGGCATTTTTGTCTGCCAGGTTAAGTAACTTGCCCAGTTCAGGTGACATCTGCAAATCACCAAGGTTTTCCTTGACCTGGGGAAGGCGATCTATCAGCAGATCGAGTTCACGCTCCATGGCGACGGTATCTACACCCATCTGGGTGAGAATCGGTTTTACTGAACCACCCTGTTGACGAAGTAGCGTCTGCACGAGGTGCATCGGCGCAAGGCTGTTATGATCACGACCAACTGCCAGGGACTGGGCATCGGAGAGCGCTTGTTGAAGTTTGGCGGTGAATTTGTCGATTCTCACGTCTGGTCATCCTGTATATTTTGAATACTATCCACTTAGTGGGGTCATTTAAGGTCGATTCAAGCGCGAATTTGCCTAAACTAGGTCCCTGCAAATGAGCTCTAACAGAATAGACACCATGACAAGCAAACACGCTGATAAAAGTACCGCGTTTAACAAGAAAACCAACACGGGACTGACGCACCTGTTAAACGCCACACGGTTTTCCCTGGCGGGACTGAAGAGTGCATTCCGGCATGAATCCGCGTTCCGGCAGGAACTGATGGCTTTCGCTATCCTCCTGCCGACCGGCGCTTATCTAGCCAGCTCACTGGGCCAGGCAGTCGCCCTGCTGTGCGCCTGTTGTTTCGTGCTATCGGTCGAGTTACTCAACTCCGCCATTGAGGCAGCAATCGATCGAATCGGAACTGAGTACCACGAACTCTCGAAGCTTGCGAAAGACTATGGCTCTGCTGCCGTCATGATTTCGCTCGTCATGGTCGGTATTGTCTGGGCCTACATTGTTTTTGAAGCACTGAGCATCAGCCAATGACAGGAAAAGTTTACATCACACCACAGGGCGCGAGGAACCTGCGAGACGAGGCCAACAACCTTTGGAGGGTCACTCGCCCGGAGGTGACAAGGCAGGTAAGCGCGGCAGCCGCGCTTGGCGACCGAAGCGAAAATGCCGATTACATTTACGGCAAGAAACGGCTTCGCGAAATCGATAAAAGAATCCGCTACCTGACCCAAAGGCTCGACAATCTGGAGATAGTGGATCGCGTACCTGACCATCAAGACACAGTCTATTTCGGCGCATGGGTCAGGCTGGAAAATGAGCAAGGTGAAATCTCGGAACTCCGCATCGTCGGCGCAGACGAGCTTGATACTAAGCTCGGCTGGATCAGCCTTAATTCGCCAATGGCGAAAAGCCTGATCGGCAAAAAAAAGGCATCGACTGCCCTCGTAAAACTCCCGGCCGGTAACGCCGAACTTTTTATCGTAGACATCAGCTACCAACCTTTCGACAGCTAATAACGGTCAACAGAATGAATTTTGAACGGGAAAATATCCGCCGAATGGCAGGTTACGCCAGCGGTGAACAGCCGGATAATGAACTAACGATCAAGTTAAACACCAATGAAAACCCCTACCCACCTTCACCCCAGGTGAGTGAGGTATTGAGCCAGTTTAACCCGGAATCACTCAGGCGCTATCCACCGGCAACCGCACAAAAATTTCGGCAACTGGCCGCAGAACTGCACGGCCTGGATTTAAAAAACGTTATCGCTACCCGCGGTGGCGATGAACTCCTGAGACTGGTCATCACGACGTTTGTAGACCCGGGTGAAAAAATCGGCATGACTGATCCCACCTATTCGCTCTATCCTGTTCTGGCGCAGATCCAGGATTGTCCCATCGTTGAAGTGCCCCTTCTGGACGACTGGACACTGCCTGGGGAGTTCGCGCGTAGCATGAACGACGCGAAGGTGAAGCTGACATTTTTGGTGAATCCGCATGCCCCTACCGGCGCCCTACTTCCGATCGACCAAATTTCCAACCTCGCGTCCGAACTCAATTCGATTCTTCTGTTGGATGAAGCATATGTCGACTTTGTAGACCACAGTTATCAAACTTCCCAACTGGTTAAACAGCACAACAACCTGGTAATTCTACGCACGCTCAGCAAGGGATACTCGCTCGCGGGACTACGATTTGGATACGGCCTCGCTGATCACTCGCTAATTGAGCCCATGCTAACCAAAACAAGAGACAGCTATAACCTTGATTTAATCAGTCAGCTAGTCGCTGAGGCCGCGATCGCAGACCAGGACTATGTGCGTGGAAACTGGCAAAAAGTGATCATCGAGCGTAACCGTCTAAAGGCACAACTCCACGAACTGGGCATTCTATGTGCTGATAGCCAGGCTAACTTTTTGCTCGCCACCATCCCGGAGTCGATCAATTTCGGCGCTGCTGACCTTTACCAAAAACTAAAAGAAAGGCATATTCTGGTTCGATACTTCAACGCTGATCGATTGGATGACAAGCTTAGAATCAGTGTAGGAACCAAAGAGGAAAACAATCAACTGTTATCAACACTTAGGGAAATCCTCAACCAGAGCTGAACCCACTGATGGGTGTCTCGCGGATCATCCTGCCATCACCAGCAATTGAAAATTGGCAGCCTTTTAAACCTTCGGAACAAGACCCTCCTGATGTCCCACACTGAGAAAAGTTACTCCCGCGTAATCAATCTCATCAACCCTTCCTGGGCAACTGAGGCGATCAACCGACCATCTTCGGTAAACATATTGCCACGATTAAAACCTCTGGCGCCTCCTGCTGCAGGGCTATCCATGGCAATCAGTACCCACTCGTCGAACCGGAAGTCCCTGTGAAACCACATTGAGTGATCCAGACTAGCGGTCATCAAGCCCGTCATGAACGACATTCCGTGAGGCAAAGTCGCTGTACTTAACAACCCCATATCCGAGGCGTAAGCTAGCAGGCATTGATGTTGCGCCGGATCATCACCGAGCTTTTTCTTGGACTTGAACCAGATATGCTGCACAGGGTCACTTTTTACCGGGTTGAGGTAGTCGATGTCCTCGACGCGCTTCATTTCTACCGGGCGATCCCGTGTCATCATCGTGATCATTTCAGGCGTCATATTCTTTTTACGTTTCTCGAACATCTCTTCCTCAGTTGGAAGGTCATCCGGACGAGGAACATCAGGCATCTCGATCTGGTGAGACAGCCCATCTTCAAAAACCTGGAAAGACGCTGACATGTTGAAAATTGCCTCTCCTTTCTGAATGGCAATAACTCGCCTGGTAGTAAAACTTTTACCATCCCGAATCCGATCAACTTCGTAGATGATCGGAATTGAAGGATCCCCCGGCCTAAGAAAATATCCATGGAGCGAGTGACAGGGTCGGCCTTCGATCGTGCGCAGCGCTGCTATAAGCGCCTGTCCGATCACCTGACCACCAAAAACCCTGGATGGTCCCAGCGCCTCTGGTATACCTCGAAACAAATTTGTCTCTATTTGTTCGAGATCAAGATGTTCCAGTACAGAATCAATAAGCATCATGTGGTGGCTATCTGAAAATTAAGGCGTGGAGATTACAGAGTTAGAGCGCCAAGTGAAAGCCAGGTCATCCGCCAGTCGCTTCGCTAAAGGCCGGTTCTATCTCCGCCAGATCCTTCTGCGTTTTCGTCGGGCCTCGCTGACCCGATAACCCTCTCGGGTAAACAGAATTTCGACAGCCCCACTTGATGCAGTATTTAATATCAAGGTAGACCTTTTTCGGTAGCGGTCCAAAACAAGAGGATCAGGATGATTGAAACGGTTCTGAAATCCACTGGAAACTACCGCGAGCTCAGGCATCAACCTGTTCAACAAAGCCGGAGTCGACGAAGAGTTACTTCCATGGTGGGGAACTGACATGACGTCAACAGTACCTAATCCCAAATCTAGTAACGCGTACTCTGCTCTCGCTTCAACATCTCCCGTTAAAAGAACCTGAAACCGGTGAGTTCTGATCGAGAGCAAGCAGGAACGATCATTCGCGGAGGTTACCATTCCCGGGTGACTGGCAAGCACAGAGAATGTCCTGAATTTGACATGATCCGATATCCATTCTTTGGCGCAATCGCCATATTGGATAACGCGGGCGACGGGCACCTTTTCCAGAATATCCAGCAGCCCGCCAGCGTGATCGTTGTCTTTATGACTAATGATCAGATGCTCAACGTCTCGTCCACCAGCGCGCCGTAATGAAGGGATTACCATCTGTCTTGCCGCGCTAAACGTCGAGCCAAAGGTTGGCCCGGTATCATATAATTGAAACCGGTGTGCCGATTCCAACAATACGCTTAGCCCCTGTCCGACATCCAGGAATGTCAGGCGGAGATCTCCTTCATTGAGCTCCCTGACAGGTATCAAAATGATCAGAAAGAGCAAGAGTCCAGGCCATCGCGGTATCAGACCACGAGGTGCTAGCAGAATGGCGATTCCCGCAAGAGAAACAAGGCAGCTGATCAGCGCGAATTGCCGTACTCCAGCCACCAGGTCTAACGCGGCAACTGTCTCCAGGAAACCCCATAGCATGGTCACCAGGAGACTGCACAGTCCCAACAGACCAGGCCCCAGCGGTGGGAAAACGGCTAACACGAGTAGTGACACCAGCAATAGGGGTACAAGCAACATACCAACAGCGGGAATCGCAACCAGGTTGACGAACATCGACCCCAACGGCAGCTGAAAATTCGTAAACCCGAGTACCGGCAAAAGGCACAGAAAGACGACCCACTGAGCGTGAAGAGAAGAAGATACCGCCCTGGCAAGGCCCTTCTTGTCATCTACTCGACCTGACAACGCCAGCACTAATGCGCATACAGCCCCAAAACTAAGCCAAAACCCGTTTCCCAATGTCGCCAAAGGATCTAACATCACCACACAGACACAAGCGACAGCGAGTTGGAAGGGAAGCACGACGTGCCGCGAAAAGTACCGGCACGCAAGAAATACTAACGTCATGACAAAGGCACGCTGAACAGGCAACCCCCACCCAGCCAGCAGTGCATAGGCGGCGGTGAAAACCACGGTCAAGAAGATCACTCGAAATATACCGAGTCCCAGGAACCGAAACACCAGGAAACAGATCGAGGCAATCAGGCCAATATGAAGTCCGGAAACGATCAGCAGGTGAGTGGTGCCGGTACGATTCAGTATGTCCCAATGTCTTCGCTCTAACTGGCTGGTATCACCGAGAGACAAGGCGAGGAAAGTCCCGATACTACTTTTCTGCGCCACCGAACGCAGCCTCTCCCGGATTTTGTAACGGACTCGGTCGACCAACGCAGCATCATCATCAATTAACTCGGGTGCAGGAGATACCAATACATACCCGGTACCGTGGATCCGCTTCAGGAATAACCACCGCTCGTAATCGAAGATACCGAAGTTGAACGAGCCGGACGGCGCTTTAATGCGAACAGTTAACCTCCACCATTGGCCAGGTACCAGACCAAACTCGGGCGCACGCCAGCTAAGACGAAGTCGCCGTCCAACCAGGTCCCCTTCCATCACCCTGAACTGAAACCTGTGAACTTTGTCAGTAAAGGATGGCAGGCCCGTCACCATCCCGATCACCACCATTTCAGCTTGCGTCCCCGTCGGGATACGAAGATCCATCTCCCGAGTAGCGGTTGCAGCTGTCAGCCAAAGACCCAGCGTAAACCCGCTCAGGACCCGTAATCGAGGTGAAGTGCAGCCAAATATCGCCGCTGGGACAAGCATGGAAAGCATGCCCAAATCGGGTAACTGCGGCAGGTGTAAAATAACTACCCCGCCAAAGGTCATTGACAGCGCTAACCCAACCATAGAGCGGAAGATTAGCTACTCACATCGCGTCCCTGAGTAGTATAAATCCCAAAATAAGCAAGTCATTAACCTGACTAGATGTACTCATTCGCCTTCATGGCTGGCCCAAAACCTGCATAATGGGCCCATCGTTACTTTTGATACATTATGAATCTGAAGAAGTATTTACCGACCAGTAAACAGATCGCGGAAATACGCGCTCTGAGTTCTTTGCGGCACCTGCTTCTAGAACCTAACCTCTGGCACATGAACCGCTACTCGCTCTCGTTCGGTTTCCTGATCGGGGGTATCTGTTGTTTTCTGCCCATTTTTTTCCAGTCAGTACCCTGTGTGCTTCTCTGTGTCTGGATACGGTGCAACGTTCCCGTGGCTGTTCTGGTCGTGTGGATCAGCAACCCAATCACGTTCGGTCCCATGATGTATTTCGCCTATCGAGTGGGTTTATGGATTCTTGGTACTGAACAGGAAATAGAGTTGCTCAACCCAAGTTTAGAATGGTTTATAGACCAGCTCAGTCTCGTCTGGCAGCCGCTCATCGTTGGGTCACTGGCCTGTGGGGTTGCCTTAGGCATGGCTGGTTTTATAGTGATTCAACTTTACTATCGCTGGCGAATAGCCAGATACAAACTGAGAAAACTTGACGCCCGCAGACGCAGCGAATCGGATGCCGTCGAACCTTGAAAACTACTCGTATTGGAGAACCTGTGCCGGGTGTAGTTTAGTCGCCCGGTAGGATGGATACAGCGTCGCAACAAAACTGATAGTAAATGTCACGATCGCAATGACGACGATGTCCGAGAGCCTGACATCGCTAGGTATCTCACTAAAATATGTTCCTTCGACAATACTGAACCCAATTACCGAATCGACGAATGACATGATCGATGGGAGATTGAATGCAAGCGGCACGCCCAGCAACAAGCCGGTGCATACGCCCGCCCCGCCGATGCCAACGCCCTGAACAAGAAATATTCTGAACACACCCCACTCAGACAAACCCATCGTTCGGAGCACAGCAATATCGCGTCTCTTTGTCGCAACCATCATTGTCACGCCCGAAACAATACTGAATGAAGCAATCGTGACAACAAAGGACAACAATACGAACATCATGATTTTCTCCATACGAACGGTCCGAAAGAAATCACCAAACTGGTCGGTCCAGCTGGTCACCGGATAACCTGAGCCCTGAAGCTGTTGCTCCACCAAGGGCGCCGTGAAAATGTCATCCAGCGTTATACGCATAACCTGATTTTTGCCCGCTATCTTCTGCAGGTCAGGCAAGTGCATGACACCCAGACGATGATCGAGCTCTGAACCCATGGCGAGCGTTCCTGCGAGTCGTGCACGATACAGGCGGGGTTTTACGGTTCCACCGCTCGAACTAATGACCGGTACCACCAGGCTGATACTCTGGCCAATACCCAGCCCATATCGCCGCGCTATTGACTGCCCCAACATCAGTTCAAGATCCGGCCCTCGAAGATCTTTTAGCTCACCACTGACCATCGACTGACCTAAAATTGACGCCCCTTTTTCAGTCTCTGGATTGATACCGTAGACGGTGACCAGATGGCTCCCGGCCCCCGTGAGTATTAACAGTTGAGATTCCTGAAAAGGGGTAATTGCCTGGACAGAAAAACCAACCAGTTCAGCTTCCAACTCACCGATTGCGATATCCGATACTGTTACGTGTGGCACTGCACCCAAGATGCGTTGCTTGAGTTCACGGTCAAAACCGTTCATCACAGAAACAACAACAACAAGCGCCATCACGCCAAGCACCAAGCCGATAAAGGACACCATGGTGACCAGCGATATAAACCCATTGGTTGAACGGGCCCGGTAATACCGCAGGCCTATCATGGTCGTCACACTCACCCTGCAGACTCCGTCAGGCAGCCGCTATGAAGCTCACTAACTCGTTGCATGCGACCGGCAAATTGCAAATTATGGGTCACTACCACAAAAGCCACATTCAACTGGGAAGATAGCGACATCATCAGGTCATGGATCTGGTCCGCGCTTTTCTCATCCAGGTTTCCGGTCGGCTCATCAGCCAGCACAATACCCGGTGACCCTACCAGCGCACGGGCGATGGCAACCCTTTGTCTCTCGCCGCCGGATAAGGCTGATGGGTAATGCGAAACTCTGTGCGTCAGGCCAACTTCTGCCAGCATTTCTGCGGCTGCCATTTCAGCCTTAGCCCTCCCAAGACCGCCAATCATCAGTGGTAGTGCGACATTTTCCTGGGCACTGAATTCAGGTAGCAGGTGATGAAACTGATAGACAAATCCCAGATGTTTGTTTCGTAGTTCACCCAATTTGCTTTGCGACAGATCCCCGAGATCACTACCCATGATAGATACTGAGCCATGATCTGGCTGATCAAGGCCGGCAAGCAGATGAAGGAATGTACTCTTGCCACTACCCGATACTCCAACGACTGCCAGGGTGTCCCCTTCGCGCACCGTCAGATTAAGGTCTTGCAGCACCTTGACTTCCTGATCTCCCTGCCAGTAACTCTTGACAAGATTTTCAGCGACCAATACTTTCGACTTCATAGGTCAGACTTCATACTGTAGTGCCTCAACAGGGTTTGCGACAGCAGCCCGGCTCGCCGGATATATCGTCGCGAGGAATGAAATAACAAGACTGACCGCTGAGATGATGGCTAAATCCTCGATCAGAATCTCAGTTGGCAGGTAACGAATGAAATATTCCTGCATCAACGTTAACTGAAACCATTGCGTCAAGACCGCATAGATGTTGCCCAGGGACAAAGTCAGCGCCAAACCCAGCAGCAATCCAATCAACAGACCCACCACACCCACCATCAGCCCATGTAGAATAAATATCCACCTCAGGTCCCCCGGGGATGCGCCCATCGTTCGAAGAATCGCGATCTCTGATCTGTTGTCATCAACGGTCATCACGAGATTCGAGACAACGTTGAACACTGCAACGGCAACCAGCACGAGCAACAGTAAGAACAAAGTCGCTTTCTGCGTGCCAATGGCGTTATAAAGGCTCCCGTTCTGGCGCATCCAACTGATTCCGTAAAGAGACGGGTCGGCGAGGGAAATCCCGTGAAGCACTCTATGTATATCAAACAGGTCAGGGATTCGAACGACCAACCCATCAATATCAGATTGCCTTTTAAGTTTTTGCGCATCAGAGATGCTGAGATATATATGCGTCTTATCGATGTCAGCACCAACTTCGAATGTGCCTAGCACTGTCAATCGCCGTGTTGTTACAACAGGACCCGTAAGCGAGAAACCAACGTCAGGGAGCACCAGCGAAATCTGGTCACCTCGAGAGACCCCAACCTGTCGTGCTAACTCCGCACCGAGAATCGTCCCATATCGCGTGCTTGCCAGCTGTGCGAGCAAGCCGTCCTCCACGAATTCCGGCAGGATAGAAACGGTCGATTCAAATTCCGGATCGATACCACGAAAGGCAATTCCTGTTAGCTCACCATTAACAACAAGCAGGCCCTGTCCCTCGACCACCGGTGCTACACCCAGCACTCCGGGCTGTCGCAGTAGCTCAGACCGGGTAACTCGCCAGTCTTCGAACCCGGTTCTAGAATAAACAGTTCCGTGCGGCAGCACCGCAAGAACACGCTCTCTTAACTCCCGCTCAAACCCATTGACGACGGATAGCACGGTCACGAGGATGGCTACTGCCATGGCAAGCCCGCCTACCGATAAAAGACCGACGAAGGACATCAGTCGATTCGATGAGTTGGCGCCGAATAAACGCAGCGCCACTGTGCACCGCCAATTGTCTAACATAATATGATCGTCAAAATGAACCTGGCTATTGAAGCATGATAGCTCGGTGATGCCCACTTGTAGAGAAAGGAAGTTAGGTTACAACGCGCGCACGCCTGCTATCGAACGAATAAATTACTGGCGGGTTATAGATGAGGCTTGGGTGTCAGGAGGCGTCGAAATATTTTCTGTTAGCCGGGGTCGTAGACTCCTGTTCACACTTCGCAGGGTTGCCACCGCATATCTCACACGCACCATCCACACCAAGGTTGTTCAAGCCACCACAAGAACCTGAAATCGGGGCACGCCCTCTCATGACACCAACAGCCATCATGGCGACGATTGTCATCAGGATGACGAAGGATAAAAGAAATTCAGTCATGTATTTACCTATTCAGCGCCTGTTAGGGCTTTTACTTAATAAGAGCTTCAGCGTTACTTAATAAGAGCTTCAGCGTTACTTAAGAACAGCTTCAGCGTTACTTAAGAACAGCTTCATTTTTTACCGTTTATACCAGCAAGATAACGATTAAGTTCAGTAGACATCACTTCCCTGTAAGCCCCCTCATCACGAATTATAGCCAAAACGAGAAGTTTATTCGCCTCTGCCAGTTCCATTGTTGCAGCCTCCCCCATGACACTGAATGCTGTCGCCAAACCATCCGCGTAGCCTGCCCTTGGATGAAGCACGGTGACCGATGCTAAATTGTGCCTCACTGGCCATCCCGTTTTAGGGTTCAGGGTGTGTGAATACACTTGGCCTTCATGTTCGAAAAAATTGCGATAGTCCCCGGATGTTGCCATGCCCATGTTTCGGATCGGCACACTCCGCTGGAGGCGTCTGACCTGCATATCCGGCGCTTCTATTCCGATCACCCATGGAACATGACGATCGTTCCTGCCACTTGCTCTGACCTCGCCGCCAATTTCCACGAGATAACGGTGCTCTCCCATCGCGTCAAGATAGTCGCTAACAACGTCTACGGCATAACCCTTCGCGATAGCAGACAGGTCTATCACCAGATCTCTGGGCTTGGTTATTGTCAGCTCCTGAAGCGCGAGCCTTGTAAACCCGGCACGAGCCATCGCCTGGCTAATTTCCTCATCCGACGGTACGCCATTTCTGGGACCAGAAGGCCCGAAGCCCCACAGATTAACCAGAGACCCGACTGTTGGATCGAAAGCTCCGCCGGACAAGTGATGTATCTCACTGCTAAGCGACAACACCTTCATCAATTGCCTCGAGACTTGAATGTCGCCCTCACCGCGGTTCAGGAGGGACAACTCAGAGTCAGGAATGTAGGTTGAAAACACCTGGTTAAGCTGTACCAGTCGCTCATCAATATCAATTTTGAGGGTACCTGAATCAATTTCATCAGACACAATCTTGATGTGGTACGTCGTACCCATTGTCTCGCCGCTTATCTCAACCGCACTGTCCCTGCGGTCTTCACAACCTGAAATAAGGCTTATTGAGATTGCAATCAAAGCGAGGTTTCGAAACCAAACTATTGAGGTCAAAGGGATTTTCATGTTTTACTCCGCGGCTCGTTGTCACAGGCTTAACGCTGTTGGAAACCACCAATCCAGCAACACAACCAAGTATCTTCGTGGATTCCATTCAATCCCTGGAAGAAGCCATGCATTCGCTCACGCCTATCAGTAAGGTCATGGGCATCAGCGTAGTCAGTTATGATCGCGAATCACTGACGGTTGCTGCGCCGCTTGCGCCTAACATCAACCCTCATCAATCAGCGTTCGGAGGAAGTCTCTTCTCTATCGCGGCACTCGCGGGATGGGGCCTGATGCAAATGAAGCTTAGCGAGTTGCTACTTGATTGCAATACAGTGGTTATGAGCGGTGAAGTCTCGTACGAAAGGCCAGTTTTAGAGCAACTGCTGTGTGTTTGCAGGTTACCGAATGATTCAGCGAAAGTTTTCGAGACACTTGTCCGAGAAGGTGCTGCCTCAACAACGCTAACTTCAGTCTTTAAAAGTAATAATAAAAATGCCATGCGCCTCGCCGCAAAATACCATGTAAAAAAGAAACCAGGACCTGACAAGTGAACACGCCGGCTCGAATATCTCTAGCTCGATTGCCAACGCCACTGGAACCACTTACTCGACTATCAGCCGCCTATGGCACAAGAATCTGGATTAAGCGTGATGACCTGACTGATACCGTCGCCAGTGGGAACAAGATTCGAAAGCTCGAGTACTCGATTGGCCAAGCGCTAGCCGAAGAAGCCGATGTCCTGGTCACCTGGGGTGGTGTCCAATCCAACCATTGCCGGGCAACTGCGGCGCTTGCTGCCAGGCTCGGACTTAAGTCTCATCTGGTATTGCGAGGCAGTGAACCCAACGAAAGAGACGGTAATCTACTCATTGATAGCCTGGTAGGAGCAGAGATAACCTTTGCCCCCCCAGAGCGCTACCATGCAATGGATCATACCTATATGGACTTGCAGGCTGAATATGCTAGCCAGGGGCTGAAAACCTATCGCATTCCGGTTGGCGCTTCAGATGAAGTCGGTCTTTGGGGCTACATCAACTGTGCGAATGAACTGAAACGAGATTTCGAGTCTGCAGGTATTTCTCCCGATGCGATCGTGTCAGCGACTGGTTCGGGCGGGACGCTTGCTGGATTGATTATCGGAAATGCCTTGCACGAACTGAATACACGGGTAGTCGCGTTCAATGTTTGCGACGACGAGGCCTATTTCAAACATAAAATTTCCAAAGATTTCGTTTTATGGAGGGACCGGTACGGTAGTGAATTAGATATTGACCAGCTGCCAATCAACGTAATCGATGGATATGTTGGACCTGGTTATGGTCGAGCGACCCCGGAAGTGTTCGAAACCATCAGAGAAGTTGCAAGGTTGGAAGGAATTGTTCTGGATCCGGTTTATACTGGTAAAGCGTTTAACGCCCTGCTGCAGGAAATAAGGTCAGGTAAATTCGAAGGATTGTCAGATATCGTGTTTATCCATACCGGCGGCATGCTAGGGTTATTTCCACAAAAACAAAAGCTATTTGAATCAGGTTAACTATGCGGTACGTAACGATTTTTTTTCTGGTAACTTTGGTTACCTCCTGTTCCTGGTCATGGCCATGGGGCGCAAGTAAAACAGGGAACTGCCTGGATGATGGTAACTGCGAAGGCGCCAATCCGTTCGAAGAAAAACTAAAGGGGGGTACCTGGCATTGTTATGGTGTCAGTAAAAAAGAGCCTTGGGATTGCAGCCAGGAGCAAGACGACACCAAAATCGCGGCAGTCGAAGACAGCCCTGAGCGTGAAGACAGCCCTGAGCGGATAAACAGCCCTGAGCGGATAG
>Ga0257121_1000050_pt1 | contig 101338 bp, 107 predicted proteins | sample SI106_100metaG_FD_190180 | JGI IMG/M metagenome (GOLD analysis project Ga0257121, IMG submission 190180) | Marine microbial communities from Saanich Inlet, British Columbia, Canada - SI106_100 | ecosystem: Environmental > Aquatic > Marine > Inlet | place: Canada: British Columbia | collected...
ATTATCAAATTCAATGAAATTTGCAAAAAAAACAAAGAGTTATAAGCTCCTGCCATTAACTTGGTTAAATGATTTTGAATCTTTGTTGGCTTTTGTTTTAGGTCCAAAAATTAAACGAAAAGTTAATTTATATAGAAAATATCTTTCAGTTAGAGATGAAAACTATTTAAAGTGGGCAATTAAAGAAATGGTTAATTGGAAACAGAGTATTCCATTAAAAAATGTAATACATATTCATGGAACTTATGACTTGGTTTTTCCAGTTTTAAATCTAAAAAATTATATTCCAGTTGAAAGGGGAGATCACACTATGATATTAAAAAGAGCAGATTGGTTAAATGATTATTTTTTAAAAAATCTAGACTAGATTCTTTTCATTTGTTGTTGCATCATCTTAATTTGATCTGATAACATTTTTTGTTTATCTAATTTTTTAGCCTCATTTAGTAGAGTTGTAGCTTCTCTTTTTCTTCTTTTTTGAATTAATATACCAGCCAAGCTTAATTTTGCCATTGCTAGGTCATGATCCATAGAAAGTCCTATTGAAATTGCTTTTTTAAAATATTTTTCAGCTTGAGTTAAATTTGTTTGCGAACAAACTATTCCCCATAAGTAATTGTAATAACCTACTTGTTTTTTTGTTAAAGAACTTTCTGGATTTTTAATTTTTTTAAGCCATTTTTCAGTTCCTATAAAGTCTTGTTTTCTTAATTTAAAAAAAATAACTAGTATAATTTCATTTTTAAAATAGAGAAAAATAAAAATTATAACTAAAAAAATTAAGGCTATTCCATTACCTATATTATTTTCGTAAAATTGATATATCGAATAAATTAGTGTTAAAAGTGCTAATATTAGTTTTATAGTTTTAGGATACATTGATTAACTGTTTTTTTAATTAATTTTCAATCTTCAAAGTTTTTAAACAATACATTTGAGTTAGTTTAAACTTATTGTATATTTGCCCTCGAATTTTAGTAAAAATAGTTAATTATTTCACATGAAAAGAACTTTTCAACCTTCAAAAAGAAAAAGACGTAATAAACACGGATTTAGAGAAAGAATGTCAACACCAAGCGGAAGAAATGTTTTAGCTAGTAGACGAGCTAAAGGCCGAAATAAGATTTCTGTTTCATGTGAACCAAGACATAAAAAATAAGTGAATAAAAATTTTTAAAATATCAAGGTGTTACTTTTTAAGTAACACCTTTTTTTTTATATATTCATTAACCAAATTAATATTATCTAAATGCCATTAAGAAAAGATTTAAAAAGTATATTGATAATTGGATCAGGTCCAATAGTTATAGGTCAAGCATGTGAATTTGATTATGCAGGTTCTCAAGCATTAAGATCTTTAAGAGAAGATGGAATAGAAACTATTTTGATTAATTCTAATCCTGCAACCATCATGACAGATCCTGTTATGGCAGATCATATATACTTAAAACCTTTAGACACTAATTCTATTAAAGAAATTTTGTCAAAACATAACATAGATGCTGTTCTACCTACAATGGGAGGTCAAACTGCTCTTAATTTATGTATTGAAGCAGACGAGAAAGGAATTTGGGAAGAGTTCAATGTTGAAATTATAGGTGTTGATATTGATGCAATTAATATTACTGAAGATAGAGAGAAGTTTAAACAATTATTAAAAACGATAGACATACCTGTTGCACCTGCAAAAACAGCTACTTCTTTTCTAAAAGGAAAAGAAATAGCTCAAGAATTTGGTTTTCCTTTAGTTATTCGTCCTTCTTTTACTTTGGGTGGGAGTGGAGCTTCACTTGTCTACAAAGCCGAAAACTTTGATGAATTACTTACAAGAGGGCTTGAAGCATCTCCAATTCATGAAGTTTTAATTGATAAAGCCCTAATGGGATGGAAAGAATATGAATTAGAATTATTGAGAGATAAAAATAACAATGTTGTCATTATTTGTACAATTGAAAATATGGATCCCATGGGAATTCATACTGGAGATTCTATAACTGTTGCACCTGCTATGACATTGTCAGATTCTGCTTATCAAAGGATGAGAGATATGGCAATAAAAATGATGAGAAGTATTGGCGATTTTGCAGGTGGTTGTAATGTACAGTTTGCAGTAAGTCCTGATGAAAAAGAAGATATAATTGCTATAGAAATTAATCCTAGAGTTTCAAGATCCTCTGCATTAGCTTCAAAAGCTTCTGGTTACCCAATTGCTAAAGTTGCTAGCAAGTTAGCAATTGGCTATAGTTTAGATGAATTAAGTAATCAAATTACAAAATCAACTTCAGCATTATTTGAGCCAACGTTAGACTATGTGATCGTCAAAATACCTAGATGGAATTTTGACAAATTTGAAGGTTCTGAAAGAACTTTAGGTTTACAAATGAAATCAGTAGGTGAAGTTATGGGAATTGGTAGATCTTTTATTGAAGCACTTCACAAAGCAACTCAATCCTTGGAAATTAAAAGAAATGGTTTAGGTGCTGACGGAAAAGGATATTCAGATTATAAACAGGTTATTAGTAAGCTTACTAATGCAAGTTGGGATAGAGTTTTTGTTATTTATGATGCTATTAAAATGGGTATTTCATTGGACAGAATTCATGAAATTACTAGAATTGATTTGTGGTATTTAAGACAGTATGAATCTCTTGTTAATTTAGAAAAAGAAATTTCAGATTTCGACATAGATACTATATCTAAAGATTTAATGTTAGAGGCTAAACAAAAGGGTTTTGCTGATCGTCAAATTGCACATATGCTTGGTTGTCTTGAGAGTGTAGTTAATAAAAAACGAAAAAAATTTAATATAAACAGGGTTTACAAACTTGTTGATACTTGTGCTGCAGAATTTAAAGCCCAAACTCCTTATTACTATTCTACCTTTGAAGAAGAAATTCAACTTCCCGATGGAACTGTCTACACTCAAAATGAAAGTCAAGTTTCCAATAAAAAAAAGATTGTTGTTTTAGGTTCTGGTCCAAATAGAATTGGACAAGGTATTGAATTTGATTATTGTTGTGTTCATGGAGTTTTAGCCTCATCGGAATGTGGATATGAAACTATTATGATAAACTGTAACCCGGAAACTGTTTCAACTGATTTTGATACAGCAGATAAACTTTATTTTGAGCCTGTTTTTTGGGAACATATTTATGATATAATTGAACACGAAAAACCAGAAGGTGTTATTGTTCAACTTGGAGGACAAACAGCATTGAAATTAGCCGAAAAGCTAGATAGATATGGTGTCAAAATAATGGGTACAACTTACCAAGCTTTAGATTTAGCTGAAGACAGAGGAAGTTTTTCAACTTTACTTAAAGACAACAATATACCTTATCCTGAATTTGGAGTTGCAGAAACTGCAGATCAAGCTTTAAAGTTATCTGATACACTTAATTTTCCTATTCTAGTTAGACCTTCATATGTCCTTGGTGGACAAGGAATGAAAATTGTAATAAATAAAAAAGAGTTAGAGGCCCATGTTGTTGATTTATTACAAAAGATTCCAAATAATAAATTATTATTGGATCATTATTTAGATGGTGCAATTGAAGCAGAAGCAGATGCTATATGTGACGGTGAAAATGTTTTAATAATAGGAATTATGGAACATATTGAACCTTGTGGAGTGCACTCTGGTGATTCAAACGCAACTCTCCCACCATTTAATTTAGGAAAGTTAGTAATGCAACAAATAATTGATCATACAAATAAAATAGCTATTTCGTTAAAGACAGTTGGTCTTATAAATATTCAGTTTGCTATAAAAAATGAAGTTGTATACATAATAGAAGCTAACCCAAGAGCATCAAGAACAGTACCTTTTATCGCAAAAGCATATAAACAGCCGTATGTTAATTATGCAACCAAAGTTATGTTGGGTGAGCTTAAAGTTTCCGACATTGACTATAAGCCTAACTTAAAAGGCTTTGCAATCAAACAACCTGTTTTTTCTTTTAATAAATTTCCAAACGTTAATAAAAGTTTAGGCCCTGAAATGAAAAGCACTGGAGAGAGTATTTTGTTTATTGATAATTTAAAAGATGATCAATTTTACGAATTATACTCTAGAAGAAAAATGTACCTAACTAAATAATAATAATTTATATTAGTTGTTATGGAAATTGTTTTGAACTTATTAATATTAACAGTTCTTGTAATAATTACTTATAATCTATTTTCTAAAAACAAAAAGTCAAATGCATCAATTGACTCTGATTTAAGTAATGAAATAACTAATCTAAGAGTTCAATTAGGCGTTAAAGATGAAAAAATAAGATCCTTAAAAGAGTCTAAAGAATTAGAATCTGAAAATTTAAAAAAAGAATTTAAAATTCTAGCAAATTCAATTTTAGAGGAAAATTCTGAAAAATTTAAAAAACAAAACAAGGATCAGATTGGTTCAATTCTAGAACCACTCGGAGAAGAAATTAAAAAATTTAAGAAAAAAATTGAGGATAACAATATTGATTTTGTTGAAAGAAATACTGTTTTAGATCAAAAAATACAAAGTTTAAATAAACTTAATGAACAATTAAGTAAAGATGCTAATAATCTGGCGAGTGCTTTGAAAGGTGATTCTAAAACACAGGGGGATTGGGGAGAAGCTCAGTTGGAAGTTTTATTAGAAAAATCAGGTTTAATGAAAGATATTCATTACAGTACTCAAGGAGGTTATAAAGATCAAGAGGGTAATATTAAAAAACCTGATTTTATAGTTAGTCTTCCTGATAATAAACATTTAATTATTGACTCAAAAGTATCTCTTACTGCTTATGAATTATTTTATAATTCTGAAAATGATGATCAGAAGGAAAATTTAAAAAATCACATAACTAGTATTAGAAAGCATTTTAAAGACCTTAGTTCCAAGAATTACACTGAGCTTTATGGAATAAATACTCCAGACCAGGTATTTATGTATATTCCAATTGAACCAGCTTTATTTTTAGCTCTTCAAGAGGATAAAAATATTTTTATGGATGCATACGATAAACGAGTAGTTTTAGTTTCTAACACAACACTTTTATCTACATTAAGAGTTGTTTCTGAGCTTTGGCAGTTTGATGATCAAAAAAGAAATGTTTTAGAAATCGCAAAACAATCAGGCTTATTATATGATAAATTTGAAGGCTTTGTTTCTGATTTAATTAAAGTTGGAAATAATATTAATAGTTCACAATCTAGCTATCAAGATGCAATGAATAAACTTTCTGAGGGTAAAGGAAATTTAGTAAGTAAAGTTGAAAATTTAAAAAAATTAGGTGCTAAAACTAAAAAAAACTTACCACAAAAACTTTTAGACAGATCAACTAATTAATTTTTTTAGTATCCCGTATAGTTTGATGGAGAAATTCTCTTTAATTCATTTTTAATCTCAGTGTTTATATTTAAGGAATCAATAAATTGATGAATAGTATCTTGATTTATAGTTGTATTTTTTCTTGTTAACTCCTTCAGTGTTTCATAAGGATTTGGATAACCCTCTCTTCTTAAAATAGTTTGAATCGCTTCTGCAATAACAGCCCAGTTATTATTTAAATCATTTTCGATTTTAACTTTATTTACAATTAACTTGTTAATTCCCTTAATTGTTGATTTGATTGCTATTGAAGAATGACCAAAAGGAACGCCGACATTTCTAAGAACAGTACTATCAGTTAGATCTCGTTGAAGCCTAGATATAGGTAGTTTGGAAGATAAATGTTCAAATATAGCATTTGCTAAACCTAGATTTCCTTCTGAATTTTCAAAATCAATTGGATTTACTTTATGAGGCATAGCAGAAGATCCAACTTCATTTTTATTAATTTTTTGTTTGAAATAGTCCATTGAAATATAAGACCAAATATCTCTATTGAAATCAATAATTATAGTATTTATTCTTTTTAAGCAATCAAATAATGACGCTAAATGATCATAATGCTCAATTTGCGTGGTTGGAAATGAGTGATAAAGACCTAAATTACTAACCAAATTAGTTGCAAATTTCTTCCAGTTTATTTTCGGAAATGCAACAATATGAGCATTAAAATTTCCAGTTGCTCCTCCAAATTTTGCTGCTAATGGAATTGAATGTAAACATTTCAATTGTTCAATTATTCTAACTCTGAAAACATCAACTTCTTTTCCTAATCTTGTTGGTGAGGCAGGTTGACCATGAGTTCTAGCTAACATAGATATATCGCTATATTCTAAAACTTTCTCACTTAATAAATCTACCAATTTATTTATTTCAGGAATGTAAATATCTGATAATGCTTCTTTGATTGAAAGTGGAACAGCAGTATTATTTATATCTTGTGAAGTAAGTCCAAAGTGTATGTATTCTAAGAATTTATCTAACTGTAACTCTTTAAATTTATTTTTAATAAAATATTCTACTGCTTTAACATCATGATTTGTTTCTTTTTCAATTTCTTTAATTGAGATAGCATCTTCGTATGAAAAATTTAAATATATATTTTTTATTTTCTCTATTGATTCGTGAGGAAAACTTTTAAATACAGGGATTTTAGTTTTTGTCAAAGCTATAAAGTATTCTATTTCTACTAAAACTCTATATTTTATAAGAGCTTGTTCCGAAAAATAATTACCATAGTCTTTGGTTTTATTATAATATCTACCATCAATTGGAGTGACGGCGTTAAGATTATTTAGCATCATGACCTTTCCATTTAAAACGAATACAAATGTAAGCTTTTTTAAAAAATATTATTTTCTGTTGAGAACTTTAAATTCTTCATAACATCCACTTATAGCATCAAGAATTTGTAAATCATTTGCAGTGAGAATAAAACTATCCGAAAAATTACAATTTCTTAAAATTTCATCAATATCAATTTTTTGAACCTGAAGAAGCTCCACTAATGTTTCCCTATCGAATTTTGATGAAAGAAGTTCTCTTATTCTGAAATCTTCTTTCATTTGTTTTAGTTTTTTAAACTGTCGAGGCTGTTTACCAAATAAATTATAAAGAAAATCTGCTGGATTAAAAATAGCATTAATAACTTTCGAAAATGCACCTGAATTCCTAGATCCTCCTTCGTATCCTCTTGATGGTAATCCAGGAATACTGTAACGATAAGATTGGCTTACTGGAACGTTTTTAGCATCTATTTCAAGGTATCCTGTTAACTCATATGGTTTCACAATAACTTCCTCTAAAGCATAAGCTAGCTCAGTTAATTGAATTTTAGAGTTTTCAAATTTTAATAAATCATTAGTTACTCTAACCTTTATTGATTTAAAACCTAAGTACGATAAATAAAGTGTATCATTTAATTTAGCAGGTATTTCAAACTTTCCTTTTACATCAGTAATAACTCCAACCACTTGACTTAAATTGATTACATGTACGCTAGGAATAGGTTTATTGTCAGAGGAGTTTTCTACAAATGCTGTAAGGTTTTGAGAAAATATCATGTTTGAATAAAACCCGAAAACAACTGTAAAAAATAAAAAATTTTTCATGAATTTCAAAAATACAAGTAATTAAAGATATACTATCATTTTATATAAAATTTATTAAAAATTTAAGAAATAAAATTTAATAATTTTTTTATAGCTAACGACCTGTGACTTATTATATTTTTTTCATTTATTGAAAGTTCTGCAAAAGATTTATTGGTTCCTAGTGGTGAAAAAATGGAATCATATCCAAATCCATTTTTACCAATTGGATTTTTTAAAATTACACCCTCTACTAACCCTTCAAAAGTGTAAACTTTATTTTTAATAATTAGCGCTATTACTGTTTTAAACCTTGCATTTCTATTGCTTTTATTTTTTAAATTTTTTAATAATTTATTTATATTTTTTGTAGAATCACAATCTTCTCCCGCATATCTGGCTGAATGAACACCAGGTTCTCCGTCCAAAGCGTCTACTTCTAGTCCTGTATCATCTGAAAAAACGTTTAAACCAAATTTCTTAGAAATATATTTAGCTTTATAAATAGCATTACCCTCGATAGTATTTTCATTCTCAGGAATATCTTCTTTAAATTTTAAATCTTTTAGACTTATGATTTTTATATTTTTTGGAATAATTTTATTTATTTCTAATAATTTGTTTTTATTTCCTGTTGCGAATATTAAATCCATGTTTTAATCATTATGATAAGGGTGATTGTTTAAAATTGTAAAAGCTCGGTATAATTGTTCTGTAAAAAATAACCTAATTATTTGATGTGAGAATGTCATCTTGGATAATGAAATTAGTCCTTTAGATTTGGTGTACAGGTCCTTTGAAAATCCAAAAGCTCCACCAATTACAAAAACAATAGTTTTGCTTTCTTGAAATCTGACTTTTAAAAAATCAGCAAATTCCCTTGAATTATAATTCTTTCCTTTTTCATCAAGTAAAAAAAGAAGATCATTTTTTTTTATTTTTTTTAAAATATTTTCACATTCAATTTTTTTGATTTCATCTGAGTTATTTTTTCTGGTTTTTACAGAGTTAACTTCAATTATTTGAAATTTATTAAAAAAATTAATTCGTTTTATATAATCTTCTATCAAACTGATTAATTCTTTATTTTTCGTTTTACCAACTACTACCAACTTAATCTCCATAAACTTAATAATTGATAAATTTAAATTTTATATTTAACTGTAAATATATGTTATTGATTAATATTAGTTTTTCAATGTTTACAAAAGGTTTATGATGAATTTTATTGAAGTAATTATTCCTCTACCAATCAAATCAACTTTTACCTACATTGTTAATGAAAGTGAGTTTAATTTCCTCGAACCTGGATTTCGTGTTATGGTTCCTTTTGGTAAATCTAAATTTATTACAGGCGTAGTTTTGAATAAACATAATCAAGTTCCAATCTCTTATGAGCCTAAAGAAATTGAATTTATTATTGATGACGAGCCTTGTATCACATCAAATCAATTAATTTTTTTTAAATGGATTTCGGAATATTATATGACTTCAATTGGTCAAGTTATAAAAATAGCTTTGCCAAAGTTATTATTGCTAAAAAGTGAAAGTGAAATATTATTATTAAAAAATGATATTTCAGAGTTTAATATTAGTAATGATTCAATGCTTCTTTTTAATTTATTAATGGTTAGTAAAAAGTTGACCTATAAGGATTTAATATTAAAATTCGAAAAATCTAAATTAAATAAAGTATTAAATGAATTACTGACATATTCAATAATTACATTAAAGGAAGAAGTTTATGATTATTTTAAACCTAAATTAATTAATTCCATATCTATTAATGAAAGTATAGATTTGGAATCTTTAAAAAATAAATTAATTGGTAAAAGATCTCAACTTATTGTAGCCAAGGACTTGATTATAAATAAAAATAAATTAAAATTTACTTATAATGAATTGATTAAAAAGTATGGTGTTTCAAGAGAAACTATTAATAATTTAATTAAAGCTAAAATTTTAATTAAATCTTCCCAAATAATTAATAGAACTCAATTTGAAATTGAAGAATTAGTTAAGCCTAAGAAATTAAGTGATCATCAAAATAATGCTCTTCTTGAAATAGAATCAAGTTTTATAGATAAAAATGTTTCTCTTTTGCACGGAGTTACATCTTCAGGTAAAACTGAGATATATGTTAATTTGATTGAAAAAGAACTGTCAAAAAATAATCAAGTATTATATTTGGTTCCTGAAATTGCACTTACAACTCAGTTGATAGTTCGATTAAAAAAATATTTTGGCGAAAAATTATTAGTATACCATTCTAAATATTCTTTAGATCAAAGAACTGAAATATGGAAAATTGTTTTAAAAAATCCTGGTAAAATAATTTTAGGAGCTAGATCATCAATTTTTCTACCTTACAACCAATTAAGTCTTGTTATAGTTGATGAAGAGCATGAAAATGCCTTTAAGCAATTTAATCCAGCCCCTAGGTACAATGCCAGAGATTGTGCAATATATTTAGGAATGATTTATAATGCAAAAACATTATTAGGGTCTGCAACTCCAAGCATTGAGTCATATTATAATGCCATATCAAATAAATATGGTTTAATTAAATTAAACAAAAGGTACAAAGGCATTGAGTTACCAGAAATTTTTTTAAAAGATTTAAAAGAATCTACTGTCAAAAGTAAGATGATCGGAAGTTTCTCTGAAAATTTATTAGTAAACATTAAATCTACACTCGAAAATAAAAAACAAGTTATTATTTTTCAAAATCGAAGAGGGTATTCTCCTTATCAAGAATGTGAATCATGTGGTTATGTTTTTGAATGTAAAAATTGTGATGTAGCATTAACCTATCACAGAGTTTCAGATGAATTAAAGTGTCATCATTGTGGTTACTGTGTTAGTAATGAGAATAAATGTAATAAATGCTCATCTAATTCATTAGTTAAAAAAGGTTTAGGTACTCAAAAAATAGTTGAAGAGTTGAGAGAGTATTTTCCTGATTACAGAGTAGAAAGAATGGATCAAGATTCAACAAAAAATAAAAACTCATTTTTTAAATTAATTAATGATTTTGAACAAAATAAATTTCAAATACTTGTTGGTACTCAAATGCTTAGTAAAGGTTTGGATTTTAAAAATGTAGAATTAGTTGGGGTAATCAACGCTGATAATTTAATTTATTTCCCAGATTTTCGTTCTCAGGAAAAATGTTTTCAGTTAATTCAACAGGTTGCAGGAAGATCAGGTAGAGATAAATCACAAGGAAAGGTAATAGTTCAGACTTTTAACCCTAAGCACAGTATCATGATGAAAATCAAGAAAAATGATTATTTGGGCATGTTTAATGAACAATTGAAAGAAAGGCACATGTTTGATTATCCTCCGTACACAAGGATTATTAAAGTTATTTTAAAAAACAAGAATAAAGAAACTTTAAAAGCTGGTGCGGTTTGGTTTTTCAGAAGTCTTAAAACTAGATTTGAAAATAAAGTGTATGGACCTGAGTTTCCTTTGATCCCAAGGATTCAAAATAGATACATTAATGTAATTCAAATTAAAATTCCAATCAATGAAAATTTATTAAAAAGTAAAAAAATAATTCTAAAAATAGTCTCTAGTTTTGAATCCATTTCAAAATTTAGAAGCATTCAGATTTCTATAGATGTTGATCCTTACAATTAAATGCGATTAGAATTTTGTTAGTGTACATTAAAAATGTATTTTTGCGACCAATTTTTAATAAAAAATATGAATCATTACGAGGCTGTTTTCATTTTAAATCCCGTTTTATCTGAAGATCAGGTAAAGGAGACAGTGAAAAAATTTGAAAACTTTTTAATTAGCGAAGGATCAGAAATTATCTCAGTTGAGCACTGGGGGCTAAAAAAATTAGCTTATTCTATCCAAAACAAACAAAGTGGATTTTACAATCTTATAGATTTTAAAGCTGCTAACACCACAGTTGAATCATTTGAAACTGAGTTAAAAAGAGATGAAAGAATTATGCGTTATTTAAATGTCAAATTAGACAAATATGCTGATGCTTGGTCTGTTAAAAGAAGAGAACGTAACACTAAAAAAGCTTAATTATGTCAACATTAGAACAAGCAGGTAAGGCAAATCAAGGAGAAATTAGATATCTTACTCCTTTAGATATTGCAACTAAAAACAGCAAAAAATATTGTATGTTTAAAAGATCTGGTATCAAGTATGTTGATTACAAAGATCCAGATTTTCTTTTAAGATTTATTAACGAACAAGGTAAGATTTTGCCAAGAAGATTAACAGGAACATCTTTAAAATACCAAAGAAAAGTATCAGTAGCTGTTAAAAGAGCAAGACATTTGGGACTTTTACCTTATCAAGCAGACATGTTAAAATAATATTATGGAATTAATTTTAAAAAATGACGTACCTAATTTAGGTTTTAAGGATGATTTAGTTTCTGTCAAAAACGGTTATGGAAGAAATTATTTAATTCCACAAGGTTTAGCTATACTAGCTACAACTTCTTCTAAAAAGGTTTTAGCTGAAAATATTAAACAAAGAGAGTTTAAAGAAAAAAAGGACATTGACGAAGCTAATAAGCTAGTTAAAAAACTTGCTAAGTTAGAATTGAAAATTGGAGCTAAATCTGGAACAGGGGGTAAATTGTTTGGATCTATTTCTAGTTCTGATTTAAATAGTGAATTGTCTAATCTTGGATTTGATTTTGATAAAAAAATTATCAAAATTATGGGAGGTTCTGTTAAACGTCTTGGAACTTATGTAGCTTCTTTAAGACTACACAGAAATGTTATTCATGAATTATCTTTTGAAGTTATTAAGGCTGTTGATTAAACTTATTTAATAATATTTTTAAATCTGATTCTATTTTCTTAAAAAAATCAGATATTTGTTTTATTATTAATTATACGTAATGTCCAACTCACCTTCTAATCCAAAAGGAACTAGAGATTTTCTTCCCTCTGAACTTTCTAAAAGAAATCATATTATTGATATTCTTAGAAAAAACTTTAAAAACTTTGGTTTTTTAGAAATAGAGACTCCAGCTTTGGAAAAAAATAGTACTCTTTTAGGAAAGTATGGAAATGAGGGTGATAGATTGGTGTTTAAGATCCTTAATTCTGGTGAAAAAGTAAAAAAGGCAGATGTTGACTCATTAAAATCTAATAATCTCAATTCTTTTACTAAATCAATCTCTGAAAAAGGTCTTAGATATGATTTAACTGTCCCTTTAGCCAGATTCGTTGCACAACATCAAAATGATTTAATTTTTCCTTTTAAACGCTTTCAAATTCAAACTGTTTGGAGAGCTGATCGTCCACAACACGGAAGATTTCAAGAATTCACTCAGTGTGATGCTGATGTTGTTGGGAACAATTCTATAGTTCAAGAAATTGAGTTAATTAAATTGTATGACAAGGTTTTTAGTGATTTAGGGTTTGATGATTTAGTTTTTAAAATTAATCATAGGCTTATTTTAAGAGGAATTGCAGAACATATTGGATTAGGAATTAATTTAAATGAATTTATTTCAATAATCGACAAGTTAGATAAGATAGGGCTAGAAAGCGTCATAAAGGAAATTAATGATACGTTTTCTAACGTTTCAATTTCTAAACTTGAAAGTTTATTAAAAGACAAATCTCTGAGTTTTAACAAAATTTCTTCAATACTCAATGATTCACCACTAGCACAGAAAGGTTTAAATGATTTGAACAGTATTTTTGATTTTATCTCAAATAGTTCGATAAAAAATGAAATTAGATTTGATTTAACACTTGCAAGAGGACTTAATTATTACACTGGAACAATTATCGAAGTTTCTTCAAAATCCAATTCTAAATTAGGTTCTTTGGGTGGAGGAGGAAGATATGATGATTTGACTTCACTGTTTAATATGAAAAATACTAGCGGAGTTGGTATATCTTTCGGGTTAGATAGAATTTCTATTTTAATGGAAGAAAGAAATCTATTTCCGGATTATCTTAAAAATAGTTTTGATGTGATTATAATAAATTTTGGGATTAAATACTTAAAAGAAATTTACACATTGATTGATAGTATTAGAAATCAAAATAAAAAAGTGTTAATCTATCCTGATAAAGTTAAGCTTAATAAGCAATTTTCTTATGCAAATAAACACAATGCTTCGTATGCAATTGTCTTTGGAGAAAATGAACACAATAATAAAGAAATTATTGTAAAAAATATGATTGAAGGGACTCAATCGTCTCATGATTTTAGCGAAATCGATTCAATTATATTTTAGTTAAATCTTTATTTTAATCTAACTTTCAATTTAAATTTTTTTGAATGAAAAACATTGCTGTTATTGGAGGTGGTGCCGCAGGATTTTTTGCTGCGATTTCTGTTAAAACACATTATTCAAACTACAATGTAGTTGTATTTGAAAAAAGTTCTAAATTTCTTTCGAAAGTAAAGATCTCAGGTGGAGGTCGATGTAATGTCACTAATTCAACTAATGATGTTCGAATATTGTGTGATGCATATCCAAGAGGTGGAAAAAAACTAAAAAATATATTTCACCAATTTGGAACTCAAGATACTAGAGATTGGTTTGAAAAAAGAGGTGTGCTGTTGAAGGTTGAACCGGATGGAAGAGTTTTTCCGGTCTCTAATAATTCACAATCTGTAATAGATTGTTTGGTTAATGAATTTGAAATACACAATATTTTAATAAAATTTTTAAAATCTGTAAAAAGTTTATCAAAAGTAAAATCTAAATGGATTATTAATTTTAATGATAGTAGTTACTCTAACTCATTTGACAGTGTTATTATAGCTTCTGGTGGAAATTCTAAATTGAAAGGATTTGATTGGTTAAAAAATATCGGTCATAAAATAATTAATCCAATCCCCTCTCTTTTTACATTTAATATGCCAAACGAATCAATTATTAGTTTGTCTGGTATAGCTCTTAAAAATGTAAGAATAAAAATTTTAGATACTAAGATTGAATTAACAGGTCCAATATTAATAACACATTGGGGAATGAGTGGTCCAGTAATTTTAAAAGCATCATCTATTGGAGCCAGAGATTTATTTGAAAAAGACTATTCTTTTGAATTACAGATTAATTGGTTGATTGATAGTAATACACAAGTTCTGTATAAAAAATTAGAAAATTATTCTATACTTTTTTCAAATAAATTATTATCAAAACAAAATCCTTTTAATTTACCTGGCCGCCTTTGGCTATTTCTATTAGTAAAATTTAATTTAGATAAAGACAAAAAATGGGGAGAACTAGGTAAAAAAAATATGAGGAATTTTATTGAGTTTTTAACAAAAGATTTTTATTCTGTAACTGGGAAAACAACTTTTAAAGAAGAATTTGTTACTTGTGGAGGAATTTCGTTAGAAAATATTAATATTAAAACTATGGAAAGTAAAATTGTAAATGATCTTTATTTTGCGGGTGAGGTACTTGATATTGACGGAATAACAGGAGGATACAATTTTCAATCTGCTTGGACCACAGGATTTATAGCAGGTAAATTAGGTGAATAATTTTTTAGTAGCGAGAGGGAGATTTGAACTCCCGACCTCCGGGTTATGAATCCGACGCTCTAACCAACTGAGCTATCTCGCCATTATAAAATGCGCGTAAATATATAAACAAATTATATAGGGGCAAACTAAGAATAAAAAATATTTAAAATTCTTTTTTAGAATTAATTTAATCTATATATTGCCATTTATGGAATTAAAAGAAAAATTTGAAATAGAGTTTCCTATTCAAGCTTCCCCGCACATGTTATACCAATATATTTCATCTGCTTCTGGGTTATGTGAATGGTTTGCCGATGATGTAAATTCTAGAGGAAAATCTTTTTCTTTTTTATGGGACGGATCGGAAGAAGTTGCCGATTTAATTTCATCTAAATCTGATTCCTTTGTTAAATATAGGTGGATGGATGATTCTGATGATCAAGATAAATGTTTTTTTGAAATTAGAATTGTTGTTGATGAGATAACTAAGGATGTCTCTTTGATGGTTACTGACTTTGCTTATGTAGACGAAGTTGAAGAATCTAAAATGATTTGGGAAAGTCAAATAGCTGATTTAAAAAAATTAGTGGGTTCATCTTAGATATTCATGATAAATTATAACGAAAATTTTATTAATAAATCCGAATCTGATTTATTAAATAGAGGTTTTTTATATGGAGATTCAGTTTTTGAATCTATTAAAATTATAAATAATAATATTATTTTTTGGGAAGATCATTACATGCGTTTAATGTCTTCAATGAGAATAATTAGAATTGAAATACCCCAAACTTACACTCCAAATTTTTTTAAATTACAAATTTTAAGTACTATTTCTAAAATTGATTCTGTTTTTACTGGCAGAGTTCGTTTAACTATTTTTAGAAATGGTGCTGGATATTACACTCCAAATTCTATGTCTCCTAGTTTTATTATTAATTGTAGTGCAATTGGTAGTGAAAATTTTGAGGTAAATGAATCTGAGTTTAAAGTTGATTTGTTCAAGGACTATTATATTCAGAATGATCTTCTTTCAAATTTAAAAACTAATAATAAATTAATAAATGTTCTAGCGGGTATTTATGCTAATGAAAATAATCTAGATAATTGTATTTTATTGAATAATAAAAAAAATGTTGCTGAGTTTTTAAATGGAAATCTTTTTATTGTTCATGAAAATAAAATTAAAACTCCAAATTTAAGTTCTGGATGTTTAAAGGGTATAATGAGAAAAAAAATAATTGAATATGTTAAAATATTTCCTCAATTTTCTTTAGAAGAAACTGAAATATCTCCATTTGAATTACTCTCAGCAAATGAAATATGGTTAACTAATTCAATATCGGGAATAATTCCTGTATCTACATATAGGAATAAGTCTTTATCTAATTACGTAGCCAAAATCTTTATTAATTACTTGAACAAAAAAATAACCGATTTTTAATTGTGCTGTGGATTTTCTGGTGAATTTGACCAGAGTAAATATTTTCCTCCTAATTTTTCTAATTTTTCTTTCCAAATACTAATTGTTTCTTGAAAAGGAAATTTTTCGACACTCTCTTTTTTAGCTAAAATCCAATATTTATTTTCTATTTCATTATTTAGTTGTTCTTTTTCCCATCCAGAATAACCTAAAAAAAATTTTATTTCATTTTTTTTTATTTTTTTACCATTGATCAATTTTATTACTAAATCAAAGTTTCCTCCCCAATAGAGATTGTCTTTAATTTTAATAGAGTTTTTTATTAAAGATGGAATTTTGTGTATAAAATAAAGATTTTCTTTTTCTACTGGTCCTCCGTTATATATAGGTAAATTGATATTAAGTTCTGGTATTAAGTCTATAGTAGAGTAGTCGGATTTTTTGTTTATAATAAAACCAATTGTTCCCGTTTCATTTTGTTCCGCTATCAATACAACTGATCGATTAAAAGTTAAATCGTGTTGAGTTGTTGGTTCTGCAAAAAGAACATATCCTTTTTTCAACTTAAAATAGTCTTGTTTAGTGATTTAAATCCATTATTGAATTCAATATTATTCATCATTTTTTTTCCTTCCATTTTTAACTCTAAAATCTCAATTAGTCCTGAGCTTGTTGAGATTAATAATATGTTTTTATTCATTATAATAGTACCAGGTTTTTGCTTTTCATTTATAATGGATGAATACCTTCTTGATTTATAAATTTTTAATATTTTTTTGTTTTCAGTAATTGAAGTCCATGCCGAAGGAAAGGGATTGAGTCCTCTAATAAAATCATGAATTTCATTTGAGGGCTTATTCCAGTCGATTTTAGTATTTTCTCGATTCAATTTTGGAGCTTTTAAATTTTCTTTACTTTCGTTTTGTTTAATACTTTTAAAATCTTTTTCATCTATTTTTTCTAGTGTTGAAAGAATAGTGAGAGCACCAATTTTTTTTAATTTGTTATATAATTCACCAGTATTTTCATTTTCTGAAATTGAAACCTTTTTTTGTTCTATAATTTCACCACAATCAATGTTTTCATTTATATAAAATGTAGAAACACCGGTTTTTTGCAACCCATTAATAATTGCCCAATGTATCGGAGCAGCCCCTCTCAAGTTTGGTAGTAATGAGGCATGTAAATTTATAGTTCCTTTTTTTGGAATTTCCCATAAAATTTTAGGAAGCATTCTAAACGCTACCACTATAAAAATATCGGGTTTTAATAATTTTATTTCATTAAGAAAACTGGGGTCTTTTAAATTTTTAGGTTGTAGAGTTTTTATATTTTTTGTTATTGAATATTTTTTTATTTCAGATATTTTTATTTTTTGTCCTCTTCCGGCTGGCTTATCTTCAGAGGTAACAACAGCAAGAATATTATGGTTAGATTTTACCAGAACGTCTAAGCATTCAACTGCAAATTCTGGGGTTCCCATAAATATAATATTCATAATTATTTTTTTATTAGTTCCAAGACAGTATCTACCCTTTGTGAAACACTGTTTTTTTCAAGCATGATTATTTCAATTTTCAATTCTCGATAGATTTTCAATATCTCATTATGTATTTCTTTACACTCCTTAAAACTTTCATAACGTTGATTGTCATTTATATAAATATCCTCCCATGGAGGTAGTATGAAAATTTTGTCATAAACTATTTTTTTTGCTGATATTATAAAATAATCATCATATTTAATTTTTATAAAATTTAAATAAGCAATTATTTCATGTACTCCTCTGTCAAAAAAAGTATAATTAACATTTTGTATTTTATTATATTGATTTGTTCTTAAAAACATTAATCTTTTACTAAATTCTATTGGATCTTTTAAAAAAAACTGATCTACCCCTTTTTTTTGCTCACTTTCGGTAATTTCTCTACTAATTTCTTTTTCGCAATTGAATCCTTGATTTTCTAGTTCATTTATAAGTTCAGTTTTACCTGTTCCAGGCCCTCCAGTTATTAATATTTTTTTATTCATAATATGAATTGCAAAATAAACAATTAATAGTACTTTCTACATATATTTGTCATGTGAATAATGAGAATAATGATTTTTATGAAAGGTTAGAAAAACAATTATCTGAATCTTCTTCTTGGCCAAGTTTATATAGGTTTAAATTTATTATTAAATCTGATATTAAAAATATTGAACAACTAAAGTCTATTTTTAGTGATGTTAAGAATACAGATATTTCGTCAAGAAGTTCCTCAAGTAATAGATTCACAAGTTTTTCCATAACTGCAGTTATGAAATCTCCAAGTTTTATTATTAAAAAATATAAATTAGCTTCAAAAATTAAAGGAATAATATCTTTATGATTTAATTTTATTAAATTTGTGAAACTTCATTTTTTAAATTACCCATACATTGATAGATAACTTACAATATAACACAGAACGTACGAAACTAATAATTCCTGAGTACGGAAGACACTTGCACAAGATGATTGATCAAGCACTAGCTTGTGAAAATAAAGTTGAAAGAAGTAATTTGGCTAAAGCTATAATTGGCGTCATGGGAAATATGAATCCTCATTTAAGAGATGTTCCTGAATTCCAACACAAATTATGGGATCAATTATTTATTATGTCTGATTTTGCATTAGATATAGATTGTCCATATCCTCAACCTCTAAAGGAGGTTTTTAATCAAAGACCGGATAAATTAAAATATCCTCAAAACTTTCCTAAATATCGTTTTTATGGAAACAATATCAAACGTATGATAGATATTGCTGTTGATTGGGAAGAAGGTGATATGAAAAAAGAACTGATTTATGTTATAGCTAATCACATGAAAAAGTGTTTTTTAAATTGGAATAAAGACACTGTTGAAGACGATGTTATATTTAAACATTTAAAGGAACTATCAAATAATAAAATAAATTATTCCGTTGACGACAAACCATTGTCAGATTCTCAAAATCTAATCAAACTAACAAATAAAAAATTTGGTAAGACTCCAGTTCATAAAAATAATAAGAAGCACTATAGGAATTTTAAAAAAAGAAATAGTAATTAATTGTTTTTAAAATGGGTACTTTTTCAATTCATGGTGGTGTTAAATTAAAAGGTGAAGTAACTCCTCAGGGAGCAAAAAATGAAGCTTTACAGGTTATTTGTGCTTGTTTGTTAACAAAAGATAAAGTTATAATTGATAATATTCCTGAAATTATTGATGTTTTAAAGTTAATTGATCTTTTAAGTTCTTTGGGAGTTAAAGTAACAAGAATAAAAAAAAATAAATATTCTTTTCAAGCAGATAATGTAAATATTGATTATTTAAATTCAAAAGAATTTAAGACTAAGGGTAGTAGTTTAAGGGGCTCAATTATGATCGTAGGCCCTCTACTAACCAGATTTGGCAAGGGATATATTCCAAAACCTGGTGGTGATAAAATTGGAAGACGACGATTAGATACTCATTTTCTAGGTTTAATTAAACTTGGAGCTTCGTTTAGATATAATAAAGAAGAATATTTTTATGGTGTTGAAGCTAAACAATTAAAAGGATCATACATTTTATTAGATCAGGCATCCGTAACTGGAACTGCAAATGTTTTAATGGCATCAGTTTTAGCTACAGGAAAAACTGAAATTTATAATGCAGCTTGTGAACCTTACATACAGCAGCTTTGTAATATGCTGATAGCAATGGGGGCTGATATTTCTGGTGTTGGTTCAAATTTATTGGTAGTTAATGGAGTAAAAACTTTAAATGGATGTAATCATACAGTTTTACCAGATATGATTGAAATAGGGAGTTGGATAGGCTTGGCAGTGATGACTAAAAGTCAGATTACTATAAAAAATGTTAGCTGGGATAATCTAGGACAAATACCTAATGTTTTTAGAAAACTTGGTATTAAATTAGAAAAACGAGATGATGATATTTTTATTGACGAGCACAAAGATGGCTATGAAATTCAAAATTATATTGACGGTTCCGTTTTAACAGTGTCCGATGCGCCTTGGCCTGGATTTACACCTGATTTATTGAGTATTATTTTAGTAGTTGCTACTCAAGCAAGAGGAAGTGTTTTAATTCATCAAAAAATGTTTGAAAGCAGACTGTTTTTTGTTGATAAATTAATTGATATGGGAGCCAAAATAATTTTGTGCGACCCTCATAGAGCAACTGTAATAGGACATGATTTCACATCACAATTAAAAGCCACAACTATGGTTTCTCCAGATATTAGAGCAGGTATTTCATTGTTAATAGCTGCGCTCTCAGCTAATGGAAAAAGCTTAATTCACAATATTGAACAAATCGATAGAGGTTATGAAAATATTGATGAGAGACTAAGAGCTCTTGGCGCTAAAATTCAAAGGACTTAATCTCGCTTTGATATTTTATTTCCCGTTGATCTCTGTCTTGTACATTTAAATCTATCTACAGTATTATCTCTCAGTTTAACATGTTTGGTTTTCCTACCCTGAACTCTTTTTCTCCACATCGCAAAACTTTTTGATTTCATCTCCCTTCTCATTATTTGGATAACCTCCTTTTCAGTTAGTCCAAATTGAAATGTTATAGCTTCAAATGGAGTTCTGTCTTCCCAAGCCATTTCTATTACTCTGTCAATTTGAACAAGATCTAATTTAATCATGATATAAATTTTTTATAAAACTATCAGCATCTAAAAGTAATTTCTCTTTTTTTAGGGAATCCATTTTATCATAACTACTTATAAGCATTCTCATTCTAGGATTTTTTTTAAAAAACTCTCTCTGCTTGTCCATAAACGACCAAAATAATCCATCCCAAATATCACTCCAACTACCTTTTTTATAGTCACTCATTTTTATTATATAATTACTACTGCTTATATAGGGTTTGGTGGACATCAGACCTCCATCAGCAAATTGACTCATTCCATAAACATTGGGAACCATTACCCAATCGTAAGAATCTATAAAAAGTTCCATAAACCATTTGTATACATCATCTGGATTAAATTCACACAATACCATGAAATTACCTAAAATCATAAGTCTTTCAATATGATTAGCATATCCAGATTTATTAACTTTTTTGATAGTGTCATCTATAGGATCTATTCCAGTGGTTCCATTGTAAAAAGACTTTGGAATTTTTCTTTTAAAATTCCAGTAATTTTTTGTTCTTTCTTCTGTTCCTTTACAAACATATACTCCTCTTATAAATTCCCTCCAACCAATTATTTGTCTAACAAAACCTTCGATTGAATTTAGAGGAATATTATTTTTTTCATAAAATTTTATAGATTTTTCAATAATATATTTAGGATCTAATAAGCCTGAATTTAACAGAGGAGATAAAATACTGTGATTTATTACAGATTCATTTATCAAAATAGCATCTTCATATATTCCAAACTCATTGAATCTGGTTTTTAAGAAATTATTAAACCATTCCTTTGATGTTTCAAAATCAGATGGATATAGCTGTGAGTCGTTTATTTCCCCATAGTTTTTAGAAAAATATTTTGAAACGTATTTTATTGAATCATTGTAATTAGTACTTTTTAGAAAAGAGTAATCTATAATTGGTGTTTTTTTATTTTTTGGGTATTTTTTTCTATTTAAATCATCATAGGTCCATTTACCTCCCTCTGGTTTATTTTCATTATTTAAAAGAATATTAAATTTAATTCTCTGATTTTTGTAGAAAGATGTTTGAAATAGCTTTTTTTTAGTAGGGCTAAAAAATGGAGTCAAATCACTTTTTTTAGTTAGGAAAAGAGGATTTTCATGAATATTTATTTTAATATTCTTTTTTAAACACGAAGAAAGTATTCTTTTTTCTAGCCAATTATCAACTGGATTGTAAATGTTAATCTCCTTGTAACTAATGTTTTTTAAAAAAATTCTAATGTCAGATTCTTTATCAAAAGAATTAATATATTTTACATTTACACCATTATTTTTCAAATAATCATAATAATTCATCATAGAATCTCTATGGAATAATATTTTTTGTTTATGAAAATTATATTGATTGAAGAATAAATATTCTTCGATCAAAAAAGTCGGATAGTTATTGTTAAAAACTAAACTTTTTTCAAAAAGTTGGTTCGGGAAAATTATATTTATACTCAATTATTTAAAGCTTTTTTATAAGTTATAAGACATCTTTCTCTGGCTTCTTTATGATCAACTATTGGACTTGCATATTGATTTGTTTCAAATTCAGGAACCCATTGTTTCACATAATTAAATTGCTTATCAAACTTTTTAAGTTGTTCGTGTGGATTAAATATTCTAAAATATGGAGCTGCGTCTACTCCACACCCAGCAACCCACTGCCAATTTCCAATATTACTGGCTGTTTCATAATCAAATAATTTTTCTCTAAAATATGCTTCACCCCATCTCCAATCAATAAGTAAATGTTTGCATAAAAAACTTCCTACAACCATTCTAACTCTATTATGCATAAATCCTGTTTTATTCAATTCTCTCATTCCAGCATCAACTAATGGATATCCAGTCTGTCCGTTACACCATTTTTTAAAATTATTTTCATCGTTTAACCATTCTATTCTTTCATATTTTGATTTAAAACTTGTATTTATAGTTTTAGGGAAGTGATGTAGAATTTGTTGAAAAAATTCTCTCCAAATCAATTCTTTTAAAAATGTGATATTATTTGAATCATTTGCTTTTGTTATTAATTTTCTAGTACTAATTGTTCCAAATCTGAGTTCCACACCAATTTTGGAAGTTCCGTTAGAACTTGGGAAATTTCTTTTTAATTCGTAATTATTAACTATTTCCTTGGAAATATTACTTTTTAAAAAATTTATTTTTGATTTTGTAAATCCAATTGATTCTGTGTTAAATGTGTTTTTTTCATTTATTAAATTTTCAATTAAATTTTCAGACATGTATTTAGGAATGCCTTGTTCATACATTTTATTAATCCATTTTTTTGAAAATGGAGTATAAACTTTATAGGGGGAACCGTCATCTTTTACAATTTCATTTTTCTCAAACAACACATGATCTTTGTAATCAAAAAATTGTATTCCATTATTTTCAAGCAATTCTTTAATAATAAGATCTCTTTTATTTGAATAAGGGGTATAATCTCTATTTGTATAGACCTTTTTAATATCAAATTGATTTATAAGATTTAAAAACACTTGTTCTGGTTTGCCGTAAAAACATGAGATAGATTTATTTTTTTTTGATAAAACCTCATTCATTTTTAATACGGCATGATTTATATATTCAATTCTATGATCATTTAAATTTAATTTATCTAAGATGTTTTTGTCATAAATAAAAATCGGTAATACTGAATTGTTTTCTTTTAATGAATTGTACAGGCCTCTGTTGTCATCTAATCTAAGATCTCTTCTAAACCAAAAAATTGATATTTTTTTTTTCAATTATGAAAGATTAATTGATGACATTCCTCCGTCAACTCCAAATGTTTGTCCTGTAATCCACGAGCTGTTATCGCTTAACAAGTGTACAACTGAGTTAGCAATATCATTGGCATTTCCGTGTCTTTTAAGAGGATGTTTATCTCCTACCTTTTCTTTTTTTAAATCATTGTTTAAAAATCTTTGAGCCATTGGGGTATCTGTAAGGGATGGAGCTATAACATTAACTCTTAGTAATGGCGCATATTCTGCTGCTAGGGATCTAGCAAAACCTTCAATTGCTCCCTTTGAGGCTGAAACACTTGTATGAAACGGCATACCTACTTTAACTGCAACAGTACTAAATAAAACAACACTTGCATTTCCAGATTTTTTTAAATTATTTATCACCTTTTGAAGGGATTTAACCATTGATAAGAAGTTTATATTTAAGTCTTCTTCAAACGTGCTTAATTTTAAACTTCTAAACGGTCTTAGGTTAATACTTCCAGGACAATACACAAAGCCATGCAATTCTTCAGGTATTGTTTCAGTGTTTAATTCTTCATTTAATACATCATATTTAATGTAATTAACATTTAGATCTTTAAAATTATCATTTGACCTACTAGCTACATAAACATTATGTTGATTGTGTATTTGTTTTATGGTTTCGTGTCCAATTCCTGATGATCCACCAATAAATAGAATATTTTTTTTCATGATATTATAATTTTCCAAAAAGTTGAGTTAGTTTTTTTTCTCTGAATTTAAAAATTTGTTTAAGTTTATTTTTGACAAACAAAGGATGAGCAATTTGACCTAAAATTCCAAAAGGTATTTTGTAATCAACAATGTCTTCCATTTCAATTCCTCCATCAATTTCTTTAATAAAATGCTTGTGGTGCCACAAAGAATATGGTCCAAACCTTTGTTCATCAACAAAATATTCATTTTTTTTTACATGTGTAATTTCGGTAACCCATTTTAATGTGATTCCAAGGATTGGTGTAACTTTGTATTGAATAATTTGCCCCGCAAATATCGATCTATCAGCTCCACTTAAAATTTTAAAATTCATGTATTTTGGAGTTATTTCGGCAAGATTGTTTGGATTACTTAAAAACTCCCATGCTTTTTGAGCTGAAATTGGCAATTTTTGTTTTGTTTTAATTTGATATATCTTCAATTTTTATAATTTATTATTAATAAACAAAGATCATTCCAAATTAAGATTATGAACAAAAAATTATTAATTACTATTTTAACAATATTTTTATCATCTTTTATATTTTCACAAATTGAAACTCCTCAACCAAGTCCTTTGTCAAAGTTTTCTCAAAAAGTTGGCCTAGATAACGTTAATATAGAGTATTCAAGACCTTCTGCAAGACAAAGAATTGTTTTTGGCACACTTATACCATTTGGTGAAAAATGGAGAACAGGAGCTAATGAAAATACTAAAATTACTTTTGAGGATAATGTTAAGATTCAGAATAAACTTATTAAAAAAGGAACTTATTCTATATATACAATTCCAAATTTAAATTCTTGGAATTTAATATTTTATAAAAAATATGATAATTGGGGTCTTCCAAGAGATTGGGATGATGATTTAGTTGAAATTGAGGTATCAGCTAATACTATCTCACTGCCTTTCTACATTGAAACATTCACAATTTCTTTAAATAATTTAAATAACAATGGTTGTACTTTAGATATATTTTGGGAAAATACTTTAGTTTCATTTAATATAAATTCTTTAACTCAGGATAAGGTAGTTAAGTCAATTAATAATACTTTAAATGACAATCCTAGTTCACAAGATTACTACAAAGCCGCAGTTTTTTATTTAGAAGAAGATTTAGATATTAAAAAAGCAAAATTATGGATTGATAAATGTTCTGATTTAAGACAAGATTTACCTTATTGGATGTTGAATCAGAAGGCTCTTATTTACCATGCTTTTGGATCAGTTGATAAATCAATTGAAATTGCAAAAAAAGGTCTTAAACTTGCAAATGAAACAAACATCAAAGATTCGATTAATACATTAAAAGAAACTTTAAGTTATGTATCAAATAATTAAATCACTAATCTCTTTTTAACAAATTTGAAATAAATATTGTTAAAAATGCACCTATAAAATTTAACCATAAATAACCGATTTCCATGAACCCGTAGATCATAAATATTGATATTTGAGATATACATGCAGCATAAAAAACTTGGTTTCCTTTTATCTTTTTAAAGAAAAAAGCTACTATAAAAATACCTAAGATAGTTCCGTAAAAAATTGATCCAATTAAATTTACTAGTTGAATTAAATTTTCAAATAAGGAACCGAAACTAGCGAAAATTATTGCAATTAAACCCCACATAACCGTAAACCATTTTGAGGCTCTTAAATAATGTTTTTCAGATTTTTTTTCAATATGATTTCTTTTATATATATCAATAACGGTTGTTGTTGAAAGTGCATTAAGTTCTGATGCAGTTGATGACATTGCTGCACTTAAAATTACAGCAAGTAATAAGCCAATAATTCCTTTTGGTAAATAATTTAGTATAAAGAATATAAAAACATAATCTAAATCATTGGATTCTATTGATTGCGGAGCAATTTTTTTTGTAATATCTTTTACATTTTCTCTAATTTCCTTTTCGTTTTTATGCAATTGTTTGATTTCTTTTTCTAGATTTTTTGTAACTCCAAAATCAATATTATCAATATATTTTTGTTGTAAACTTCTTTTTTCTTTTCTAAGAGATATGAATTTTTCTTTTTCAATTAAATACTCTGGGTTTTGAGATTGCTCTAAATAATTTTCTACTTGTGGATTGAAGTTTATAGGCGTATTGTTAAACTCAAAGAATACAAATACCATTACTCCAATAAATAATATGAAGAATTGCATAGGAATCTTTAATACTGCATTAAACATTAGACCAAGCTGACTTTCTTTTACAGATTTTCCTGTTAAATATCTTTGAACTTGACTCTGATCCGTTCCAAAGTATGAGAGTGCTAAAAAAAAGCCTCCTGTTATTCCACTCCAAAAAGTATATCTTTTATCAATATCCAATGAAAAATCTATAATTTCCATTTTACCTCCAATGCCTGCCATTTTAATAGCTTCTGTAAAATTTAAATTTTCTGGAAAGGAATTTAATATAATCGCAAAGGCTATTATCATTCCACTCATTATTACAAACATTTGTTGTTTTTGAGTTATGCTAACTGCTTTTGTGCCTCCACTTACAGTATAAAAAATCACTAACAGACCAATAGTTAAGTTTAGTAATTTCAAATCCCATCCTAAAATTGTAGAAAGAATAATAGCAGGTGCAAAGATTGTTATTCCAGCTGCTAATCCTCTTTGAATTAAAAATAAAATCGCAGCCAGAGTTCTAGTTTTTCTATCAAATCTTTTTTCTAAATATTCATATGCTGTGTATACTTTTAACTTGTGGTATATTGGAATAAAAACCATGCAAATAACTATTATTGCCAATGGAAGTCCAAAGTAAAACTGAACAAATCCCATTCCATCATTATAGGCTTGACCGGGCGTAGATAAAAATGTAATTGCACTTGCTTGAGTGGCCATTACTGACAAACCTATAGTAAGCCAATTTGCTGATCCACCTCCCTTTAAATGATCATTAATTGTGTTGAATTTTCTGGTTTTATAAACACCATATATTACAATGAAAGAAATTGTAGTTAAAAGTATTGACCAGTCAATTAAAGACATATTAAATCGAATAATAATTAGTTAGAATAATAAAACAAATTATAAATAAAAAATTTATAAATAAAATTAACGTGTAAGCCTTTAGCCATTTCATAAATTCATAGAATTGATTGTGTTTACAAATAAATTTGTAGGAAAGCCTAATACATTGCTGTATGAACCTTTAATTTTTTTTATACCAATATGACCAATATAATCTTGTATTCCATAGCTTCCTGCTCTATCTAATACATCAGATGTTTTTGTGTAGTATAATAGATCATTTTTGTCAATTTTGTCAAAAAAAACAAGTGTTTTTTCATTTACAATCACTTGAGATTTTATTGTTGAAATACAAATCGAAGTAATTACCTCGTGAGAAGAGTTTTCAAGTGATTTGATCATTTCAAATGCTTCATCTCTATTTTTAGGTTTACCAAGGGATCTATTTTTATGCCAAACTATTGTGTCTGAGGTTATAAGTAAATCATTTTTTTTTAGTTTTTCAACTAATAAGGACGATTTTTTTTTAGCTAAATAATCTGTTATTTCACTACATCTTAAATCGTTAGAAAATGATTCTTCTACATCTTGATTAACAATTTTAAATTTAACTCCTAGTTGATTAAGAAGTTCGTGTCTTCTTTTTGAACCTGAAGCTAATAAAACGTTATAGTTTTTTAATTTTTCAAAAAACATCAATTAAATATTTTGATGTTTTTTGCTAATGTTCCATTTTCCTTGGACTTTAAGAGTTTGTTCTATAATATCTCGCACGCATCCTTCTCCACCTTTTTTAATAGAAACATAATCAGATATTTCTCTAACCTCAGGGGCAGCATCAAAAGGACAAGTTTTTAAATAAACTAATTCCATTGGATATGTATCGGGTAGATCATCACCCATATAAACAGTTTCTTCAAGATTAATATTGTTAATTTTAGAATAATTTAAAAGATCTTTTACTTTGTCACTTGAGTTTAGAAAAATATTTTTAACACCAAGTCTATTTAACCTAGCTTTTATTCCTTGATTATTAGCTCCTGTAATGATAGCAACATTGTAACCTAAGTCATTAGCTAATTTTACAGCTATCCCATCTTTAGTGTTAAATAATCTAGATTCTTTTCCCTGGCTATCAACCATAATTTTCCCATCTGTAAATACACCATCGACATCAAAAACAAATGTTTTTATTTTGTTGAGTTTTTCTTTATAGTTCATTGTTTAGTTTTGTAATTTTTAAAGAAATTGTTTTGTAAATTTCTTCATGACCTGTTCCTTTTAATAAATTTAAGTGTTTTTTTATTGTTTTTAAATCATTTCTTAATGCAGGTCCAGTTTGAGCATCTTTTGAAGATAAATATTTTAATTTATTTGAAGTTTCTAGAGTTAATGGATTTAAAATATCTGTATCAATTTCATTTGATTTTAAAATTTCATCTGCTACAATTCTCATGTAATTTGTAAAATTATTTGTAAAAACAGCAGAAACGTGAATGGCTAATCTTTGTTTACTAGAGGCCTGTAACACGTTTCCAGAAATCATTAAACCTAGGTTTTTTATTTTATTTAAACTTTCTTTGGAGTTACCCTCGACTATAATTGGAATATCATTAAAATTTACACTTTTATTAATACTAAAGGTTTGTAATGGATACAATACTCCGTATGAAATATTATTTGACAATACATTGATAGATGTTGAACCAGAACAATGTAAGATTATACTGTTTTTGTCAATTTTTATATTTTTAGAAATATTTTCAATTTGATCATCATCAATACAGATTAAGTAAAAATCTGATTTTTCGAGTTTAGAAAGATTATTAGAATAATTTATTTTATCGTTAAAATATGAAGGAAGATTATTTTTCCTACCACAGATCTCCATCAAATTAATTCCTTCTTTCTCTAAAAAAATTTCACTTAGATGAAATGCTACATTTCCAGTTCCAACAATAGTTATATTTATCACTTCATAAAAATACAAATTATGTTCGTTACAATTGAATTCATTTTTTTCTTAGGTTTGCAAAAAATTTTAAAACATGAGTAATAGAACTTTTACAATGATTAAACCTGATGCTGTTGAAAATGGTCATATTGGAGCAATTTTAGAAAAAATCAATTCTGCTGGATTCAAAATCATAGCGATGAAGCTAACTAAGCTTACGAAAGAAAAAGCTGAAGAATTTTATGAAGTTCATAATGAACGTCCTTTTTATGGAGAACTAGTTTCATTTATGAGCAGAGGCCCAATTGTAGCTGCAATCTTAGAAAAAAATAATGCTGTTGAAGAATTTAGAAAGTTAATTGGATCTACAAATCCATCTGAAGCTGCTGAGGGAACTATTAGAAATTTATATGCAACTTCAATGGGTGAAAATGCAGTTCATGGATCTGATAGTAATGAAAATGCAGAAATTGAGGGTGCGTTTCATTTTTCGAAAGAAGAGATTTTATCTTAGAACTATTTTCTGAATAATTTTCTTCCCAAGCTCTTTATTTAATAGGTCTACTATTTTTTGTTTTCCAAAACTAAGCTCTTGTCTTAAAACAGATGAGTTTAAATTAACATAAAGAGTTTTGTTTTTTAATATAACTTCATTTGTATAAGAATTAACATTAGATCCCATAACTTCTTTCCATAATTTTTGAACTTTTATATTATTAAGTCCAGAATTTAAATTTGAAGAGCTGTCAATTAATTTTCCTAATATATTTTTTATACTTTTTGACTCGAAATTTCTTTTCATAATTTAAATATTTTATGAGATGAGTCAATTTCTTTAATAATTCTATTTGTCCTATCAAAATCAGTATCTGAAATAAAAATTTGACCAAATAAATTATTATTTACTAATTGTATTAGTTGTTTCACCCTTTCATTATCTAATTTATCAAAAATATCATCTAGTAATAAAATTGGTGATGAATTACATTCTGATTTTAAATAATCAAATTGTGCCAGTTTTAAAGCAATTAAAAAAGATTTCTGTTGACCTTGACTTCCATATTTTTTGATTGGATAGCCATTGATTTCCATAACTAAATCGTCTTTGTGAATTCCGCAACTTGTGTATTGAATAATTCTATCTTTATTAATACTATTATTTAGTAATGAATCTAAAGACTCATGTTCTAGTTGACTTTGAAAAGAGATGTTTATTGTTTCTTTATTTTGACTAATTGAATTATAATGCTTAAAAAAAACAGGAGAAAAATTTTTAAAAAATTTTTTTCTTGTCTCATAAATAGGCTTACTCAATTGTGATAATTGATCATTATATATGCTAATATTATCCAAATCAAAAGAATTGCTTTTGTTAAAATATTTTAACAATGCGTTTCTTTGAGTTAGTACCTTGTGATAATTTATAATATTATTTAAATAAATATTATTGTTTTGAGAAATAATACTATCAATAAACTTTCGTCTTAGTGAACTACCTTCTTGTATTAAATCTCTGTCGGATGGAGAAATCATGACTAAAGGAATTAAGCCTACATGTTCTGAAAGTTTTTTATAAATTTTTCCATTTCTTTTCAGAGTTTTCTTTTTGCCTCTTTTAAGACTACAAATTATATTTTCTTGTGTATCGTTTTTAATAAAATCACCGTCAATAAACATAAAATCTTGATCGTGATTAATTGTTTGAGAGCTAATAGAATTGAAATAGCTTTTTCCTGCTGAAAGATGATATATCGAATCTAATAAGTTAGTTTTTCCAATTCCATTGTTTCCTACAAAACAATTGATTTTTCTGTCTAATTCATATTCACCAATTAAAATATTTTTATAGTTTACTACGTTTATTTTATTTAGATATAAAGAATTCATTACTTATTTTAGAAAAATTACTGAAAACAATGCAAATTATGTAAAATAATTAGTTTTTATCTCTAATTCATTGGAATAAAATTTTATTTTTACCCATTATTAAAATTCATTATGGCAACGTACAAGAAAAAAGGTTTAAAAAGAAAAACAAGTAATTCTGATATTAATCAAAGTACAACTGCTGAAGTATTTGATACTTTAGATCAAAGTGCATCTAGTACTGAAAGGATTGTTGCTAAATATCAAAAACATATTATCGGAAGTGTGTTAGTTATAGTGATTATGGTATTAGGATTTTTAGGATACTCAAGTTTGGTTTTAGAACCAAATTCTGATGAAGCTAATAATGAATTGTTTACTGCTCAAAATTACTTTAGCCTAGCACTTGAGGATAATGAAAATAGTGATTCTTTATTTTTAATGTCACTTAACGGAGGGGAAGGTAAGTATGGTTTTTTAGATATTATTGAAAATTATTCTGGTACTAATGCGTCACAACTTTCTTATTACAGTGCAGGTATGGCATATTACAATTTAAATGATTTTGAGAATGCTATTAAATATTTAAAATATTTTGACAGTGAAGATGTTGTCTTAAAGGCTTTAGCTCTTGGAGGTATTGGGGATTCTTTTGCTGAACTCGATCAATTAAATGATGCATTAAATTATTATGAACTTGCCTTCAATGTTTCTGACAATAGTTTTACAGCACCAAAATTTTTATTAAAAGCAGGAAATACTGCTTCAGTTTTAAATAAAAATAAATTAGCCACAAAATATTATAGTTCTATTAGAGATAATTTCCCTAAGTCTCAAGAATCTTTTTATATTGATATTCAGATAGAAAAAAATTCATTGAAATAATTAATAATGTCATCTTCCCACAATAGTCTCAATTCATTAGATTTAGGTAATGTTCCCTCAGCTAAAAATTTAAAGTTTGGTATTGTTGTTTCTAAATGGAATAAACAAATTACTGATAATTTACTTAAAGGTTGTTTGGATTTACTTACTCAAAAAGGTGCTAATAAAATTGATATTGAAGTTATTTATGTACCTGGAAGTTTTGAACTTGTTTACGGTTGCAAAGTGATGCAGGATAAAGCATTTAATGCTATTATTGCTATTGGTAGTGTCATTAAAGGAGAAACAAAACATTTTGACTTTATTTGTAACTCAACATCAATTGGCATCAAGGATTTAAATTTAAATGGTAAATCTCCAGTAATTTTTTGTGTACTTACTGACGATAATCTTCAACAGTCGATAGATAGAAGCGGTGGGAAATATGGAAATAAGGGTACTGAAGCTGCTATTGCTGCTATTGAAATGTCTCTTATTTAAAATACTTTTTGGGCACAATTAACATTCCAAAACATTCACCATCTTTTTTTCCTAAATGTTTGTGATGAATTTTGTGAGCTCTTCTTAACCCTCTAGCGTATTTATTATCAATGTTTCTTAGTATTTTAAATCTTTGATGAATAAAAACATCATGAACTATAAAATAAGCTAATCCATACATAAATATTCCTATTGCAATAGGTAGCCCTAGCCAAAAATTGTATTCCCCCCATAAGACTGTGAAAAACATACTAATAGCAGCATATTGTAAAAAAAACATATCGTTTCTTTCAAACCAGGATTTATGATCTTTTTTGTGATGATCTTTGTGAAGAAACCACATAAATCCATGCATGATATATTTATGCGAAAACCATGCGATAAATTCCATGAAAGAAAATGTTGCAATTACTGTAAATATCCAAATAGCTGTACTCATTTATAATATGTTTAGTCTATAACGAACGTAAGATCTTGCCAGTACATTGATTTTTTGATAGTTAGGAACTCTTATTCTTGTAGATTTAATTTTCAGTGGATTAGTGTTTTTAAGTTTATTTAAAAGTTTTAGATAATACTTATATGCAGTATAAACCCCAAATCTAGCAGAAGATGGTAATAAGAAAATTCCTTTCAAAGCATGAGAAAAGTCGTTATTAATTTCGTTCAATATTATTGTTTTTGATTTTTCATCAAACTTATCAATGTCTAAATTTGGGAAATAGCTTCTATTTAATCCATCATGATCAGCTTTTAAATCTCTTAAGAAATTAACTTTTTGAAATGCTGAACCAAGAGACATAGCGTAGGGTTTTAAATCATTGTATTGCTTTTGATCTCCTTTTACAAAAACTTTTAAACACATAAGTCCAACTACATCAGCAGAGCCATATACATATTCATCAAATTCTTCACTACTCAAATATTGTTTTTTGTTTAAATCAGATTTCATGCTTTTTAAAAAACTATTTACAAGTTCATAGTCGATTTCATATTTATTTAATGTTTTTTGAAAAGAATTAAGTATTGGATTAAGACTTATTTTATCTTTTATTGATTTTTTAAGATCTAGTTCAAATAGATTTAAAAGTTCTTCTTTATTGAAATCGTGGAAACTGTCTACAATTTCATCAGCAAATCTAACGAATCCATATATATTGTAAATGTCCTGCCTTATAGAACTATCAAGCATCTTTGTAGCTAATGTAAAAGAAGTACTGTATGATTCAGTGACGATTCTAGAACAACTTTCTGAAACTTGATCAAATAATTTTTTCATCTTTAATAATTAGGTCACTAACTAGTTTTCCTGAAACAATTGCAGGCGGCACACCAGGACCTGGAACAGTCAATTGCCCACTAAAGTACAAATTTTTGACTTTATTACTTCTTAAATTAGGTCTTAAAAAAGCAGTTTGCATAATTGTGTTGGCAAGGCCATATGCATTGCCTCCATATGAGTTATAATCTTTAATAAAATCTTTAACACAAAAACTTTCTTTAAAAATTATATTATTTTTTAATTTTTGATTTGTTAATTTTTCTAATCTTTCTATTATAATATTAAAATATTTGTCTCTAAATTCTTGGTTGTCCTCCAAGTCTGTAGCTAATGGAATTAAGAAGAAACCATTTTCACATCCATCAGGAGCTGTTTCAAAATTGGTTTTTGATGTAAAATTGGCATAAAAAAGTGGATTTTCAGGCCATTTTGGTTCGTCATAAATATCAGCACTGTGTTCGTCAAAATCAGTATCAAAAAACAAATTATGGTGAGCAACATCTGTTATCTTTTTATCAAATCCAACATAGAACAAAAGCGAAGATGGCGCCCATGTTTTTTTAGACCAGTATTTCTTTGAATATTGTCTGTATCTCTTGTCTAATAATGATTCTGTGTGAGCATAATCAGCTCCTGAAATTATAATATCACAAGAATGTTGTTCTTTATTTATTATTAATCCTTTTACTTTTTTATTTTCTATTAAAATAGATTCAACATTACATTCCGTCTTATATTGAACTCCTAAGGATTTGCCTAAATCTAACATTGATTGAACTACATCATAAAACCCGTTTTTTGGTTGCCAGGTTCCTAAACCAAAATCAGCATAATTCATGAAACTGTAAAAAGCTGGAGTATTGGATGCCTTAGCTCCTAAAAATAATACAGGAAATTCTAGAATAGCTCTTAATCGATGACTTTTAAATCCTTGTCTAACTTCTCTTCTTATGTTACTAATAAAGGATTTTACTTTAAAAACGGTTTTTTTTGTGATAAGCTCTAGAGGAGTTATTCCTGGCATTTTATATAACATATCTTTAACAGCTATATCATAATTATCTTTAGCTTCAATGATAAATTTTTCTAACTCAATCGAACTTCCATTTTCTTCTTTTTCAAAAACCTTTTTAATTTTATCTAACGAATCTTCAATGGATATACTATCATTTTTTCCAAAAAAAACTTTATATGCAGGATCTAGTTTTGAAAGATCATAAAAATCAGATCTTTTTTTATCAAAATCATTAAAAAATCTTTCAAATACATCAGGCATCCAATACCAACTAGGTCCCATGTCAAAAGTAAACCCTTCTTTCTTAAATTGTCTTGCTCTTCCACCAAGAGTGCTATTTTTTTCAACTACTGTTACATTGTAACCTTGCTTTGCTAAATAACAAGAGGCAGATAATGAGGAAAAACCAGATCCAATTATAAAAACATTTTTATTCATTATATGTAATTAAAATTTGTAGTGCGCACGAGAGGACTTGAACCTCCACGAGAAGTTAATCTCACTAGGCCCTCAACCTAGCGCGTCTACCAATTCCGCCACGTGCGCTAAATAGAGTAGTGACCTGGCTGGGGCTCGAACCCAGGACCCTCTCCTTAAAAGGGAGATGCTCTACCAACTGAGCTACCAGGTCTAAAAACTTGTGACTTGGCTGGGGTTCGAACCCAGGACCCTCTCCTTAAAAGGGAGATGCTCTACCAGCTGAGCTACCAAGTCTAAAAATATTTTAGAGGCTGCAAATATAGCTTCAATAAATTTATTAATCAAAGAGATTTTCTTATAAATTTGTCAATCATAATTGTTTAATTAATATATTCACATTCATGGTTAATTCACACATAGTTCTTCTAGGTTACATGGGTTGTGGTAAAACTACTATTTCTAATAAATTAGAAGCAATTCTTAATTTACCTAAGTTTGATCTTGATCAAATTATTGAAAAAGAGTATAAAATGTCTATCTCTGAAATTTTTAATAAAAAAGGTCAAATCGAATTTAGAAGAATAGAAAGAATATTTCTTAAAAAATTATTAAATAATAAAGATAAATCTATTATTTCTTTGGGAGGAGGAACCCCTTGTTATCATGATAATATGGAAATTATTTTAAAATATTCTAAAAATGTTTTTTTTATTAATACTAGTCCAGAACTGCTTTCTGAAAGATTGTTTAAGCAAAGGTCTAAAAGACCAATTATTGAATCAATAAATTCAATCATTAAATTAAAAGAATTTATTTCAAAACATTTATTTGAGAGAATTATATTTTATAATCAAGCAAATCATATAATCTTAGATTCAAACCAAGGAATTGATTCTACATGCAATAAGATAATTGAGAAGATTAATTTATAATAGCATAACAGTCATTTTTTTCAAAAATAACTTCAACATGATCACTCATTGATGTTGAAAGTGAAATACCCTTAAAATCAACTTTTATTGGAAATTTTTTATGATTTCTGTCTATAAGAACTACTGTATTAAAATTTTCAGGAGTCATGTCTAGTAAATATTTAACACAGTAAATTAGAGTCCTTCCAGAATGAAGAACGTCATCGATAAGCACTATCGACTTATTTTTTAAATATTCTTTTTTACAATCTAATTCTATTTTATCTAAAGGGTTTTCCTTATTTATTTTTATAAAAATTATTTCAATGTTAGACTTAGAAATTTGTTTTAATTCTTTTTCAATAATTTCAGCTAAAACATAACCATTTTTATAAACCCCAATAAGAACTATTTCTGAACATTCTAAATTGTTTTCATGAATTTGATAAGCTATTCTTTTAACAATTTTTTTTATTTGATTTGTATTAAGGATTTTATTTTCCAATTTTTAAATTTTATTAAATATAATTATTCATTTAGAAATTCATTAATATCTCTTCTTTCTTTTTTACTTGGCTTACCCTTGAATTTAAAATTATTTTTAGTTTTAAGTAATATTTCTTTTTTTTCATTTTCTGAAATTGGAGTTAAATCTTTTAAATAGAGATCTACAATTTTAGCACCAACTCTTGATGTGGGTAAATCTTGAATATAGAAATTATATAATATTTGTTTTTTTTTCACACTAAATGATGTACCGATAAAAATATCAAATGATGGCTTAACAGATTTGTCTTGCACTTTTATATGACCTTTTTTGCAAGCATTGCTTGCTATTGTTCTGGATTTAAAAATCCTTGTATACCAAAGAAATAGATCAATTCTCATAAATAAATTAAATTTATAATTTATATCAGAAATATAAGAAAATTGTATCTTGCGGCATATTTATTTTAAATGAAAAAATTGATTAGAAACATTATATATTTTTTATTAACTGTAGTTTTATTTTATTCCTGTACTAAAACAGAAGAGGATGAAGCAGAATCTATTCCTTTAAAACCTATATCCACTCAATATGTTGTTGAAAATGATTCTATAATTGAATTCATGAAAACTCATTTTTATAATTACGATGATTTTACTAGTCTATCTTCTAATAGCACAGTTGAATTAATAATCGACACTATTTCTGGAGATAATATTAACAAAACTCCTTTATTTGATCAGGTAACTACAATGAGTATTGATATTTTAGATGAAAATGAAGAATTAGTTCCTCATAATATGTATTATGTGATAAATCGTGAAGGAACTGGGGAAAACCCTACTGTTGCTGATTCGGTTTTTGTCTCTTACAAGGGATTAACTCTTGGAAATAATGTTTTTGATTCTAGAAATAATCCAATTTGGCTTGATAATACAACTGTGGTAAGAGGTTTTAAAGAATTTAATGCATTATTAAAAAGAGGAGATATTTCAACAAATACAAATGGTACATATGAATTTAATAATTTTGGAGTAGGTTTTGTAATAATGCCTTCTTTTTTAGGTTATTACGAAAACAATACTGCCACTATAGAAGCCTATTCGCCACTAATTTTTCAAGTTAATATGCACACCTTAAACACTGCAGATCACGATGCTGATGGGGTTAATTCTATTGATGAAGATTTGAATGGTGATCATATATTTAGTAATGATGATACTGATGGTGATAATATACCGAATTATAGAGATCGTGACGATGATGGAGATGGAATCTTAACTGTTGATGAATACGATGCAGATGGTGACGGAGTTGTCGATGATACTGATGGTGATGGAGTGCCAGATTATTTACAAAACGACAACGATTAAAAATAATACGAAACTCCTAGTAAGTATAATCGACCTTGTGACGTTATATATTGATTTTTAATTTCAGCTTGGTTTTCCATAAAATTAATTTCATTTTTAGTAAACCCTCTTTCAGCTCTTAAATCAAATTCAAATTTTCCGAATTTTAAACCTATTCCGTACTGTAATCCTAAGTTGTATTGATTTTTTAAATCATCTAAATCAATATTATCATAACTCACTCCTCTTATGAACTCAAATCTAGGTCCTGCAAAAATATTTGCCAACCCAAAAACTTTATAACCAAACATCATAGGAATATCAATTTTGTGTTGATTAAAATCAGTCACTATATTAGATTTATTAATTATGACGATTGGAACGTCATAACTGTTTTTTATTTTAGAATAAATTAATTCAGGTCTTATAAAAAAATCATTAATTGTTAGTTTAAGAAAAACCCCAATATGTTGACCATTTCTAGATTCAAAAATATTTATATTAGGATTACTTATTGATTCTATGTTAGCTGAAATATTTAGGTTGCTATTGAAACTTATTCCCCCTTTTATTCCATATTCAAATTGTGAAAATGCATTAAGTGAAATAATAAAGAATAATAAATTAAGTTTCTTCAACTTTCTTTTCTTTTAATCACTTTTAAACTTAAATCAATGATAGATTGAGAATTAATTCCGTATTTATCCATAAGTTGTTTTGGAGTGCCAGATTCTCCGAAAGTATCATTTGTAGCTACAAATTCTTGAGGAACAGGTTTGTTTTTAACTAATACTCTTGCCACACTTTCTCCTAATCCACCTAGAAAATTGTGTTCTTCTGCTGTAACTACACATCCGGTTTTTGAAACAGAATCTATTATAGCCTTTTCATCTAATGGTTTAATGGTGTGAATGTTTATTACTTCAGATGAAATTCCCTGTTTATTCAAAATCTTTGAAGCCTCTAAAGCTTCCCAAACTAAATGTCCTGTTGCTATAATTGTAACATCACTTCCCTCAACTAACTTTACTGCTTTACCAATTTCAAAAACTTGATCTTCTGGAGTAAAAACTGGAACAGCTGGTCTTCCAAACCTTAAATAAACAGGACCTATATAATCTGCAATAGCAATTGTAGCGGCTTTTGTTTGGTTATAATCACAAGTATTGATTACAACCATGCCAGGAAGCATTTTCATTAAACCAATATCTTCAAGTATTTGATGTGTGGCTCCATCTTCACCTAGAGTTACACCTGCATGAGAAGCACAAATTTTTACATTTTTACCAGAATAAGCGATTGATTGTCTAATCTGGTCATACACTCTTCCAGTGGAAAAATTAGCAAAAGTACCAGTAAAAGGAATTTTACCGCCAATTGTTAATCCTGCTGCTATACCCATCATGTTTGCTTCAGCAATTCCGATCTGAAAAAATCTATCAGGATTTTCTTCTATAAATTTATTCATTTTTAATGATCCAATAAGATCTGCACAAAGTGCAACAACATTTGGATTTTTTCTTCCAAGTTCAGCTAATCCGGCTCCAAAACCACTTCTTGTATCTTTTTTTTCTGTATAAGTATATTCTTTCATTGTTAAGTGGTTTTTAATTAATAATCTCCAAGAGTTTCTATGTTTTGAGATAGGGCAGAAGCCAGTTGTTCATCATTTGGTGCTTTTCCATGCCATGCGTGAGTATGCATCATAAAATCCACACCATTACCCATCATAGTCTTTAGTAATATGCAAACAGGTTTTTTCTTACCACAAAGAGATTTTGAATTTAATAATCCTTTTGTTATTTCATCAATGTTATTTCCATTTTCAATTTCTATTACATCCCAACCAAAAGCTTCAAACTTACATTTAATACTTCCCATTGGAAGGACATCATCAGTTGCTCCGTCAATTTGTTTTCCATTTAAATCAACAGTAGCGATTAGATTATCAATTTTCTTAGCTGAAGCATACATAATAGCTTCCCAATTTTGGCCTTCTTGTAATTCCCCATCACCCATAAGTACATAAACTAAATTTGAATCGTTGTTTAGTTTTTTGGCTTCAGCAGCTCCAATAGCAACTGATAAACCTTGACCAAGAGATCCGGAAGCTATTCTAATACCGGGTAGACCTTCATGAGTTGTCGGATGGCCTTGTAATCTAGAATCCAGTAATCTAAATGTGTTTAATTCTTCAATTGGAAAATACCCAGTTCTAGCTAAAACACTGTAAAAAACAGGTGAAATATGACCATTAGACAAGAAAAATATATCTTCATTAATTCCATCCATATCAAACTCTTCTTTTCTAATCATGATTTCATTATAAAGCACAACTAAAAATTCAGTACATCCTAATGATCCTCCAGGATGTCCAGAATTAACTTTATGAACCATTCTAAGAATGTCTCTTCTTACTTGAGTAGTTAACTCATTTAAATTGTTTTGCATAGAGTATTTTTATAATTATAAATTTAATTATATAGACATCTTTAGCAAACTTATTTTGATAATTAAATACATAATTAATTAACAATTGTAAATAGGAGATTTTAATAACTATAGATGATTATATTTGGTCTTTTATTATATGAAATTTAAATTAGAACATAAGGATTCTGAAACTAAAGCTCGAGCTTGTAAAATTGAAACTGATCACGGAGTTATACAAACTCCAATTTTTATGCCTGTTGGTACTGCTGCGTCTGTTAAAGGAGTGGATCAAATGGTTTTAAAAAATGAAATTAATCCTGATGTAATTTTAGCAAATAATTATCATTTATATTTAAGACCTGGACCTGAAATTATTTCAGAAGCAGGAGGAATCCATAAGTTTATGAATTGGAAATCTCCAATTCTTACAGATAGTGGAGGATATCAAGTTTATTCTTTATCAGCAAATAGAAAAATTAATGAAGAAGGGGTTAAATTTAAATCTCATATTGATGGTTCTTACCATTTTTTCTCCCCTGAAAGAGCTGTTAATATTCAGAAGTCAATTGGAGCTGATATAATTATGGCTTTTGACGAATGCACACCTTATCCGTGTGGGTATAATTATGCTAAAAAATCTATGCACATGACGCACAGATGGTTGATTAGATGTATTAATGAGTTTAATAAGAGTGAGCCAGTTCATGGTTATTCTCAAACTTTATTTCCTATTGTTCAAGGAAGTGTTTATAAAGATTTAAGATTACAATCCGCAGAATTTATTTCGGAGACTAATGCTTTTGGAAATGCAATTGGAGGTTTGTCTGTTGGCGAACCTGCAGAAGAAATGTATGCCATGACAGAAGTTGTGTGTAATGTTCTTCCTGAAGATAAGCCTAGATATTTAATGGGCGTCGGGACTCCAATTAATTTGTTGGAAAATATTGCCCTTGGTGTAGATATGTTTGATTGTGTAATGCCAACAAGAAATGCAAGAAACGGTATGTTGTTTACAGCAAATGGAAGAATTAATATCAAAAACGAAAAATGGAAGAATGATTTTAGTCCTATTGATATTGATAATTATTCATATGTTGACACATATTATTCAAAAGCATACTTAAGACATTTATTTACAGTCAAAGAGTCTGTTGGAAGACAAATTGCAACAATTCATAACTTAGCATTTTATTTATGGTTGGTTAGAGAAGCTAGAAATCATATTATAAATGGTACTTTTTTGACTTGGAAAAAACTAATGGTTAAACAAATGGATAACAAATTATAAATTTTTGAAAATTTTAGATAATTATATTATAAAAAAATATTTAATAACATTCACCGCAATGTTATTATTATTTATTCCAATAGGAATTTTAGTAGATCTTTCTGAAAAGATTGATAAATTAAAAGAATTTGATGTTCCTTTTAATGAAATTGTAGATTATTATTCAAATTTTATATGGTATTTCGGAAATACCCTATATCCAATTTTTGTTTTTTTAGCTGTCATATGGTTTACTTCAAAAATAGCCAATAACTCTGAAGTTATTGCGATTTTGAGTTCAGGTATTTCTTTCAATAGATATTTAAAGCCATTTATGATTGCTGCCTCAGTTATAGCTGTTTTTGCTCTTTTTTCAGGTATGTTTATTGTTCCGGAAAAAAATAAAAAATATAATGAGTTTCAATATAAATATCTTAAAAAAAACAAAAAATCTAGAGAAACATCTAAAATTTATAAGCAAGTTAACGACAGTGATTTTGTTTATGTAAGTAGTTATAATCCAACTAGAGAAATGGCTTACGATTTTTCTTATGAAAAATTTATTGAAAATTCTTTAAGTTATAAAATAACTGCTCGCAATATTAGATGGGTATCCGAGGATAGTATATACAGATTAACTGACTATTTCAAGAGAACATTCAAAAATGATAAACAGTTGATTGAATCTAAAAGAATTAAGGACACTATTTTTTCATTTAAAATAAATGAATTGTCAAGTCTTAATTATATGGCAGAAACTCAAAATTTTTTTCAACTTAATAAATTTATTAATCAAGAAATTGAGAGTGGATCTCCTTTAATTAATAACCATTTATTAGTTAGACATAAAAGATGGAGCATACCATTTTCTACATTTGTTTTAACGCTTTTGGCTGTTTCTGTTTCATCTTTTAAAAGAAGAGAGGGTATGGGAATTAATTTAGCATTTGGAATTATTACTGCTTTCACCTTTGTTTTTTTTGATAAATTCTTTGCTGTTATGGTTAGCAAATCTAATTTGTCTCCTTTTCTCGGTGCATGGATTCCGAATTTCGTATTTTTATTATTAGCTTTTTATTTTTTAAAAAATGCAAAAAAATAAACTTAAAAGTTTAATCCATTTTCATTTCATAGTTTTTATTTTTGGATTTACCGCAATATTAGGTTCTTTAATTTCTATAGAATCTCTGGCTTTAGTTTGGTATAGGATGCTAATTGCTTTTATTTTTTTGATACTTATTGCCGTAATTTTTAAAATTAACATAAAAGTTTCCAATAAACTTCTAATTAAATTACTGTTCTGTGGAGTGCTGATTTCTTTGCATTGGATCACTTTTTTTAAAGCAATAAAAGTATCTAATGTATCAATTACTTTAAGTGTTCTTTCGCTTGGGGCTTTTTTAACTTCTTTTTTGGAACCGTTATTTTATAAAAGAAAAATAATTCCATATGAGGTTTTTTTAGGAGTTTTTGTAGTTTTTGGAACTTCCTTAATTTTTAAATCTCAGTACTACTATATTGAGGGAATTTTTTATGCTTTGATTTCAGTTTTTCTAAGCGTAATTTTCGGATTAATTAATGGGAAACTTATTAAACAAACTAGTCCTTTAGTTATATCTATTTATGAACTTTTAGGTGGTGTTATTTTAACAACTTTAATTTTAATTTTTATTGGTGATTTTTCCATTGATTTTTTTAATATTTCTAAAGTTGATTGGTTCTGGCTATTATTACTTGGTTCTGTGTGTACAGCTTATGCTTTTGTGATTTCTGTAAAAGTTTTAAAACATTTGACACCTTATTCTTTAATGATATCGATAAATATGGAGCCAGTTTATGGTATTATTTTAGCAATTATTATTTTAAATGAAAATACTGTATTGTCTACAGAATTTTATATTGGTTTTATATTGATTTTTATTTCCGTTATTTTAAATGGAATAATAAAGCTTCGTAAAAATAAAAGTCTTTAATTTTTTTTTATTTATATATTTGAAAACATTTTATTAATATGGAATATTTAGATTTTGAGTATCCTTTAAAGGAATTAGAGGATCAGTTAGCTGAATGTAAACTAATTGGTGATAAAACAGAGGTTGATGTTTCAGAGACATGTAATAAATTATTAAAAAAAATAGATTCTGTTAAACTAGAAATTTATAAAAATATTTCTCCTTGGCAAAGAGTACAATTATCAAGACATCCATCAAGACCTTATACTCTAGACTATATAAATGCTTTAACTAATGGTTCATTTTTAGAATTACATGGTGATAGAAACATTGGTGATGATAAGGCTATGATTGGTGGATTTGGAAAAATCAATGATCAATCTTTCTTGTTCATTGGTCAACAAAAGGGATATAATACAAAAACACGTCAATATCGTAATTTTGGTATGGCTAATCCGGAGGGATATAGAAAAGCTTTGAGGTTGATGAAGTCAGCAGAGAAATTTAAAATTCCTATTGTTACTTTAATTGATACACCTGGTGCTTTTCCAGGTTTAGAAGCAGAAGAAAGAGGACAAGGAGAAGCTATAGCTCGAAATATTTTTGAAATGTTTAATATTAAAACTCAAATTATTTCAATTGTAATAGGTGAAGGGGCTTCAGGAGGAGCCTTGGGAATAGCTATTGGAGATCATGTAATGATGCTCGAAAACACTTGGTATTCCGTAATATCTCCTGAATCATGTTCTTCTATTCTATGGAGAAGTTGGGATTTTAAAGAAAAAGCTGCCGAAGCTTTGAAATTAACACCTAATGACATGAAAAAAAATAAATTAATTGACAAAATTATACCTGAACCATTAGGTGGTGCTCACAATGATAGAGACAAGGTGTTTAAATCGGTAAAAAAAGCTATCATTAACTCATTTAATCTTCTATCACAAAAAAAAGTTGACGATTTGATAAATGAAAGAATGAACAAGTTTACTTCAATGGGAGTATTTGATGAATGAAATTATTAGATATTAACAATTATTTCGGTTTATTAACAAATTCATGTTTGTTATATAGTTCTTTTTCATAGTTAAATCTATTTTACTTTTTCTAAGTTAGTTGTATGGAAAAAATCAAACCAAATTTTGATAGATCTTTTAAAAACCCTCAGGTAGTGTCTTTTGAAAAAGGTAAACTTCCTCCTCAGGCTTTAGATTTAGAAGAAGTTGTTTTGGGAGCAATGATGATTGATAAAAAAGGTGTCGACGCAGTTATTGATATTTTACACTCAGAAGCATTTTATAAAGAAGCTCATCAACATATTTTTCAAAGTATAGTTAAACTATTTGAAAATACAGAACCTATAGATTTACTAACGGTATCTACTAAACTTAAATCTGATGGTAAATTAGAAAAAGCTGGAGGAGATTATTATTTAGTTCAATTAACTCAAAAGGTGTCGTCTTCTGCTCACATTGAATATCATGCAAGAATTATTTTACAAAAATATATACAAAGAAGTTTAATAAGGATTTCAACTGAAATTATTGAAGAATCTTATGATGAAACTAAAGATGTTTTTAATTTATTAGATAAGGCAGAATCTAAATTATATGATGTTACTCAGGGAAATATTAAAAAATCCACAGAAACAGCTCAAAGTTTAGTAATACAAGCAAAGAAAAAAATAGAAGAAATATCTAATAAAGATGGACTTAGTGGAATTCCCTCTGGATTTTCAGAACTTGATAAATTGACATCTGGGTGGCAACCAAGTGATTTAGTTATTATAGCAGCTCGACCTGGTATGGGTAAAACAGCCTTAACTCTATCTATGGCTAGAAACATAGCTGTAGCCCAAAATATTCCAATTGCTTTTTTCTCTTTGGAAATGTCATCGATACAGTTAATTACAAGACTTATTTCCTCTGAAACAGGATTGTCCTCTGAAAAATTAAGAACAGGTAATTTAGAAAAGTTTGAATGGGAACAATTAAACGTTAAAGTGTCTGCTCTTGAAAATGCACCTTTGTTTATTGATGATACTCCATCACTATCTATATTTGATTTAAGAGCGAAAGCAAGACGATTATCTTCTCAACACGGTATAAAATTAATTGTCATTGATTACCTTCAACTTATGACCGCTGGAGGATCAAATAAAAATGGTAATCGTGAACAGGAAATATCTACGATTTCTAGAAATCTAAAAGCATTAGCAAAGGAACTGGATGTTCCAGTTATCGCATTATCTCAATTATCTAGAGCCGTTGAAACTAGAGGAGGTAGCAAAAGACCAATTCTTTCAGATTTAAGAGAATCTGGAGCTATTGAACAAGATGCTGATATTGTTTCGTTTATTTATAGACCTGAATATTATAAAATAGATGAATGGGATGATGAGGAAAGAACTCCCTCTGCAGGTCAAGCTGAATTTATTGTAGCTAAACATAGAAATGGAGGTCTAAATAATATTAAACTTAAGTTTGTTTCTAATCTTGGAAAATTTGAAAACTTAGATAATTTTGAAACCCCTTTTGAATATCAATCTAAAATAAACAAGGATAGTCTTAAGGTCAACCCAGATCAAGCTTTTGAAAGCGGAGGATATAGAGAAGATAATGAAGATATGCCTTTTTAAAAACTCTCTATTTAACTTTATTTACAATTTCTGCAAATGCTTCAGAATTATTCATTGCTAAATCAGCAAGGACTTTTCTATTTATGTCAATATTATTAGCTTTTAATTTACCCATTAGTTCAGAATAAGATAGACCATGTAATCTAGCTCCTGCATTAATTCTAGTAATCCAAAGTGCTCTAAATGTTCTTTTCTTATTTTTTCTATCTCTGTAAGCATAAGTTAAACCCTTTTCAACAGCATTTTTTGCTACTGTCCAAACATTTTTTCTTCTACCGAAATAACCTTTAGCTTGTTTAAGAATTTTTTTTCTTCTTTGTCTTGAGGCTACTGAATTTACTGATCTTGGCATTTTTAATTATTTTTGGATAAGGTGTCTTGTTATGATCTTTAAACCTTTTTCCTGGTTAAACTTGATTTTCAAACCGTTTTATTTCAAACGTAATTGTTTTTTGATATTATCACTATCACTATCACTTACTAATCCAGAATGAGTTAATTTTAACTTTCTTTTTTTAGATTTTTTAGTTAATATGTGACTTTTAAAAGCGTGTTTTCTCTTAATTTTACCTGTTCCAGTTACTTTGAATCTTTTCTTTGCACTGGACTTTGTTTTCATTTTAGGCATAACTTCTTAATTATTTATTTCTTAGGGGCAACAAACATAATCATTTTTTTTCCTTCCATAGTAGGTAAAGACTCAACTTTTCCATATTCTTCTAATTCTTGGGCTAGTTTTAGTAATAATATTTGTCCTTGTTCTTTAAAAATTATTGATCTTCCTTTAAAAAAGACATAAGCTTTTAATTTAGCTCCTTCTTTTAAAAATTTTATTCCATGTTTCTTTTTAAATTGATAATCATGTTCATCAGTTTGTGGACCAAATCTAATTTCCTTAACAATTACTTTAGTAGATTTAGCCTTTATTACTTTGTCTCTTTTTTTCTGTTCGTATAAGAATTTTTTATAATCTAGTATTTTACAAACAGGGGGTGAAGCTTTTGGAGATATTTCTACAAGATCTAATTCTAGCTCATCAGCAAGTTCAATTCCTTTTTCAAGTGGGTATACACCAACTTCTACATTGTTTCCAACGAGTCTAATTTCCTTAGCTCTAATAAACCCATTAATCTTATGTGGATTTTCTTTAATTATTCTAGCAGGTCTCCTGCTTCTTTTTCTTCTAATTGCTATAGCTGTAAGTTTAAATTATTAAAATTCTTTTATCATTTTTGATGATTTGCTTTTTATAAATTTTATAAAATCATCAATATTCATTTTTCCGATGTCTTTTCCTCCATGTGCTCTAATAGGAAATATTTTTTCATTAATTTCTTCATCACCAATAATCAACATGAATGGAACTTTATTAAGTTCTGATTCACGAATTTTTTTTCCTACTGTTTCACTTCTGTCATCTACAGTGGCGCGAATTTCGTCATTTTCTAGTAATTTTAAAACTTTTTCACTATATATTTTATGTTTTTCTCCTACAGGAATAATTGAGACTTGATTTGTAGTTAGCCATAAAGGAAAATTCCCACCCGTATGTTCTATTAATATTGCAATAAACCTTTCCATACTTCCAAAAGGAGCTCTATGAATCATAACAGGTCTTTGTGATTTATTATTCTTATCTATATAGCTTAATTCAAATCTTTCAGGAAGATTGTAATCCACTTGTATTGTTCCTAGTTGCCATTCTCTTCCAAGTGCATCTTTAACCATAAAATCTAATTTTGGACCATAAAACGCAGCTTCTCCATATTCAATTTTATAGTTTAAACCCTTTTCTTTAGTGGCGTTCACTATAGCGTTTTCAGCTTCTTTCCAATTTTCATCAGATCCAATATATTTACTTTTATCTTCAGGATCTCTTAGAGAAACTTGAGCGGTAAAGTTTTCGAATCCAAGTGATTTAAAAACATAAAGGACAAGATCAATCACATTTTTAAATTCAGAGTTTAATTGATCTTGTGTGCAAAAAATATGAGCATCATCTTGAGTAAAACCTCTAACTCTTGTCAAACCATGAAGTTCACCACTTTGTTCGTAACGATATACAGTCCCAAATTCAGCATACCTCACAGGTAGTTCTTTATAACTCCACTGTTTTGCATTATACATTTCACAATGATGAGGGCAATTCATTGGTTTTAATAAAAATTCTTCTCCATCTGCCGGGGTTGTAATAGGTTGAAAACTGCTTTCTCCGTATTTTTGATAATGACCAGAAGTCATGTATAGTTCTTTGTTACCAATATGAGGTGAAATAACTTGTTTGTATCCAGCTTTTTTTTGTGCCTTTTTTAAAAAATCTTCTAGTCTTTCCCTTAATTCAGTTCCTTTTGGTAGCCATAATGGAAGACCCTGTCCTACTTTATTTGAAAATGTGAATAATTCTAGTTCTTTTCCAAGTTTTCTGTGATCTCTTTTTTTTGCTTCTTCTAAAAGTTCTAAATGTTCTGTAAGCTCCTTTTGTTTTGGAAAAGAAACCCCGTAAACTCTAGTAAGTTGTTTATTATTTTGATTAGCTCTCCAATAAGCACCTGCAACACTCATTAACTTTACTGCTTTAATATATCCTGTATGTGGAATGTGTCCCCCTCTACATAAATCAGTAAAATCATCATGATCACAAAATGTTATCTCTCCGTCGTCTAAATTTGTTATTAATTCTACTTTGTATTCATTTCCAATACTAGAGTAGTATTCTAAAGCAGATTTTTTTGAAATTGATCTTAATTTAAATTGATGTTTCTCTCTTGCAATTTCAATCATTCTCTTTTCAATTTTATGAAAATCTTTTTCAGACATTGCATGTTTGCCGAAATCAACATCATAATAAAATCCGTTTGAAATAGCAGGACCTATAGTTAGTTTAATGTCGTTATAAAATTCTTTTAAAGCTTGTGCAAGTAAATGAGCTGAAGAATGCCAAAATGCTTTTTTACCTTCGGAATCATTCCAAGTATAAAAAGTTAAATCTCCATCTGTTGATAATTCAGTAACAGTTTCAATTGTTTCTCCATTGAATTTTGCAGAAATTATATTTCTAGCTAATCCTTCACTAATTGAAGACGCTATTTGAAAAGGAGTTGAACCAATTTCATATGATCTTGAAGCTCCATCGGGAAATTTAATTTGAATCATTTATAAAAATATTATTGCAAATATAATATCATTGAATTACTTAACAACTTAACTGTCTTTTTTTTTAAATATTGAATCTACAATATTTTTTAAACCTCTGACACCTTGAACAACAGCGATTACACATACAATTATACTAATTATAAAAACAATTGTAAACCATGGGTGATCTTCATTTTTTAAAGATTGAAACATTAGAGTAGGTCCCAGAAACATGAAAAAAAATGATATTATAATAAGTTTAAATCCTTTACTAAATAAATTATTTTTCATTACAAATTACTATTAATTGCTTTTCTAACACTTTTATGAATATTTAAGAGTTCAATTGCCTTTTTCTCATCTATGTCTAAGGCATTCATAACAATTTTTTTTGCTCTATCAACTAATTTGATATTTGAAAGCTGCATGTCTATCATTTTATTTCCCTTTATTTTACCAATTTTAATCATTGATACTGTTGAAATCATATTTAAAACCAATTTTTGAGCAGTTCCAGCTTTCATTCTTGAACTTCCTGTTATTACTTCAGGACCAACATTTATTGAAATAGGAAAATCACTTATATTAAATAAAGGACTTCCTGGATTGCATGTGATACAGCCTGTTGTTATTTTTTGTTTGAAGCATTCTTTTAAAGCACCTATAACGTATGGAGTTGTTCCAGATGCCGCAATTCCAATCACAAAGTCATTTTTATTGATTTCATGTTTATTTAAATCTTCCCATCCTTTGTTAATATTATCTTCGGCATTTTCGATGCTTTTACGTATAGCTTTATCTCCTCCTGCTATAATACCATTAACTAGTTTTGAATCTACTCCAAACGTAGGTGGGCATTCTGATGCATCAACAACACCCAACCTTCCACTCGTCCCAGATCCTATATAAAAAAGTCTTCCTCCTTTGTTGAATTGTTCAACTACTTTTATAATTAATTTATTAATGTTCTCTAATTCTTTTTGAACACTAAAAGCAACAGATTGGTCTTCTTTATTAATTATTTTTAATAATTCTAATGAAGATTTTAATTCTAAATCATCATAATTTGAATTTGATTCTGTTATTTTTTCAAAACTCATAAATTATTTTTAATCAAAAACCCCATCTGGGGCATCTTCTTTTGATAGTCTAAAGTAATCAAATTCAGAAACTCTGTAGTAACCTAGAGGAAATTTTTCAGGATTTGATTGATTTATAATATTTCCTTTTATAATTGAACTCGCCGAGGAGAAGGGTCTTCCGTTTTGTGCTCCAGCTTGAGCGGTTAAAATGTTAAGATAATTAAAACCTTCTTCTGTTAGTCCTGACATTTCAACATATACAAACTCATTATTTTTAAAATATTTGGTTTTATCTATAAAAAAAGAAAATGTGAATTGATTTCCGTTAGTATAAAGATCTCTGGATAATAAATAATCATAGTTATCACCATTTCCTTTTGGTCCAAATTTCCAAAGATTAAAATCAACTATTTCTTTAGGATCTGTAAATGTTATTAATAATTCTATTTCATCCTTGTTAAGTGACTTCCTATCACCAAAAACTACTGATTCAATTCCTGAAACTTTTATTAGTTTTTCTGATGAATAATAATTTTGGTTCTCTAATTTGACAAAGAATTCATAATCTTCTTCATAATTTATATAGCTGATTTTATTTGTGTAATATTTTTTTTCAGAATTATATATTAAGTTAATATTTCCGTTTTTAGTTTTAACGTAGACCTCAGCCTCAGCCGTTAAAGTATTATTTTCGTCAAAATATGGAGCTGTCTTACTCACCATTACTGTAGCAGTGGCAAAATCTTCATTGATGTTTTTAAAAATTGAAGCGTCCAATACTATTCTTTCGTCAGAATAATTGGTGTCAATATTTATAACTTTTTCACAGCTATAGAAAATTATAATTATAGTATAAAAAAAATATTTTTTCATTTAAAATTTAAAATTATAAGATATACTTGGAACAATTCCGAAAATAGATAATTGAATGGCTTCATTTTTTAAAGTCTTTTCATTTTGCTGGAAAGTTATAGAATTTGCATTGTCTCGATTATAAATATTATAAAATCCAAAAACCCATTCACTTTTATAATCTTTTTTTTTGTTTTTATTAGTTACAAGAGTTACAGACATATCAAGTCTGTGATAGTTTGGTAGTCTATTTGAATTCCTTTCCCCGTAATTAGGTATAATTAAATTCATGTACGTGTATTGCCCTACAGGATAATTTGTTGGTTGTCCTGTTTGAAATATAAAATTAGTATTAAATGTTAATTTTTTATTCAATTTATAATTGGACACAAAACTAAAGTCATGTGTTTTGTCATATGCTGTATTGTACCAATTTCCCATATTAATTCCAGTTTCATAGATGTTACGTCCTGTAGTTTTTTGTTCTGATTTTGAAAGGGTATAAGCAATCCAGTAATTATGTCTGCCTTTATTTTTTTTAAATAAAAATTCCATCCCATATGCTCTTGCTTTTCCTGCTAATAATATTCTTTCTACAGCTGCGTTAGCAACTAAATCTGCTCCTGGTATATAATCTAGTCTGTTTTTAATTTTTTTATAAAAAACTTCAGTTTCTAATTTATTTCCATTTTTTAATTTAGAGTGATAACCAAAAGCCAATTGATCTAATTGCTGTGGTTTTAAGTAAGGTCCGCTCGGAGCCCAAATATCCAGTGGAGCAGGAGCATTAGTGTTAGATATTAGATGAATATATTGATTTAATCTGTTGTAGCTTAATTTAATAGCTTGATTTTTAAAATTATAAGAAAAATTAAATCTTGGCTCAAAATTATAAAAGGATTTAATAGTTTTTGAATTATTGGGATTTAGATATTCTCCAATTATTTCAGCCTCTTTGTAAATACCAAGATCTTGATCAAAATTTAATGGGTTGTCATTTATGTATCTGTTAAGACCGTCTTGTTTGAATCTTAAAAATTGATTTAATCTAAAACCGTATCTAAGAGATATATTTTGAGAGGCTTTATGAACCACATCAAAATAAGCCGCATTTTCTAAAGCAAACTTTTTTTCAAGTAATGTAAAATTAATACCTGATTGGTTAATTGGACTAATTTCACCAGGATTAAATTCGTAGTAAATAGAGTTTAATCCATAGTTGAATTGTATTTTATTGGAATAATAATTTTTTAAATCAAACTTGATGTTTAAATTTTTAATTCCTGAATTCCAATCAAAACCAACGAAGTTTAGTGTCAACCCATAGTAGTAATCGCTAAAAATTAAAGAAGTATTAGAAAAGGTTTTTTCATTAATTAAGTGATTCCATCTTAGATTGAATGTTGAGTTTCCATAGGTGTTAGAAAACGTATCGCTGAGTTTAAATTTGTCTCTTCCAAAATATCCAGAGAAATACAAGGTGTTGTTTTTATCAATTTTATAGTTTGATTTAGTATTAATATCATAAAAATAAGCTACGTTTTCAATATCAGTAAATTTCAAGAAAAGGTGGGCGTAAGATCCTCTTGTTGCAATTAGATACGAACCTTTATTCTTTTTTATTGGACCTTCACCCAGTAATCTACTTGATATTATTCCTATTCCACCACTTAAAGAATGTTTTTTACTATTACCGTCTTTTTGATAAACGTCCAAAACTGAAGAAAGTCTTCCCCCATATGAGGAAGGAATACCACCTTTGAAAAGCTTAACCTCTTTTATCGCATCAGAATTAAAAATAGAAAATAGACCAAATAAGTGAGATGAACTGTAAATTATAGCTTCATCAAACAAAATTAAATTTTGGTCCGCAGCACCTCCTCGTACATTGAATCCACCTGTTCCTTCTCCTGCATTTGATACACCAGGAAGTAATTGAATAGTTTTTAAAACATCAGATTCACCAAATAGTACAGGAGTTTGTTTGATTGTTTGGTTTGATAAGATATTCAAACTCATTACAGGTTTTGTTATATCAATCTCTTCAGCATCTTTTATGACAACAACTTCCTCTAAATTTTCTATATTTTGAGTTAAGAAAAATGTAGTATTGACGTTTTTTATTAAATCTATTTTAGTTGAGATGTTTTTGTATCCAATAGAGCTTATTTGAATTTCATAATTTTTTTCAGGAAGAGTTATTGAGAAAAATCCATAAGTATTTGTTATTGTTCCGGAATTAATACTTGGAATTATTATGTTAGCACCAATTATAGATTCGTTACTGTTTTCATCTAAGACATAACCACTTAATGTATATTTATCTTGTGAATAAATAAAATTTATTGATAAATAGAGAATTATAAATAAAAACTTTTTAGGCATCAAAATTTAATAGATTTATTTAACTCAATTAGATCAAATAATATGCCAGTAAATTTAGTTTTTATATTTAGAATCTAATCCTTTTTTAATAGAGTCTAAAAATTCTTGAGTGTTTAAATAATGTGTTCTATTTAAATCTTTTCCATGAATTAGTACCGCTAAATCTTTTGTCATTTGACCATTTTCAACTGTTTGAATACAAACTGTTTCAAGTGTTTTGCAAAAATCAATAAGTTCAGAGTTATTATCAAGTTTTCCTCTGTGAGCTAGACCTCTAGTCCATGCAAATATTGAAGCTATAGGGTTAGTAGAAGTTTCATTCCCTTTTTGGTGTTCTCTAAAATGTCTAGTTACTGTTCCGTGAGCAGCTTCTGCTTCCATTGTTTTACCATCAGGGGTAACAAGAGTTGAAGTCATTAAGCCTAATGATCCAAATCCTTGAGCTACTGTATCAGATTGAACATCACCATCATAGTTTTTACATGCCCATACAAAACCACCATTCCATTTCATTGCAGCTGCAACCATATCATCAATTAACCTGTGTTCATATGTAATTCCAGCGGCTTTAAATTTATCTTCAAATTCGTTTGTAAAAACTTCCTGAAAAACATCTTTAAAACGTCCGTCGTATGCTTTTAAAATAGTGTTTTTTGTAGATAAGTATAATGGCCATTTTTTTGTAAGTGCTTGATTCATGCAAGATCTAGCGAATCCATAAATTGAAGAATCAATATTATACATACTCATTGCTACTCCGTTTTCTTGAAAATTATACACTTCCCAGCTTTTAGGTTTATCTCCGTTTTCTGGGGTGAAGGTCATTGTTAATTTTCCTTTTCCATGAGTTACTATATCTGTTGCTTTATACTGATCACCAAAAGCATGTCTACCAATACAAATTGGTTTAGTCCATCCTTGAACGTATCTTGGAACGTTTTTCATTATTATAGGTTCTCTAAAAACCGTTCCACCAACAATATTTCTAATTGTTCCATTAGGTGATCTCCACATTTTTTTAAGTGTGTATTCTACAACTCTTTCTTCATCAGGAGTTATTGTCGCACACTTAATACCAACATTATATTTTTTTATGGCTTCAGCTGAATCGATAGTGACTTGATCATCTGTAAAGTCTCTATGTTTTACACTTAAATCAAAATATTTAATATTAATGTCAAGGTAGGGTAGAATTAATTTAGTTTTAATAAAATCCCAAATAATTCTAGTCATTTCATCACCATCTAACTCAACTACTGGGTTTTTTACTATAATTTTTTTCATGAAGTTTTGGGGGATAATTATCTCTTAATTTCTTTTATTCTAGCTTTTTTACCTCTTAATTCTCTAAAATAATAAATTCTTGATCTTCTAACTCTTCCTCTTTTATTAACTTCTATTTTTTGGATGGCAGGTAAATTAATTGGGAATATTCTTTCAATTCCAATTGTACCAGACATTTTTCTTATTGTAAAAGTTTTAGTAAGACCAGTACCTTTGATTTGAATCACAACTCCTTTAAAAAACTGAGTACGGACTTTATCTCCTTCTCTAATTTCATAATAAACTGTTATTGTATCTCCTGATTTGAATGTTGGGATTTCTTTTTTGGTTACAAATTCATCTTGTACGAATTTTATTAAAGATTCCATTTTGATAAGATTTTAAATTTATTTAATACAACATACACGATTATCGTCAGTGGTTATAATAAATCGATTGCGAAATTACATTTTTTTTTTATTTATAGAAAGAATTCAGTCAAAAATATCTGGTCTTAGTTTTTTTGTTCTTTCTAAAGCTTTTTCCTCCCTCCATAGCTCGATCTTTGCTTTATTTCCGGAAAGAAGGATTTCAGGAACTTTTAAATCTTCAAACGACGATGGTCTAGTGTACACAGGAGGAGCCAATAAATCATCCTGAAATGAATCCGTTAAAGCAGAGGTTTCGTCTCCTAATACTCCTGGAATTAACCTTATTATTGAGTCGCATAATACAGCTGCCGGTAGTTCACCTCCAGAAAGAACGTAATTACCAATAGAAATCTCTTTTGTTATTAAACTGTCTCTGACTCTTTGATCTACTCCTTTATAATGACCACATAAAATAATTAAATTACCCATCAATGACAATCTGTTTGAAATTTTTTGACTTAACATTTCTCCATCAGGTGTCATGTAAATTACTTCATCGTATATTCTTTCTTTTTTTAATGAATCAATACATTTTTTTATAGGTTCAATCATCATTACCATTCCAGCACCTCCACCAAATTGATAATCATCTACTTGTCTTCTTTTACTTGAAGCATAATTCTTTAGATCATGAAAGTTAATTTCAATTAATTTTTTATCAATTGCTCTTTTTAATATTGAAGCATTAAAAGGACTTTCAATTAGTTCAGGAAGAACACTTATTATATCAATTCTCATCATTATTCAAAAATAAGCCTTTCTTTTTCACCACTAGGAGTTACAAATATCATTTGATTTATTTTCATAGAAGAATTGAAATTTAAAAGATCTTCAGTTTTTTTGATTTGCGTGTTGTTAATTTCTGTTAACGCATAGCCTGTTTTTACACCCATTCTATAAAGAGAACTGTTCCTCAAGTTTGAAACCCTTAAACCATGTGTAATTTTATAAGTCTTTAATTCATCTTCAGTCATGTTTTTTAATTGCATTCCTAAAAAACTTACATTGTTATTTTTTTCTAAAGTCACTTTCAATTTAATATTTTTATAATCTCTAATAATTCCTACAGAAATTTTATCACCAGGCCTTTTTGTACTCAAATAACCTGACAAGTCAGAGAATTTTTCAATTTTCATATTATCCAAGCTAATAATTACATCACCTTTTTTTATACCAGCTCTGGCAGCTCCCATTTCTAATTCTATATCATTTACATAAAAACCCTCCGTCAGATCGATATTAAGTTCATTAGCAGATTTTGAGTTTAATCCAAACCCAGTTACGCCAAGTAGTCCTTTTTGTACATTTCCAAACTCAATTATATCCTCAAAAATTTTTCTAGCTACATTGCTGGGCACTGCAAATGAATATCCTACAAATCCGCCCGTTCCACTTGTTATAGCTGTATTTATCCCAATTAAATCACCATTGGTATTAACTAATGCGCCACCACTATTTCCAGAGTTGACAGCAGCATCAGTTTGAATAAATGATTGGTTTTTGGAATCAAAATCATTTAAATCCCTTGATTTTGCACTTATTATTCCTGCGGTAACAGTTGAAGTTAAATTAAAAGGATTACCCACAGCAAGTACCCACTCACCAATTTTGGTTTCATCAGAATCAGCAAATCTTATGTAGGGAAAAGATTCTTCTCCAATAATCTTTAATACGGCAATATCAGAAACTTCGTCACTACCAAGTAGTTCAGCAGTATATGTTTTATTGTCATTTGTCGTAATTTCTATTGTACTAGCATTTTCAATTACATGATTATTTGTAATTATATATCCATCTTCTGAAATTATAACTCCTGAACCCATTCCAACTCTAGTTTTATTTCCTTGATCATTAAAATAATCCCATAATGATGAGTTTCCTCTGGATATACTAGTATTTTTTACATGAACTACAGAATGTATTGTTTTTTCTGCAGCAGAAACAAAATCACTAGTTGGTAATATGTTATTACTTGATGATGGATTAAATGAAATGTTAACCATGTTATCCTTTTCATCACTTATATTGTTATTTGAATGATCATAGTAAAGGTTGTGAACGGATAATGCTAAAAAACCCCCAAATAGTGAAACAAAAAAAGTTAATACTAATTTTCTCATAATTATATTTTAATCAAAATTATATTTTTAAAATTTAGTAAAATATATTTTTAACTACTTTTTAACAACTTATACTTTTTTATATATTCGTATTTTTAATAATAGATGATAATTAAATTTCAAAAATATCAAGGTACAGGAAATGATTTTATAATTATTGATAACACTGATTTATCTTTTCCATCTGAAAACATTTCTTTAATTAAACAGCTGTGTGATCGTAAATTTGGAATTGGTTGTGATGGTTTGATATTGATAAACCCCTCAAATTCATCAGATTATTTAATGAATTATTATAATTCTGATGGTAATTTAGGTTCTATGTGTGGAAATGGAGCAAGATGTTCTGTTAAATTTGCCCAAAACCTTAATATAATTAAAAATAAAACTGTTTTCACTGCATTTGATGGTTTACATGACGCATTGATCTCTGATGATCAAATAACTTTATCGATGAAACCAGTCAATGACATTATAAATTATGGAAATGATTTATTTCTTAACACAGGGTCTCCTCATTATGTTCAGTTAGTTAGTGATATAGAAAACTTTGATGTTTTAAATCAAGGTAGATTAATAAGAAATAATTCAATTTTTAAAAATAATGGAGTTAATGTAAATTTCGTTCAGCTTATTTCTAAATCTAAATTTTCTGTAAGAACATATGAAAGGGGAGTGGAAAATGAAACACTTTCTTGCGGAACAGGTGTTACGGCTGTAGCATTAGCAATGTTTGAATTAAATAAAACCTCTTTAAATAAATTGAAAATAGCAACAAAGGGGGGAGATTTATCAGTAGAATTTAATAAAACTTTAAGAGGATATGATAATATATCACTTACTGGATCCGTAAAAATGGTTTATAGTGGTGAAATTCAAATTTAAATGATGGAAAATAAATCATTATATAAATTCATAATTGGGTTAGGAGTTACATGTTTTTTGTTTTTAGCTCTAATGTTTACTATTAACTACTACAACACTTATTATGCTGAAAACACAAGTTTTAATGAAGAGAAAATTTATCTATATATTCCAACAGGATCAGGCTTAGATAAATTAAAAAAACAAATCTCTCCTTTTTTAAATGATTCATCTACTTTTTTTGATGCAGCCTACAATACTAAATATTTATTAAATATAAAAGCAGGTAAATACGAAATTAAAAAAGGTTTTTCAAATAAAGAGATTATAAACTCTTTGAAATTTAATAACATTCCAATTAAAGTTACCTTTAACAATATTGAAAGGTTAGAAAATTTAGCCTCAAGAGTTTCTAATTATATAGAAGCTGATAGTTTAAGTTTAATCAATTCATTTAACGAAGAATTATTTTTAAAAACAAATAATTTGAATTCTGAGTCCATTTTTGCAATTTTTTTACCTAATACTTATGAATTTTATTGGAATACAAATGCAGATCAGTTCCGTAACAAGATGCTTGATCAATACAATTTGTATTGGAATAGCTCCAGAAAAGAAAAAGCAAAATCTTTAAATTTAAGCCCCGTTGAAGTTTCAGTTTTAGCTTCAATAGTCCAAAGAGAAACTCCAAAAGTTGATGAAAGACCTACTATTTCAGGTGTATATTACAATAGATTAAAAAAAAGCATGAAATTACAAGCCGATCCAACTGTCGTATATACAATTAAGGAAAAGAAAGGTTTTGATAAAAAAATTCGAAGGGTTTTGTATAGAGATCTCAAGATAAAATCTCCCTACAATACTTACATTAATAAAGGACTTCCACCTGGACCAATTTATATGTCAGATTTTTCTTCAATAGAATCTGTATTGAATTTGGAAAATAATGATTATTTGTTTTTTGTAGCAGATGTAAAAAGACCGGGTTATCATATTTTTGCTAAAACATATAGACAGCACAATAAAAATAAGCGTCAGTATACCAATTGGCTAAGAAAAAAAAATATAAGAAGATAAAATACTGATTTACAGATAATTAAAATTTTATGTATGTTTGCCGAATATTCAAATTGATTTTATTTTATTATCAACAGCAATGCATAGTATTTTCAAAAACAATTTAGTGCTACCAATATTATTTATTTTAAGCACTTCATTTATCTCCAATAATACAATTAAAACATTTGATAGCACTTATATCGATCTGGACTATATCGTTTCATCAGAAGCATATGTTGAAATTCCCAACTATGTTTTTTTAATTAATGATTATACTGGCTTTAAAGAGTTACTAGGTTTTAAGGAATCAAGTGGTAGATACAATCGTGTTAATAAATTTGGTTTTATGGGTAAATATCAATTTAATTTGAATACTCTTAAGATGTATAGAATTAATGATTCTAGCTATTTTATTAATAATGCCAAGCTGCAAGAAAGAGTTTTTTTAATTAATGTTCAAAGAAATAAATGGATATTAAGAAAGGATATAAAATGGTTTGTTGGAACTGTAATTAACGGAACCAAAATTAGTGAATCCGGAATAATTGCAGCTGCTCATTTAGCTGGACCTGGAAATGTGAAAAAATATTTACGATCTGGTGGAAAAGACGATAAAAAAGATGCCTTTGGGACATCAATTTCCAAATATATTAAATATTTTAAAAATTTTGACCTATCTATGGTTGAAGCTATAAGAAAGCCAAAAGTTTAATCACTTTGTATTAAAAAAATAGCAGGCCGTTTATTTATATCAATTTTAGTTGATTTCCACTCTTTAACTTTTTTGGTTTTAATATATTCAGTTGTTAAAGTTATATCACAAGCAATACATAATTTTGTCTCAGGTTTTAGAACTTCCAATAATACGGAAACAAACTTGTTGTTTCTGTAAGGTGTCTCCATAAAAATTTGAGTAGTAATAATTGATGTTTTCTCTAAATTTTTTATTTTACTTTTTCTTTCGTTTTTTTCAATTGGAAGGTAACCATTGAACTTGAAGTTTTGACCGCTCATACCTGATGCCATTAAGGCTAACAATATAGAAGATGGACCGACAAGAGGAACTACTTTAATTTTACTTTGATGTGCTAATCTAACAATCTCAGATCCTGGGTCAGCAATCCCAGGACATCCTGCATCAGAAATTAAAGCGATGTCATTTCCGTTTAAACATGGATTTAAAAAATCATTAAATTCCTCTTGTTTAGTGTGTTTATTTAAGATTGAAATATTTAGTTCAGATTGTTTTTTTTGTGGCGTTATTTTTTTAATAAAAACTCTTCCTGGTTTTTCATTTTCGAAAATAAAAAATTTAGTCTTGCTAATTAAATTTTGGTGTGACACAAGGAATTTATTGTCTTCAGACTCACCAAGTTTATTAGGAACTAGGTAAAGTTTTCCAATACTCATTTAAATAAAGATTATACCGTAAACTTTTTAGATAAATCTTCAACATATTTTCTAAATTGTTTGTCTGTAAAAGATAAATTATCAACTGTTTTACAAGCATGAAGAACAGTGGCATGATCTCTTCGGCCTATTTGAGAACCGATACTTGCAAGAGATGCTTTTGTGAATTTTTTTGCAAAGAACATTGCTAATTGTCTTGCCTGAACTATGTGTCTTTTTCTTGTTTTTGACTGAAGGGTAGAAACATCCATTTGGAAATATTCAGAAACTATTTTTTGAATATAATCTATAGAAACCTCTCTTTTGGTGTTTTTGACAAATTTTTCGACCACACCTTTAGCTAATTCAATTGTAATTTCTTTTTTGTTAAATGATGATTGTGCTATAAGTGAAATAACGGCACCCTCAAGTTCTCTAACATTAACCTTTATGTTTTTGGCTACATAGTCAATTACCTCATCTGAAATTTCAACTCCGTCTCTGTAAAGTTTATTTTTAAGTATGGAAACTCTAGTCTCGTAGTCAGGTCTTTGAAGTTCGGCAGAAAGACCCCACTTGAATCTAGAAAGTAATCTTTGTTCGATGTCTTGCATGTCTACTGGAGCTTTGTCAGAGGTTAAAATAACTTGTTTACCATTTTGATGTAAATGATTAAAAATATGAAAAAATACATCTTGAGTTCCAGTTTTTCCAGATAAGAATTGGACATCATCAATAATTAAAACGTCAATTATTTGATAGAAATGAATAAAGTCGTTTCTATTATTCTTTTTTACAGAATCTATATATTGTTGTGTAAATTTCTCTGCGGAAATGTATAACACTGTTTTTTCTGGAAATTTTTCCTTTACGTTAACCCCTATAGCATGGGCTAAATGTGTTTTACCTAAACCAACTCCTCCAAATATTAAAAGAGGATTAAATGACGTGCCTCCAGGCTTATTTGATACTGCTAATCCTGCTGATCTCGCAAGTCTATTGGCATCTCCCTCAAGAAAGTTTTCAAATGTGTAATTAGGGTTTAATTGTGATTCGATTTTAAGGTTTTTGATACCTGGAATTACAAATGGATTTCTTAATTCAGTTTGAAGATTACTTATTGAAAGGTCAACTTTTTGAGATGGCAAATGAGTTTTGTATTGACTAGGAATTTTTTCTGTAAATGGACTTAGATTGCCAAAAGTGTTTTCCATTTTGATAACATAAATCAATCTGGCATTTTCTCCAAGTTCTTTGTTCAATGCTAGTTTTAATAATTTAACATAATGTTCTTCAAGCCATTCATAAAAGAATTTACTTGGGACTTGAACACTTAGCACATTGTTTTCAAACTTTATTGGCTTGATTGGTTCAAACCATGTTTTATAGGCTTGAATCTGTATATTGTCTTTTATAAATTTCAGACAGTTTGTCCAAACAGATTCGGCTGTAATCATTTTTATTTTTGGTTTTTGACGTTGTAAAATCAATAAAACTTGGTCAAACTTTATTGATAATTAATTAGTAACAAATATGTGCAAATTTTTATTAAAAAAAAATCATTTTGCTATTGAATATTAAATATTTTTTGCTCATATTATAACCTGACTAAAATAACTTTTTTAATTTATGTTTTTTGGAAGATAAAATTGAGATTTGTGTTAGATATAGTGAAACTGATCAAATGTCATTTGTTTACCATGGAAATTATGTTAAGTACTTTGAGATTGGAAGAATTGCTTGGTTAAAAAAAATAGGAATTTCTTACAAACAAATGGAAGATGACGGCATTATACTTCCAGTTATTGATGTAAAAATTAATTTTAGAAAGCCTGCATTATTTGATGACAAATTAATTTTAACAACAAAATTAAAACAATTACCATCATACATGATTGAATTTGAATATGAAATTATTAGAAATAATGATTTGATAACAAGAGGATATACAAAATTAATTTTTTTAAATTCTAAAACGAAAAAGCCTGTCAGATGTCCAGATTTTCTTTTGAATAAAATTAATTTGGATAAATAATTCTAAGTTCATCTTTTCCAATTTTATATTTAGATTTATTAACTCCACTTATCCTTGGACTAAGTACCCCATTATTTAGCTTCAATTCGTTCTTAAATATTCTTGCCTCGTCCCAAATATTATTTTTAATAAATATTTCTAAAGTTTTTTTACCGCCCTCAATTATTATTGATTGAACTTTATTTTTATATAGAGTATCGCATAGATATTTTCCAATATTATTTTTACTGGAAAAATTGCTAATTACAATTGTCATAGATTCATTATTAAAAACATTAAAATTTTTATCTAATGTTTTTTTATCATCTAATATTATTCTTAAAGGATTATTTCCGTTTATGTGCCTTACAGTCAAAGATGGATTATCTTTAATAACAGTATTATGTCCAATTAATATTGCATGCTCTTCTGATCTCCATTTGTGAACTAGCTGTCTGCTTTCAACACAACTTATCCAAAAAGGTTTATTCTCACTTTTGTTTAAAGGAGCAATAAAATTGTCCATGGTTTCTGCCCATTTTAATATTATATATGGTCTTTTGTACTTATTGAAATGAAGGAAATTTCTATGAAGATCATTACACTTGTTTTCTAAGACACCTACTGTTACTTTGATTCCTTTATTTTTAAGGAACAAAATTCCATCTCCGTTTACTTTTGAACTTATGTCTTTAGTACCAATAATTACACTACTTATTTGGTTTTTAAATATCAACTCAGCACAAGGAGGTGTTTTCCCATAATGAGAACAAGGTTCTAAAGTTACATATAGTGTTGCCCCCTTTAAATCATTTTTATTTTTAACATTATTTATTGCATTGACTTCTGCGTGATTTTCTCCATAATTGGACGTAGTCCCCTCGGAAATAATTATATTATCTTTTACAATTATAGATCCTACAGACGGATTAGGATAATATTTTGATTCATTATTTCTTGCAAGATAGATACATCTTAACATGTACTTCTCATGTTTTTCAAGTGTCTTCATAATCAAATTAAAGATTTTTGCTAAAGTATATATGACGTATATTCACAACACAAAAATACTTTTAAAATATGAAATTGAAAGATGATTTTTTTATAAGGAAAATTAAGGAGAAAGATAATCAAGAATTACACAACGTTTTATCTAGTGTTATGCGAGAATTTGATGTTCCAGAGAGAGGAACTGCATTGGCAGATCCAGAGTTAAAAAAGATGTTTCAAGCCTACGATAATCATAAAAGTTCATATTTTGTAATATTACAAAACAATTCTTTGTTTGGAGGGGCAGGAATTTCAAAACTCAAGAATTCCAATGATAATATTTGTGAACTTCAGAAAATGTATTTTTCAATTGAGGCAAGAGGAAAAGGTTTTGGAAGTTTAATGATTGATTTGTGTTTAAAAAGTGCAATTCAACACGGATTTGAAAAATGTTATATTGAAACAATGAATAATATGAACAAGGCCCAAAAATTATATCTAAAAAAAGGGTTTAGATATTTAGATAGCCCATTAGGAAATACAGGTCATTGTTCATGTCCTGTATGGATGATAAAAGATTTGTAATGACATTGTTAGACTTTAATAATTTATTTAAAAGTAAATTAAGTTCAAAAATTGAAACTAATGAACTTGATGAGTTTTTTTTCTGGTTAATTGAGCATTACTGTAATTTTAGTAGAATGAATTATATTTTGAATTCAAATTTTAATATTTCTAAAGTTCAAGAGGAAAAACTTATAAATTCAATTGATTTGTTAATGAATGATATGCCAATTCAATACGTAATTGGAGAAACTAATTTCATGGATTTAGTTTTTAAATTAAATAATAATGTACTAATTCCAAGACCTGAAACAGAAGAGTTGGTTAATTGGATTATTAATGATAAACATGTAAATAAAAATATATTAGATATTGGAACGGGAAGTGGATGTATTGCTATTAGTTTGTCGAAAAACCTAAATAATTGTAATGTATTGGGTTGGGACATTAATGAAGATGTTATAAAAATTGCAAATCAAAATGCAATTATAAATAATGTCAAAGCATCTTTCGAAATTTCTGATATAACTAAACCCAAATTTTTAAATGAGAAGTTTGATGTGTTGGTTTCAAATCCACCATATATAACAAATAATGAAAAAAAATTAACACCTAATAATGTAAAATCATTTGAGCCACACAGTGCTCTTTTTGTTGAAGATGACGATCCATTGTTTTTTTATAAAAAAATATTGGAATTTGCAATTTTTAATTTAAAATCAAATGGTTTTTTATATCTTGAAATAAATGAAAATTTTTCTGAAGAAGTTTTAAAACTTTTAAAAGATAACGGATTTTACGATATTCAACTTAAAAAGGATTTTAGACTAAAAAACAGAATGGTTAAGGGAATTAAGAAATGAGTTCAAATCAAAAAATATTAAAAAATTTAAGAGATGAAATACACATGCATACTCACCTTTATTATGTAAAAGATGCTCCAATAATAAGTGACTATGAATTTGATTTAATGTTAAAAAAATTAACTGATCTTGAATTAAAATTTCCACAATTTTTTGATATTAATTCCCCTTCTCAAAGAGTAGGTGGAAAGGTTTCTAAAAAATTTAATAATATCAAGCATGATTATCCAATGTATTCCTTAGATAATTCTTATTCTAAAAATGATTTAGATAGTTTTTATTCTAGAATATTAAAGAAAATTCCAGATGATGATTTAAATTTTTTGTGTGAACTTAAGTTTGATGGCGTTTCAATAAATCTAACTTATCAAAATGGTGTTTTAGTTAGAGCAGTAACTAGGGGAGATGGTGTTCAAGGTGATGATGTGACTGAGAATGTTAAAACTATTAAAACAATTCCGTTAAAGCTAAATGGTGATTACCCTCAAAAATTTCAAATTAGAGGAGAAATATTTATTGAACTTAATGACTTTAATAAAATGAATATTGATAGAACTAATAATGGTTTAGAACCTTATATGAATCCTAGAAATACTGCTTCAGGAAGTTTAAAGTTGCAAGACAGTGCTGAAGTAGCTAGAAGACCATTGAAATGTTTTTTATATCAAGTAGTTTCGGAACACGATGAATCTAAAACTCAATATGAAAATTTGATTTCAGCCTCAAAATGGGGTTTTAATATTTCTGATTCATATAGGCTTTGTAATTCGATTGATGAGGTTTTTGATTTTATTAATGATTGGGATCAAAAAAGAAATAATTTAGATTTCGAAATTGATGGAATAGTTATTAAAGTCAATCAAATCGATTATCAAAAAACATTGGGATTCACTTCAAAGTATCCAAGGTGGTCAATAGCATATAAATTTAAAACACTTCAAGTATCAACTGTGTTATTATCTGTAAGTTATCAAGTCGGAAGAACAGGTGCTATAACGCCTGTTGCAAATTTAAATCCAGTTCTTTTAGGGGGAACAATAGTAAAGAGAGCATCTCTTCATAATGAGGATCAAATAAATAAACTTGATTTACATATAAATGATCATGTTTTAATTGAAAAAGGAGGAGAGATTATTCCGAAAATTGTTGATGTTCAATTTGATAAAAGAAATCTTGATTCAAATCGAATTTCATTTATAAATAAATGTCCTTCTTGTCAAGCTGATTTATCTAAAAACGAATCAGAATCACATCATTATTGTTTAAATTTTAATTCATGTCCTCCTCAGATTACTGGAAGAATACAGCATTTTATTTCTAGAAAAGCAATGGATATTAACGGAATAGGTAATGAGACTATTCTGTTAATGTTTCAAAATAAATTAATAACAAATTATGCTGATTTATATACTTTAAAAAAAGAGGATTTACTAAGTTTAGATAGAATGGCTGAAAAATCAGTAGAGAATGTCTTTAATGGGCTAAATGAATCCAAAAAAATTCCTTTTGAAAGAGTTTTATTTGCTTTAGGTATTAGATATGTTGGTCAAACTGTATCTAAAAATCTTGCAAAAAAATTTAAATCTATTGATAATTTAATTTCTCAAACATATGATGAATTACTTTTGGTTGATGAAATCGGAGAAAGAATTTCAAAAAGTGTAGTTGATTTTTTTAAGTGTGAAAAAAATATTATTAATATTGAAAAACTTAAAACAGCCGGATTGCAGTTTCATTCCGAAATTAAAACCAATGTCACTAATGTTTTCAATAATAAAACTTTTGTAGTTTCTGGAGTTTTTGAAGGTTATTCAAGAGATCAGTTAAAAAATTTAATTGAAATAAACGGTGGAAAAAATCTTAGTTCTGTTAGTTCCAAAACAAATTATTTATTAGCTGGTGATAAAATGGGTCCAAGTAAATTAAAAAAAGCTAAAGATCTTGGGGTTGACATAATTTCGGAAAAGGATTTCAATAAACTTCTAATGTTTAAACCTTGATGTTTTCAGATTTTTGTATACCTGGATCATTTGAAAAATAGAAATCAATTTTTCCTAGATTTATTCCAAAACATCCAACTTGGTTGACCAAAACATTTTTATTATCCAAATTTTTTATTTCAATCGGTTTTTCTAAAAACGTGTGTGTGTGTCCTCCAATGATTAAATCGATATTTCTAGTTTTTTTAGCTAATATTAAGTCACACATTAAATTTTTATCTTTTGAATATGAAAAACCTAAATGTGAAAGGCATATAATTAAATCACAATTTTGATTAAATTTTAATTCATTAGTAATGTCTTTTGAAATTTCAATAGGATCTAAATACTTTACTCCGTTGTATAGGTTCTTTTCAACTAATCCATTTAATTCTATACCCAGTCCAAAAACTCCAATTTTTATACCATCAACATTGAAAACTTGATATTTTTTAATTTTATTTTCAAGTGGAGTGTTCTTAAAAGTATAATTTGAATTTAAAAATGAAAAATTAGCATGTTTTAATGATTTGGACAGCTTTTCTATTCCATTGTCAAATTCATGATTTCCTAAGGTAGATGCATTGTAACCCATTTTACTCATTAATTTTAGTTCAATTTCGCCTTCAAAGAAATTAAAATAAGGAGTGCCTTGAAAAACATCACCTGCATCAAGAACTAGAGTATTAGCATTTTCTTTTTTTATAGAATTTATAAGATTTGATCTTGCAATAACTCCTCCACCATTTGGATTTACTGGGTCATTGCCTGGAAATGGATCAATATGGCTGTGAACATCATTAGTATGTAATATTGTTATTTTTTTTAAATCACTAACTGATTTAATATTAAAGCCTGTGAAGGGTATTGCTAGTCCAAATATTGTAGAGGATTTTACATGTTTTAAAAAGTGTCTTCTCTTCATTTTGATCTAAAAATTCTGTTATCTAATTTACTTTCAACTAATTTCTTATTTGTCATTGATTTGATCAATAGCTCTCTTAGATTTAAATTAAGATTGTACAATTCTAAGGGATCTTTAAAAAAATTCATTTTATCTCCACCCTCTTGTAAGAAGTTTGATGTTAACACATAATAGTCTTTATCACTTTCAAATTTTTCTTTATTAATAAGAATGTTTTTAACTTTTTTATTAAAAAATTCTATTTCTATTTTAGAACTGGGGTGTGCAAGGTTTTCAATATTAAAATAATTTATTAAATCAAGAACTTTTCCACCATTAATCTTAACTACTGTTGCTAAATTCTTCCATGGCATTATAGTGAATAAATCATGTTGAGTTATATCTCCTTTGTTTAAAGTTCCTCGAACTCCCCCATAATTAAATAATGCAAAATCTATATTTTTTGATGTAATTTCTTTGAATTTAGGATTGCATTCTTCATAAAGAATATCAGCAATTAAATTACCAAGTGTAGATTCTAATTTACCATCACGAATACTATATGATTCCTTACTAGTTCCAATAACTTTTTCTAATTTTTTTATTTTATTCCTAAAAGGTTTTATAATTAATTCTATTTCTAAATCTAAAATCGAATCTTTGATTTTTATATTGTCCTCATAAGAAATATTAGAAATATTATAGCTTGTATTTGTACAAGAAAAGCTTAATAAAGTTATAATTAAAACAATTAGTTTCAATTTCATTTTTTTTTTATAAAAAATAGCAATCAATTCTTAAATATGTAATTTAGCAGAAGTTTAAAGATATGATATTTAAATCACTACATGAAAATCTTGTTAAAAAAAAGATAAATAAGTCACTAGAACTTTTAAATAATCAGGTTAGAATAAAACCAAATCCAATTAAAACAATAGGATGTATAATTGATCCTATGTTCCCTGTTGAGGTTAATAACTTTATAAAGTTAGTTTATAAGATAGGTTTGAAAGAAAAAGATTTAAAACTTATTACTTTTCAAGAAAATGATAATGGATTCAATATTTTTTCAAATATGAATATTACTCCCAAATCAATTTCATATACTGGAAATTTAGTAGGAAAAGATTCTTTAGAATTTATTTCATATGATTATGATCTATTAATTAATTTCTTTAAATCAGGTGATGTTTTAACTTTATTGTCTTCAAAAGTTAACGCTAGGTTTAGAGTAGGTTTTAATTCTGTTGATTCCAGATTGAATGATTTAATTTTTTCAAATAAAATGAAAAAATTTAAAGAATTTGATTCTGAATTAATTAAATATTTAAAATTAATTAGATAATGAGTTTAATAAAAAAACTTAAAGGTACGGGAGTCGCTGTTGTGACGCCTTTTAAAAATGATTTTTCTATAGATTTTAATGCTATTAAAAAACTCGTTGATTTTCTGATAAACAATGGAATAAAATATATTGTTGTACAAGGAACAACGGGTGAGAGTTCCACAATGTCTGATGATGAAAAAATAATTTCTCGTGAAGCCTTTGTAAAGGCCAATAATAATCGTATTCCGTTAGTTCTAGGGTTTGGTTCAAATGATACAAACTATCTTTTAAATGATTTAAATAAAACTGATTTTACTGGTTATTCTGCTATTCTTTCTGTTACTCCATATTATAATAAACCCACTATGAATGGCTTATTTAATCATTTTTCTTTATTAGCTAAATCGTCTACATTGCCGATAATTTTATATAATGTTCCATCTAGAACAGGTTGTAATATGCTTCCTGATATAACAATTAAGTTAGCTAATGAGTTTGAAAATATTATAGGCATCAAAGAAGCATCTGGTGACTTAGATCAAGTAAAAGAATTAATTACAAATAGCCCAAATGATTTTTTAATTATATCTGGAGATGATAATACTGCTTATCAGAGTGTTTTAATGGGTGGTGATGGTGTAATTTCCGTAGCAGCGGGTTGTATTCCTAATGAGTTTTCAGAGATAATTCGTATGTCTTTTGAAAACAATGTATCAGAATGCAAATCAAAATTTAAAATTATAAAGCCATTACTAGATTTCTTATTTGAAGAAGGTAATCCATCGGGAGTTAAAGCTGCTTTATCATTTTTAAATTTATGTCAAAATAATTTGAGACTTCCATTGATTCCAGTGTCAAATCAATTAAAAACTAAGATTCAAAATTCAATTACCAAAATAAAAAAAGATTATTAAATCGTTTAGAAAAAAATACTAAATTTACCAGATGATTTTAAAGAATAAACTACCAATTATTTTTTGTTTAATATTCCTGACTTCCTGTAATGAGTTTCAGAGAATTTTAAAAAGTGAAGATATTAAATTAAAATATGAAGTTGCCGAAAAATATTACGAGAATCAAGAATTTAGAAGAGCTTCTAGACTATTTGAACAAATACAATCACAATATAGAGGAAAGCCTCAAGCTGAACGAGTTACTTTTTTCTATGCAAATTCACTCCTAAACACAAAAAAGTATATTGATGCTGGTTATCAGTTTGAAAGTTTTATAAAAGCATATCCGTTGAGTCAAAAAGTTGATGAGGCAGCTTATTTAGGCGCTTATTCTTATTACAAAACTTCACCTGTTTTTAGCTTAGATCAAAAAGAAACACTAACTGCAATTGATAAACTTCAAGAGTTTATAAACACTTATCCAAATTCTGAAAAAATGTCTGACGCAAATGATTTAGTTCAGGAGTTAAGAATTAAGCTTGAATATAAAGCCTTTGAAATTGCTAAACAATTTAATACAATAAGAGATTATAAATCTGCTATAATTGTTTTGGATGATTTTATTTCTGATTATCCAGGGACACCATACAGAGAAGACGCACTATTTTATTTATTAGATTCCTCTTATGAATTAGCTGTAAATAGTATTTATTCAAAGAAATTTGAAAGACTAGAACAAGCTAAAAAAATACATATGGAATTAATGGATACTTATCCAGAGACAAAATATATTGATCAATCAAATAAAATGATTTCGTCAATAGACGAAGAAATTACTACATTTGCAAAAAACATTACAGTACAGTAAAATAAAAAATATGGATTTTAAAAAAACTGATGCACCACTAGAAACAATCACTTACGACAGAAATGTTGTTGATGCCCAAACTGATAATATATACGAAGCTATATCTATTATTTCTAAAAGAACTATTCAAATAAATGAATCTATTAAAAAAGAATTATTAGACAAATTAGAAGAGTTTGCTAGTCCAACTGAAAGTTTGGATGAGATTTTTGAGAATAAAGAGCAAATTGAGGTTTCGAAATTTTATGAAAAACTTCCAAAAGCTCATGCAATGGCTGTTGAAAATTGGTTAAATGAAAAAATTTATTACAGAAATACTGAAATTAAAGAATAGAAATGTCTATTCTAAGTGGTAAAAACATCTTACTTGGAATATCAGGAGGTATTGCTGCTTATAAATCAACTTATATAGTCAGGCTTTTTAAAAAACAAGGGGCTAACGTTCAGGTTTTGATGACACCAAGCTCAAAAGAATTTGTAACTCCTCTTTCTCTTTCAACGTTATCAAATAACCCCGTTCTTTCAGATTTTTTTGATAAAAAGGATAAAAATAAACTTTGGAATAATCATGTTGAATTAGCATTGTGGGCTGATATTTTTTTAATCGCTCCAGCCACATCAAATACTATATCTAAAATGGCTTCAGCAAGGGCTGATAATCTGTTGCTTGCTACATATTTATCTTCGAAATGCCCAGTATATTTTGCGCCAGCTATGGATTTGGATATGTATAAAAATTCTGCAAATCAAGAAAATATTAAAAAGTTAATTAGTCATGGAAAAATTCATATCCCAGTAAACTCAGGTTTTTTAGCAAGTGGTCTTGAGGGTGAAGGTCGGATGAAAGAACCTGAAGAGATTATAGATTTTATAATAAATAACATTAAACAAGATTTAAAATTATATAATAAAAAAGTATTAATTACTGCTGGCCCTACTTATGAACCTATTGACGCAGTTAGATTTGTTGGAAATTTTTCATCTGGAAAAATGGGTTTTTCTTTAGCTAAAACTGCTGCTAGTTTAGGTGCTGAAGTTACTCTAATTACTGGCCCTACAAGTTTAAATTTAGTTGATGATAATGTTGTGGTAGTGAATGTTGTAACCGCTGATCAAATGTTTGTTGAAGTTAAAAAACATTTCAGATCCTCTGATATTTCTATTCTTTCTGCTGCTGTTTCAGATTTTAAACCTAAAAATAGATCTGATAAAAAAATAAAAAAGCAAAATAACAATACATTATCCATAGATTTAATTCAAAATATTGATATTCTGAAATATTTGGGTGATAATAAATCTGAAAAACAAATTCTTGTTGGATTTGCTCTTGAAACAGATAATGAAAATCAAAATGCGTTATTAAAAATTAAAAATAAAAATTTAGATGCAATTGTTTTAAACTCTCTTAACGATAAGGGCGCAGGTTTTGGACATGATACAAATAAAGTTTCTATTATAAATAAAAATGGATTATTTAAAAAATTTAAATTAAAATCTAAAAGTGATGTGTCAATTGATATATTTAATGAATTAATTAATGATTTTCATGAAAAATATTAGTCTGATTTTAATCACTATTTTATCTTTTAATTTTTCATTTTCTCAAGAAATTAACGGTAATATTATAATAAACTCTGAATCAGTAAATCAAACTAATAATTCTGTATTTATAAATTTAGAAAATTCTATTTCTAATTTTATTAATAATTCTGTCTGGTCAAATGAAAATTATTCTGAACTCGAAAAAATCAATTTAAATATTCTTTTTTCTATAATAAGTTATTCAAATAATAACTATGTTGTAAATATAGAATTTCAAGCATCTAGACCTGTTTTAAATTCTTCATATTCAACACCTGTTTTTACTTTTTTAGAAAAAAATTTTCAATTCGAACATATCGAATTTGAGCCAATTATTTATAAGGATAATCAATTTGAATCAAAATTATCTTCATTATTGGCTTTTTATGTGAATATTATTATCGGATTGGATCATAATTCTTACATTTTAAATTCAGGAAATAATTTTTATAATGTTTCGAAAAATATTTTAAATTATACTAATCAAAATAATATTCCAGGATGGAATTCCTCTTATAACGGAGGTAAATTAAATAAGTTTTGGCTAATTGAATCTTTAACATCTAAAGATTCAACAGAATTTTCAGACTTTGTATATAATTATCATGTTAACGGATTAGATTTGATGTATGAAGATATTTTATCAGCTAAAAAAAATATTGCGTCTTCGATTTCTACTTTAAAACCTTTAAAGAGAAGAAACCCTAATTCAATACTTGTTAAAATAATTTTTGATTCCAAATCAGATGAAATTAATGATATTTTTTCTGGAGGATCTTTTTTTGATGTTTCATCTGTTGTTTCTGATTTAAATTATCTCTCTCCATTCTTTTCAAATAAATGGAATAATATTAGATAATTTTATTACTTTAATTGTCTGAATTTTATTTGTGCTAACAAAAATATTAATAAAAAACTTTACTTTAATTGATAAAGTTGAAATAGACTTTCTTTCTGGTTTTACAACCGTTACGGGGGATACGGGATCAGGTAAATCTATTTTGTTAAATGCTTTGTCTTTAATTATTGGTAAAAGAGCTGGTAAAAATTTATTAAAAAATTCTGAGTTGAAATGTGTTTTAGAAGCTGAATTTAATTTATCCAACTTTAATATTAGAAGTTTATTTATCAATAACAATATTGATTATTTTGATCAAACAATTTTAAGAAGAGAAATTCATCCAAATGGGAAGTCAAGATCTTTTATTAATGATTGTCCGGTAAATTTAGATTTTTTAAAAACTATTGGTGAAAAGCTTATTGATATTCATACTCAACACCAAACATTAGCAAGCTCTAATAACTCGTTTTTCTATTCATTAATTGATAATTTAGCTGAGCAAGAGCATATAGTAAAAAACTTCTATGAAACTTTAATAAGCTTTAAAGAGTTAAAGATTGAATTAGATAAGTTAAGTCGACTTAATATAAGTTTACAAAATGATAACGATTATTTGTTTTATTTATATAATGAACTAAATGATGTTAGCTTAGTTGTAGATGAACAGGAAATAATTGAAAATAAATTAAAGTTATTCAAAAACTCTGAAGAACTTAAGTCATCCTTTTCTTTAATTGATCAAATTCTTTATAGTTCTGATGACAGCATTGAAAATAAAATATATTCATTAAATTCTATTTTAAATAATATTTCAAAAATTTCTAATAATTTTTCATTAATAAAAGATAGACTAGATAGTCTTTTAATTGAGTTAAATGATATTAAAACAGAATTAAATAATCCGTCATTTGATTTTAATAATGATTTTTCTGAAATTGAAAAAATAGAATCAAGACTTAATCTTATTTATAATTTGCAAAAAAAACATTCTGTAAGTTCTATAAGTGATTTGTTGTTGAAACAACGAGAGCTTAAAAGTAAATTAGATGAATCAGGTTCAGTTGAAATTAATATTGATGAATTACAAAAGACTATAAACAAGAAAAAAAATTATTTGCAAGAACTTTCTAAAAAAATATCAATATCTAGAAAAAAAATAATCCCTAAGCTAAAATCACAATTAGAATCTTTACTGCTTAATTTAGGAATGAAAAATGCTTCATTTGATTTTAAACTTTTTGAACTTGATGAGTTTAATAGATTTGGATCTGATCAAATTGAAGTTCTTTTTTCAGCAAATAAGGGAATAAAATATGCACCATTATTTAAAATTGCATCTGGTGGTGAATTATCTAGAATCTTATTATCAATTAAATCTATTCTTTCTAAGCATTTAAATCTTCCTACAATGATTTTTGATGAAATTGATTCTGGTGTCTCAGGAGAAATGTCAAATTCAATGGCTAATATGATGCTTGAAATGAGTTCTAAAATGCAAATTATCGCTATTACTCATCTTCCTCAGGTTGCAGCTAAAGGCAATCAGCAATTAAATGTTTACAAACAAAATAGTACAAGTTCTACAACAACAATGGTTAAGCAGCTTAATAAGCAAGAAAGAATTGATGAAATTTCAAAAATGCTAGCTGGTGACTTGATTTCAGAATCAGCAGTAACTCACGCTAAAGAGTTACTTAATTAATATTATATTTACACAAAATATTTATATGTCATATAATCTTTTAAAAGGTAAGAAAGGAATAATTTTTGGTGCTTTGGATGAAAATTCAATTGCTTGGAAAACTGCTGAAAGAGTGTTTGAAGAAGGTGGAGAATTTGTTTTAACTAACGCGCCCATAGCACTTAGAATGGGAAATGTCGATGAATTAGCTAAAAAGACAAATTCTAAACTAATTCCTGCTGATGCAACTAAAATTGATGATTTAGAAAATCTGATTAATGAAACTATGAAGATTTTTGGAGGCAAAATTGATTTTGTCCTTCATTCAATTGGAATGTCTGTTAATGTTAGAAAAGGAAAACATTACACTGATTTAAACCATGATTGGACAGGAAAAGGTTGGGATGTTTCTGCAGTTTCTTTTCACAAGTTATTACAGAGTTTATACAAACTTGATGCAATGAATGAATGGTCAAGTATAGTTGCTCTTTCATACATGGCTGCACAAAGAGTTTTTCCTAACTATAATGATATGGCAGACAATAAAGCATATTTGGAGTCTATTGCAAGAAGTTTTGGTTACTTTTTTGGAAAGGATAAGAAGGTAAGAGTCAATACAATTTCTCAATCACCTACGCCTACAACTGCAGGCAAAGGTGTTACTGGATTCGATGGATTTATTACTTATGCAGAAAAAATGTCTCCTTTAGGAAATGCTACTGCTTTAGATTGTGCAAATTATACAGTAACTCTTTTTTCTGATTTAACTAAAAGAGTTACTCTTCAAAATTTATATAATGATGGAGGTTTTTCTAATGTAGGAGTAAGTCAAGAAATTATAGATATCGTTTCTTCTACAAATAAAGGTTAATTCCTTTAAATAAAAATCTCAATTAATTTTGTAAAATACTTATGAAAATAATTGGTCTAACAGGTGGTATTGGTTCAGGAAAATCTACAATAGCAAAAGAATTCGAAAATAAATTTATTCCTGTCTACGATTCAGATACTAGAGCTAAAAAATTAATGAATAGTTCAGTAGAATTAAAATCAAAATTGATTGAAAGTTTTGGTCCATCTACTTATTATAATGGGTTAATAAATAAAAAATATATTTCAAATTTGATTTTTAATGATTCATCTGCACTAAAAAAAATTAATTCTATAGTTCATCCTGAAGTTTTTACTGATTTTAATCAATGGAAAAGTAGATTAGATAATGACTATATTATATATGAATCTGCCTTAATTTTTGAATCAGGGTCTTACAAATTAAACGATTATAATATTTTAGTTATCTCTGAAATTAATCAAAGAATCGAAAGAATTACAAAAAGAGATAATATTAAAAAAGATGATGTTTTACTAAAAATAAATAATCAATGGTCAGATCAAAAAAAAATACCATTAGCTGATTATGTTTTAGAAAACAGTTCATTTAATGAGAATTTAAAGAAAGTTACAGCATTGATAAATCATTTTAATTCTATTTTTGTTTAAATATTCTATGAATAAAAAGATATTTTTTCCACTTATTGCAATTATGACCTTCGCTTTGTTAGGTATAATTTTTGTTCAAGGGTTTTGGATTAAAACTACTCTAGATAATAAAGAAAGACAATTTTCTCTTAATATAAATCAAGCTCTAAAATCTGTTTCTGAACAAATTCAAAGTAGAGAAATGAGAGATTATCTAGCGGTTTATCAAAAATTAATTGATAGCATAGGTTCACCTAAGGAATCTCAACTTAGTGCTGTTTTTAAATTTGTTGATAGAAATGAAAACACAAACCAAACTTATATTTATTCTCATGGAATTTTAGAGGAAGACTATAATGTGTCTTCAAAGCTTTTCGATCAGGAGTCACTAGATACTTCATCTATAATTGAATATAAAGGTATTAAAACAACTACCATAATTGATGAGGCTTTTGACAGGGAAATGCAAAACATGAGTTCTATAGAAAGATTACAAAGAGTTGAAAGATTATCTTTAATGGATAAAGCTAAATATGCTTCAGTATTTATGGAATTAGCTTCTTTAAAACCAATTCACAGAAGACTAACTAATATTGAATTAGAACTTTTATTACAAAGAGAGCTTAGAGATAGGGATATTGATATTCCTTTTCAATACAGAGTTTTTAATGGAACATTTGCTACAAAAGTTGGATCAGATAACTATACTAATTTAGAAGGTTTGAGAAAGTATAAATCTCCTTTATTTGTAAATGAAAATGGAGACAGTGAATTTGAACTAGTAATTGCTTTTCCAGAAAGAAAGATATTTTTAAGATCATCTTTAACTACTTTAATTTTACTTTCACTGCTTTTTACATTAGCAATTATTATAACTTTTGCATCTACTATATTTCAAATATTAAAACAAAAAAAGGTTTCTGAAATTAAGTCTGATTTTATTAATAATATGACGCACGAATTTAAAACTCCAATTGCTACAATTAAATTAGCAATTGATGCTATTGAAAATGTTAATGTCAAAAATGATTTAAAAAAGAGATCACAATACCTTAGAATGATAAAAGATGAGAATGAAAGAATGAATTATCAAGTTGAAAATGTTTTAAGAATATCACAATTAGAAAAAAAAGAAAATATAATTAAAAAAATCGATTGTAATGCTCACGACATAATTGAAGAATCTTTTGTTCATTTAAAACTATTATTTAAAAATAGAAACGCTTCAGTTGTTGACGAACTTTATGCTGATCAATTCAATATTATGGGATCACATGAAGATTTAGTTAATGTTGTGGTTAATATTCTTGAAAATTCAATTAAATATTCAAAAGATGTACCTCGAATAAAAGTTTCGACTTATAATGAATCAAATCATATTTGTATCAAAATTTCTGATAAAGGAATGGGGATGAGTAAAGATGTAAAAGAAAGAATATTTGATAAATTTTATAGACAAACAAAAGGTAATATTCATAATGTAAAAGGTCATGGTTTAGGTTTGTCATATGTGAAAAAAATAATCGACCTTCACTTTGGTACAATTAATGTTGATAGTATAGAAGGTGAGGGTAGTACGTTTGTAATTAAATTACCTGTTAATATCTAAATTTTATGAAAAATAACGATAAAAATATTTTACTTGTTGAAGATGATATTAATTTTGGAGCTATTCTCACTGATTTTTTAAAATTACACTCTTATAATGTCACTTTAGCTAAAAACGGAATTGAAGGGTTAGAGAAATTTAAAAAAAATAGTTTCGGATTATGTATTCTTGATGTAATGCTTCCATTTAAGGACGGATTCACTTTGGCTAAAGAAATTAGAGATTTAAATAAAGACGTTCCATTATTTTTTCTAACTGCTAAGACTTTAAAGGATGATGTTTTGAAAGGCTATAAACTAGGAGCGGATGATTATTTGACAAAACCCTTTGATTCTGATATACTTCTTTTAAAAATTAAATCTATATTTAAAAGAAAAAAAATCACTAGCTCTGAAAGTAACTCAAAATTCCTTTACGAATTTGCAAATTTTACATTAAATTCTAAGTTGCGAATTCTTAAATATAATGACGACAAAGATGTTAAGTTATCTCCAAAAGAAAATGAACTTTTAAAGTTGCTTTTAAATTATAAAAATGATTTAATGCCTAGAGAATTGGCTTTGATTAAAATATGGAATGATGACAACTATTTCACGTCTAGAAGTATGGATGTTTACATAGCAAAAATTAGAAAATATTTGCAAAAAGATGATAGGCTGGAAATTGAAAATATCCATGGAGAAGGTTTTCGATTAAAAGAAAAAAAATAATTTACATTCTATTTCTTGGATGAAATTTACTCATTGATTCTACGAGATGTTTTTTATTTACATGTAGGTATCTTTCAGTTGTAATAATATTTTCATGTCCCAACATATTTTGAATTGTAATTAAATCTGCCCCATTTTCTAATAAGTGTGTGGCAAATGAGTGCCTAAAAGTATGAGGACCAATTCTTTTCTTAATATCCGCTATTTTATTTAAATCATTAATAATTAAATAAATCATAACTCTGGTTAACCCAGTTCCTCTTTCATTTATGAACAATGTGTCTTCATGACTTTTTTTAATTTTTTGTAAATTTCTTTTTTGAATTATATAATTGTCAATATAATTTTTAGCTTCGTCACTAATCGGTACAAACCTTTCTTTATTTCCTTTTCCTGTAACTTTAATTAAAGATTCCTTAAAAAATAAATCAGAAATTTTTAATGTTATTAACTCTGATACTCTTAATCCACAACTGTAAAGAACTTCAAGTAGTGCTATATTTCTGAGTTTATTTTTAGATTTATCATCTATACTATTGATGATTTTATCTATTTCGTTGGTGGTGAGTGTTACAGGAAGTGTAGTGCCGATTTTAGGTGTTTCTATATTTTGAAATGGATTTTCGTTTATTAGTTCTTCTAACATTATATAATCGTAAAATCTTTTAATACCAGAGATTATTCTAGCTTGAGTAGATGACTTTACTTTTTTTGAAATTTGATATATAAATTCTTTGGCTAACGATTCGTTAATTTTTAGTGGATTAATATTTAAATTTTTTGAATCTAAAAATAATTTTAATTTTTTTAGATCAAATAAATAACTGTCAATTGTGTTTTTTGATAAATTTCTTTCAATTATCAAATAGTTTTTAAATTCTTTAATTAATTTTTCCCACTTCATTATTTCTTTTAAAATGTAAATTAAATATTATATTTAAACTTTATAATTTTCAATGAAATTACAAATTATTAATGGTCCTAATTTAAATCTGTTAGGTAAAAGAGAAAAAGGTATTTATGGTAATCAGAGTTTTGATGATTATTTTAAAAAACTAAAAACGAAATTTAATAATTTTGAATTGTGTTATTTTCAATCAAATATTGAAGGCGAGCTTATTGATAAAATTCAAGAGGTTGGTTTCGATTTTGATGGAATTATTATAAATGCTGCTGCATATACTCACACCTCTGTTGGAATTGGAGATGCTATTAGATCAATTTCGTGTCCAGTTATTGAAGTACATATTTCGAATACTTATTCGAGAGAAGATTTTAGACACAAGTCTTTTCTAAGTTCACATGTCAAGGGGGTAATTCTTGGATTTGGACTTAAAAGCTATGATTTAGCGATAGAAAGCTTTAATAAGTGAAATTACAAATGAATCACTTCATCATATGCTACAGCTACAGCTTCCATTACAGCTTCACTCATTGTTGGGTGAGGATGAACTGTTTTTAGAATTTCATATCCAGTAGTTTCCAGTTTTCTTCCAACAACAGCTTCTGCAATCATATCAGTAACACCTTCTCCAATCATGTGACAGCCTAACCATTCTCCGTACTTAGCGTCAAAAATTACTTTTACAAATCCTTCGCTTTTTCCAGAAGTCTGTGCTTTTCCAGATGCTGAAAACGGAAATTTTCCAATTTTAATTTCATAACCATTATCAATTGCTTGCTGTTCAGTATATCCAACTGAAGCAATTTCAGGGCTACAATATGTGCAGCCTGGAATATTATTATAATCTAAAGGATTTACGTCATGTCCAGCAATTTTCTCAACACACAAGATACCTTCTGCCGAGGCAACATGTGCAAGTGCTTGTCCTTTAACTACGTCACCAATTGCATAATAATCTTTCAAATTAGTCATGTAAAAATCATCTACTAAAATTTTATCTTTTTCAGTTTTAATTCCTAGATCTTCTAATCCGATATTTTCGATATTTGTTTTAATTCCCACTGCACTTAGAACAATTTCAGTACTAATAATACTTTTTTCACCATTAGAGTTCTTCAATGTCACATCAACTGAACCTGAACTATTAATTTCTGCTTTTTCAACTTCTGTTGAAGTTAAAATATTGATGCCTTTTTTCTTTAAGCTTTTTTCTAACTCTTTCGATATTTCTGAATCTTCTACAGGAACAATTCTATCTAGATATTCAACTATTGTTACAGAAGTTCCCATTGAGTTATAAAAATAAGCGAATTCAATTCCAATTGCTCCTGAACCAACAATTACAATATCTTTTGGTTGCTTTTCAAGCGTCATAGCTTCTCTGTAACCAATTATTTTTTTACCATCTTTTTTTAAAGAAGGTAATTCTTTAGATCTTGCCCCAGTTGCAATAATTATTTTTTCACCAATAATTTTGATTTCTGATCCATTTTGGTCAGTAACATTAATTGTTTTATCTGTTGAGAGTTTTCCAAAACCTTCAAATATTTTAATTTTATTTTTTTTCATTAAAAAGTTTACTCCTTTGCTCATTGTTTGAGCAACTTTTCTACTTCTATTAATAATACCGTCAAAATTTTTATCAAAATTCTCCACAGTAATTCCGTAATCTTCTGAATGTTTTATGTATTCAAAAACCTGTGCAGACTTTAAAAGTGCTTTTGTTGGAATACAGCCCCAGTTTAAACAAACTCCACCTAAACTTTCTTTCTCAACTATTGCAGTCTTTAAACCTAACTGAGAAGCTCTTATTGCAGTCACATATCCACCCGGACCACTTCCTAAAACTATTAAATCAAATTTTTCCATAATTATTTATTTGCTAAAAGATAAGGCAGCTGAGTTTATACAATATCTTTTTCCTGTTGTTTCTCTAGGTCCATCATTAAATACATGCCCTAAATGTCCATCACATTTTGAGCATTTAACTTCAATTCTGTTCATATTAAGAGAGTAATCTTTCACATAGGTTATTCTATCCGGAATTGCTTGGTCAAAACTTGGCCACCCACAGTTACTTTCATATTTATCGTTACTTTCGAATAGTTTCTGATTACATCCTTTGCAGTTATATGATCCTTTCTCAAAATGTAGATTATATTCCCCAGTAAAAGGTCTTTCTGTATATGAATTTCTGAGAACTTGATAGCTCATTTCTGTTAGAGAATTTTTCCACTCTTGATCTGTTTTTATCATTTTATCATCGTTTTGTGAGAAACCTATGCTAGTTGCTAAAATTGTAATTAAAATAAGCACATGTTTAATATTTGTCATTTTATTAATTTATTTAAAATTATGGCATTCTTATCTATGCAATGCCTTTGACCCTTATCATCTGAAATAAGATTCCCTAATTTATTATCACATTTCGTGCAAAACAGTTCAATCTTTGATTTATTATTTTCAGAAACATAGTTTTTTCTATAAAAGGTATCTAAAATTTTAACTTTTTTTTCAATCGAATTATTAAAATCTTTACTTGAACCATTTTCATAAAACATTTCGCTTCCATCATATAATAATGATCCGCATTTAGCGCATAAATATGTGCTATTTTTTTTATTTGTGTTCTTATTATTTGTGTTGTTTTCACAACCTTGATTGATAATTAGTATTATAAATAAAATAAAAAATCTCATATCTTTTTCAAGCGCAAAAATAATTATTAATTTTAATATAATCATATATCAATTAACTATATTGCATTTGGTTATTAATAATGAGTAAAAAACAATATAAAAAGGGCGATAAAAAATTGCTAAATGCTTGGGCAATTTATGATTGGGCAAACTCTGCTTATCCTTTGGTTATTTCATCCGCAGTTTTCCCCATTTATTATGGTGCACTTTTTTTTGATGATCTATATATAGAGCTTTTTGGGTTTAACTTTAAAAACACTGCTTTAATTAGTTTTTTGACTGCTTTTGCATTTGTTATATTATCATTTATAACTCCACTTTTATCGGGTATTGCTGACTACATGGGTAATAAAAAAACTTTCTTAAAAATATTTTGTTATGTTGGGTCACTTTCATGTATGGGTCTTTACTGGTTTAATATCGACAATATTTATCTTGGTTTATTTTTTTATTTTCTGGCTTTAATTTCTTTTTGGGCTAGTCTAGTGTTTTATAATTCATATCTTCCTGATATTGCTCACAAAAATCAACAGGATTTTATAAGTGCTAAAGGTTATGCATTAGGTTATTTTGGAAGTGTTTTACTTTTAATATTTGATCTTGCTATGGTAATGTTTCCAGAAAATTTTGGAATTACTGGCGATAATCCTGAGTTAGTGGCAATGAGGTATTCTTTTATCTCTGTGGGTATATGGTGGATAACATTTAGCCAGTACACATTTTATCACTTGCCTGACCAAAATGAAAAAAAGAAAATTATTAAGGATGTAGTTTGGAATGGGTTCAAGGAGCTTATTGAGGTATGGAATGAATTAAAAAAAATAGTGATAATAAAAAAATATCTAATAGCTTTTTTTATTTACAGTTCTGCACTTCAAACTGTATTGTTAATTGCCGCTTATTTTGGTGAACAGGAAGTTAATTGGCCAAAGGATGAGAAAACCATTGGATTAATAGTTAGTATTTTATTAATTCAACTAATTGCAATGTTTGGTGCAATTTTAACTTCAAAATTATCTGAAAAATATGGTAATATTTTTACATTAATTATATTAAATGTTATTTGGGCTATTTTATGTATTGGTGGTTATTTTATTACAGAACCAATTGAGTTTTATGTAGCTGCCGCTTTTGTTGGATTAATCATGGGAGGCATACAAGCTTTATCTAGGTCTACATTTTCAAAAATGATCCCGAAAACTGATAATACGACATCATATTTTAGTTTTTATGATGTTTCTCAAAAAGTTAGTATTGTTTTTGGAATGACATTATTTGCCTTCGTTGATCAAATTACAGGAAGCATGAGAACTTCTATTTTAGTTTTTGTAATTATTTTTTTGATAGGAGCATTGCTTTTAAAAAGAATTAAGATTAAGAATTATTAAATCTTTATGGCATGAAACTTGAAATATTCATTTTATAAATAAATGTTTTTTGTTGATTTGTGATTTAATCAGATATATATAGTTTTTTTTAATTCATCAGCATGACACATTGACCTAATTATAATTTATGTCTAATACCAAAATACTTAATCTTGACATGCTGTCACTTCAAAATATTGATGAGGATTCTGATTTAATTCCATTGATGACATCTGATGATGAAGAAGCTATTTCTAAAGAATCACTTCCTGATAAATTACCTATTTTACCTTTAAAAAATACAGTTATGTTTCCAGGTGTAGTTATTCCAATAACTGCATCAAGAGATAAATCAATAAAATTAATAAAGGACTCAAATGCTAATGATAAATTAATTGGAGTTGTTTCTCAAATTGATCCAAAAGTACAGTCACCTACTTTAAATGATATTCATCCAACAGGAACTGTAGCCAAAATATTAAGAGTTCTGAAAATGCCAGATGGTAATGTTACCGTCATAATTCAAGGAAAAAAAAGGTTTTCTATTGAGCAGATTTTAACTGAAGAACCATATATTACCGCTAATGTAAAGGAGATAGTTGAATTAAAACCTGAAAAAAATAATAAAGAATTTAAGGCAACAATTGAGTCTATAACTGATATTGCTCTTAAAATTATTGAAGAAAATCCTAATATACCAAGTGAAGCTTCGTTTGCTATAAAAAATATTCAAAGTGATTCCTTTTTAGTAAATTTTGTATGTTCCAATATGAATTTATCTGTTAAGGAAAAGTATGAAATATTAAACACTAGCGACTTAAATAAAAGAGCACTTTTGTGTTTAAAACAAATGAATGTTGAATTACAAAGACTTTCATTAAAAAATGATATACAATCTAAAGTAAGATCAGATTTAGATCAACAACAAAGAGAATATTTTTTACACCAGCAGCTTAAGACAATTCAAGAAGAATTAGGTGGTGTTTCCTACGACGAAGAAGTAAATGAAATGAGGGTCAAGTCCACTAAAAAAAAGTGGTCAAAAGATATCAATGAACACTTTAAAAAAGAACTGTCTAAGCTTCAGAGAATGAATCCTCAAGTTGCTGAGTATTCCATTCAAAGAAATTATTTAGATACTTATCTAGAACTTCCTTGGAACGAGTTTTCAATGGATAATTTTGATTTGAAAAGAGCAACTAAAATTTTAGATAGAGATCACTACGGATTGAATGATGTTAAAAAAAGAATTATTGAGCATATCGCAGTTTTAAAATTAAGAAACGATATGAAATCTCCAATTCTTTGTTTTAATGGTCCTCCTGGAGTAGGTAAAACATCATTAGGTAAATCAATAGCTGAGGCTTTAGGAAGAGAATATGTAAGAATTTCCCTAGGTGGTCTTAGAGACGAGTCCGAAATAAGAGGGCATAGAAAAACTTATATTGGCGCAATGCCTGGAAGAATAATTCAAAGTTTAAAAAAAGCAAAAACCTCAAATCCAGTATTTGTTTTAGATGAAATTGATAAACTTTCAGTTGGAAATCAAGGAGATCCTTCTTCAGCAATGTTAGAGGTTTTAGACCCCGAACAAAATACTTCTTTTTATGATAATTTTATTGAATCAGGATTTGATTTGTCTAAAGTTATGTTTATCGCTACATCAAATAACATTGCTAATGTACAGCCTGCGCTAAGAGATAGAATGGAGATAGTACATGTGTCTGGTTATACAATTGAAGAAAAATATCAAATTGCAAAAAAACATTTAATTCCAAAACAAATTAAAGAACATGGTTTATCAAAAAATATCATAAAAATTAATAAGCTAACATCTGAAAAAATAATTGAGGGTTATACTAGAGAATCTGGGGTAAGAGGTTTGGAAAAACAAATTGCAAAAATAATAAGAAATGTGGCTAAGTGTATTGCCATGGATGAGGAATATTCCTCTGATTTAAATTTAGAGGATATTAATAAAATTTTAGGTGTATCAATTTCTAAAGATCAATATGAAAATAATGAAGTGGCAGGAGTTGTAACTGGTTTGGCTTGGACTCAATTTGGTGGAGATATTTTATTTATAGAATCAGCCCTTTCTAAAGGTAAAGGAAATTTATCTATTACTGGTAATTTGGGTAAAGTAATGAAAGAATCTGCTACAATAGCTTTGGAATATATTAAGTCCAACGCTGACGATTTGTCCATAAAACTAGAAACATTAACTAAGCACAACATACATATTCATGTTCCAGAGGGCGCAACTCCTAAAGACGGCCCTAGCGCTGGTATTACAATGTTAACTTCACTGGTTTCACTATTGACACAAAAAAGAGTAAAATCAAAACTAGCCATGACCGGAGAAATTACTCTTAGAGGAAAGGTCTTGCCAGTAGGTGGTATTAAAGAAAAAATATTAGCTGCTAAGAGAGCAAAAATTAAAGAAATTATTTTGTGTCAGGATAATAAGAAAAATATTGATGAAATCGATTCTAGTTATTTAAAAGGATTAAATTTTCATTATGTTTCAAATATGAAACAAGTTTTAGATATTGCAATTACAAATCAAAATGTAAAGAATTATAAAAATTTAAATGTCAAATAAGATTATAATAGCAATTGATGGCACCTCATCAACTGGTAAAAGTACTTTAGCCAAGAGAATATCTAAACAATTAAACTATTTATATATTGACTCTGGAGCTATGTACAGAGCACTAACTTATTATGCTATTCAACGTAAATTTATTTCTAATTCTCATTTTGATAAAACTAAATTGATTGCAGATATTCCAAACATAAATATTGATTTTAGAAATAATTTAACAAATAATAATCTTGAAGTTCATTTAAATGGAATTTCATACGAAAATAAAATCAGATCTCTTGAGGTTTCTAATTTAGTTAGTGAAATTGCAACTGTAGATGAGTTAAGAAAACAAATGGTTCTTGTTCAACACGCTCTTGGTTTAAATAAAGGTGTAATAATGGATGGGCGTGATATAGGAACAGTTGTTTTTCCAAATGCTGAATTGAAATTTTATTTAGAAGCGACAACAGAACTAAGAGCTAAAAGACGTTATGACGAACTACTTTTAACTGATAAAAACATTACCTATGATGAGGTTTTAGATAATATAAAACTTAGAGATAATCAAGATACTACAAGAGAACATTCACCATTAAAGAAAGCTAATGATGCTATGCTTATTAATACAGATAATTTAACCTTAGATGAACTTGAATCTAAATTACTTTCATATATAAATCCATTAATTACAAAAAATTTATAGATAATTTGTTTTATCTATAAATAGAGTTTATTTTCGCAATCCTTTTAATAGGTTTATATAGATATTTAAAAGGTTTTATAAATATTAATTCTTCTAATTTATTCCTTCATTCTATAGATAAATTAGAATACAAATTTTACGGTATGTCAGAAGAAAAAAAAGACAGTAAACCAAAAAAAGCTGTTAAAAAAACTACCAAAGCTGAGAAAATTAAAGCTCCTACAAAACCCACAAAGAAAGTAAAAGTTAAAAAAGAAATTGTTGAAGTTGTTGAAACTTTAGCTAACGAGGTTGTTGAAGTTGTTGAAACTTTAGATAACGAGGTTATTGAAAATCAAACTGAAGAAACGTTAGTTGAAGAGCCTTCAGCTGAAGAATTTTTAAAAGATTTTGACTGGAATTTGTTTGAGGAAGGAATAGAAACTATAAAAGACGATAAACTTTCTGAGTTCGAAAAATTAGTTGAAGAAAATTTTGTTGACACTTATAATGAAAGTGTAATTGAAGGTACTATAATTAGTTTAACCGACAGAGAGGCTATTATAGATATTAATGCCAAATCTGAAGGGGTCATTTCTTTAAACGAATTTAGATATAACCCTGACTTAAAAGTTGGTGATAAAGTTGAAGTTTTAGTTGATATTCAAGAGGATAAAACAGGTCAATTAGTTCTTTCACATAGAAAAGCAAGAACTATAAAAGCTTGGGATAGAGTTAATGATGCTCACGATCAATCTACTGTTGTTACTGGTTTTGTTAAATGTAGAACTAAAGGGGGAATGATTGTCGATGTTTTTGGTCTAGAAGCTTTCCTTCCAGGATCACAAATTGATGTTAAACCAATTAGAGATTATGATCAATACGTTAACAAGAACATGGAATTTAAAGTTGTAAAAATCAACCATGAGTTTAAAAATGTTGTTGTTTCTCATAAAGCATTAATTGAAGCAGATATAGAACTTCAAAAGAAAGAAATTATAGGTCAATTAGAAAAAGGTCAAGTACTTGAAGGAACTGTAAAAAATATAACTACTTACGGAGTATTTATTGATTTAGGTGGTGTAGATGGTTTAATTCATATTACTGATTTGTCCTGGAATAGAATTAATCATCCTAGCGAAATACTTGAACTAGATCAAAAGTTAAATGTCGTTATATTAGATTTTGATGATGACAAGTCTAGAATTCAACTTGGTGTTAAGCAACTAAGTGCTCATCCTTGGGAATCTTTAGATGAAAAGCTAAAAGAAGGTGATAAAGTTAAAGGTAAGGTTTCAGTTCTTGCTGATTACGGAGCTTTTGTTGAAGTTGTTGATGGAGTTGAAGGTTTAGTACATGTTTCTGAAATGTCTTGGTCAACGCATTTGCGTTCAGCTCAAGATTTTGTTAAAGTTGGTGATGAAGTTGAAGCAGTTGTTTTAACTTTAGACAGAGAAGAAAGAAAAATGTCCTTAGGAATTAAACAGCTTAGCTCTGATCCATGGACAGATATTACTAAAAAATATCCTGTAGGTTCTAAGCATTCCGGAATAGTTAGAAATTTCACAAATTTTGGAATTTTTGTAGAACTTGAAGAGGGAATCGATGGATTAGTATATATCTCAGACTTATCTTGGACTGTAAAAGTTAAACATCCTTCTGAATTATTTACAGCTGGAGATAACATTGATGTTATTGTTTTAGAATTAGATTCAGAAGCTAGAAAGTTAAGTTTAGGTCACAAGCAAACGATGGATAATCCTTGGGATGCTTATGATAAAACTTTTGCTGAAGGAACTTCTCACAATGCAACAATTTCTGACTCAAATGACAAAGGTGCTACCATTATTTTTAATGATGATATAACAGCATTTGTTCCCAACAGACATTTAATTAAAGAAGATGGTAATAAGTTAAAGAAAGGTGATACTTCAGATTTTAAAGTTATTGAATATAATAAAGACTTTAAAAGAGTTGTAATGTCTCACACTGTTTTGTTTAATGATCAAGAAAAGAAAAACGTTAAAGAATCTTTGAAAAAAGTTAATGTAAAAGAATCTGATAAATCAACTTTAGGAGATTTAGATGTTTTAGCTGACTTGAAAAAGAAAATGGTTGATGATGAGAAAAAGAAAAAATAATATTTCTTTAGTATAAAAAAAAAGCATCTTATTTAGATGCTTTTTTTTTACGATAATATTTCTTTTACTAACCAATCTCCTATTTCACTTGTTTTGTAAGCTTTATTTCCGTCTGCTAAATCTTCAGTTACTATTGATTTTTCAAGTGACGATTCCACTACTTTTCTAATTAAATTAGCTTCATCTTTCAAACCGAAAGTATCTTCGAACATCATTGCTGCAGATAATATTGTAGCTAAGGGATTTGCTATGTTTTTTCCTGCTGCCTGTGGATAAGATCCGTGAATAGGCTCGTAGAGTGATGTTTTAAGGCCAACAGATGCTGAAGGCATTAAACCCATTGATCCTGAAATTACAGATGCTTCATCGGTAAGAATGTCACCAAATAAATTTTCCGTTATTAATACATCGTAAGAATTAGGCCATTGAACAAGTCTCATAGCTACCGCATCTACAAACTCATAACTAACATTGACCTCAGGATAATCTTTCTCTAAAGATTGAACTGTTTCTCTCCAAAGTCTTGATGATTCCAGTACGTTAGCTTTATCAACACAGCATAATCTTTTAGATCTTTTCATTGCTAATTCAAAACCTTTTATTGCCAATCTTTTTATTTCTTTTCTTGTATAAGTACAAGTGTCAAATGCTGTATTACCATTGTCTAATCTTCCTCTTTTTCCAAAATAAATACCACCAGTAAGTTCTCTTAAAAAAACTAAATCTGTTCCTTCAATCCTTTCCCTTTTTAGAGGAGATTTGTCTATTAAAGATGGAAATGTAAAAGTTGGTCTAACATTAGCAAATAATCCTAAATCTTTTCTCATTTTCAAAAGTCCTTGTTCTGGCCTTACTTTCGCACTTGGATCATTGTCAAATCTTGGATGTCCTATAGCTCCAAATAAAACAGCATCTGATTTTAAACAAATTTCATGTGTTTCTTTTGGATAAGGATCGCCTACAGCGTCGATAGCGGCTGCACCTGTTAATGCATGCATCCATTTAATATTGTGATTAAATTTTTTTGCAATTGCATCAGAAACTTTAACTGCTTGTTCAATTACTTCAGGTCCTATTCCGTCACCAGGTAACAGGGCTATATTTAATTCCATATATTTTAATTTGAGATAATATTTAACATTTTTTCTGTTGATTTAATTGCTGAAACAGTTTGGTCTGAATCTAAACCTCTTGTTACAAATTCTTTATTATCATTTTTCCATGTAATAATTGTTTCGCACAATGCATCAGAATTACTACCAGGTGGAATAGTTACTGAATAATCAATTAAATCAGGAAGAATAAATTTGTTTTGAGAGTATATAGTTTTTATCGCATTAATAAAAGCATCAAATTGACCGTCTCCTGTTCCAGTTTCTAAAAATCTTTTACCATTAATTTTTATTTCAACTTTTGCAGACGGTTTTTCTCCTTTTTTATGATTTAATATATAGGATTCTATAATTACTTTCTTTTTAAAATCTTCACTATTTATTATATCTGATATAATATAAGGAAGATCTTCAGCTGTAACCTTTTCTTTTTTATCACCAAGTTCAATTATTCTATTGGTTACTTTTTTTATATTTTCATTGTTTAATGTTAAACCAAGTTCTAAAAGATTCTTTTTAATATTAGCTTTTCCTGAAGTTTTTCCCAGCGCATATTTTCTTTTTCTTCCAAATCTTTCAGGAAGTAAATCATTATAATAAAGATTTTTTTTACTATCACCATCTGCGTGAATCCCGGCTGTTTGAGTAAAAACATTTTCACCTACTATTGGTTTATTTGCTGGTATTCGAAAACCAGTAAATGCAGACACTAATCGACTAACTTTATATAAAGACTTTTCTTTTAAATTAATCTTAATTTCAGGCAGAAAATCTCTTATTACCGCAGCGACACTCGCCATTGGCGCATTACCTGCTCTTTCACCCATTCCGTTTACAGTCAAGTGAAGACCTTGGCATCCAGCTTTTAATCCTTCTATCACATTTGAAACACTCAAATCATAATCATTGTGAGCATGAAAATCAAAATGCATCTCAGGATATTTTTTAATTATAGATGAAATATATTTAAATGTTTCGTTAGGACTAAGTATTCCAAGTGTATCAGGAAGTAAAATCCTTTTTACCGGTAATTTTTTAATAATATCTAAATATTCGAAAACAAAATCTTGAGAATTCCTCATTCCGTTACTCCAATCTTCTAAATAAACATTTGTAACGATTCCTTTTTTATCAGCTTCATTTATCGCATTGATTACAGATTTAAAATAATCTTTTGGTGTTTGCTTTATCTGATGAGTTAAATGATTTAAAGAGCCTTTAGTTAGAAGGTTTTGTACTTTAGCTCCAGATCTTAAAAGCCATTCAAGCGAGATGTTATTATCAAGAAATGTAAGAATTTCTATTTTATTTAAATAGTTATTTTCTTTAGCCCACTCTGTGATTTTATTAACAGCTTCAAATTCACCTTTAGATACTCTAGCTGAAGCCACTTCAATTCTATCAACTTTTAATTCGTCAATTAATAATTTGGCAATAGCTAATTTTTCAGATGACGAAAAAGACATTCCTGAAGTTTGTTCACCATCTCTTAACGTAGTGTCCATTATTTCAACATGTCTAGTCATTTTTTAAAAATTATAGAGGGGTTGTTTTAGAAAATTTTATAATATCATCTTTAATATTCATTAAGTAATCAATATCGTCATATCCGTTCAACATATTTTCTTTTTTATATGAATTTATTTCAAATGATTCTGAGATATTCAATTTTTCTATTGTTACTGTTTGGTCAGGAAGACTTATGATGATTTCAGATTTAGGATCATCAAAAACTACTTTAAAAATTTTATCTAAAAATTCTGGAGATACCTGAACTGGTAAAACTCCTATGTTTAAGCAATTTCCTCTAAAAATATCTGCAAAAAAACTAGAGATTACACATCTGAATCCGTAATCATAAATTGCCCAAGCAGCATGTTCTCTTGATGAGCCAGAACCAAAATTTTTTCCTCCAACCAAAATTTTTCCATAAAATTTCTTATTATTTAAAACAAATTCCTTTTTAGGTGTATTGTCAGAGTTATATTTCCAATCTCTAAATAAATTATCACCAAAACCAACTCTTTTGGTGGCTTTAAGAAATCTAGCTGGAATTATCTGATCTGTGTCAATATTTTCAATTGGAAGAGGTACACAGTTGCTTTTTAGTATTTTAAATTTTTCGTAAGCCATATTAATATAATGTTCTTGGATCAGTTATTTTACCTGTAATTGCTGCAGCAGCAGCAACTAAAGGACTTGCTAACAAAGTTCTGGACCCTGGACCTTGTCTTCCTTCAAAATTTCTATTTGAAGTACTTACCGCATATTTTCCTGATGGAATTTTATCATCATTCATTGCTAAACAAGCTGAGCATCCAGGTTCTCTTAGTTCAAAACCAGATTCAATTAAAACATCAAGTAATCCTTCATCTTTTATTGCTTTTTCAACTTGATGAGAACCGGGAACTAGCCATGCTGTAACATTAGATGCTTTCTTTTTGCCCTTAACAATCTTAGTAAATTCTCTAAAGTCCTCTATCCTTCCGTTTGTGCAGCTACCTAGAAATACAAAATCAATATTTTTACCAATCATACTTTGACCTTCGTCAAAGTTCATATAATTAAGTGATTTCATATAAGTTTCAATTCCACTATCTTGGTTTTTTGCTAAAGGAATTTCTTTAGAAATACCAATTCCCATTCCAGGGTTAGTTCCAAATGTTATCATTGGATTGATTAATCTACCATCAAATTTTAATTCTTTATCAAAATCAGCATTATTATCAGATTTTAATGTTTTCCAATATTTCATTGCCTCATTCCAATTATCATTTTTTGGAGTAAATTCTCTATCTTTTATATAATCAAAAGTCTTAGAATCAGGAGCTATCATTCCACCTCTTGCACCCATTTCAATACTTAGGTTGCACACCGTCATTCTTCCCTCCATAGACATTTCTCTAAAAACCTCTCCTGCGTACTCAACAAAATATCCTGTTGCTCCAGACGTAGAAAGTTCTGATATTATAAAAAGAGCAACATCTTTTGGGCTAACTCCTTTAGTGAGTTTTCCATCAATTGTTATTCTCATTTTTTTTGGCTTAGGCTGCATAATACATTGAGTGGATAAAACCATTTCAACTTCAGATGTTCCAATTCCAAATGCTATTGCTCCAAATGCACCGTGAGTTGAGGTGTGTGAATCTCCGCAAACAATAGTAGCACCTGGTTGTGTGATTCCGTATTCAGGTCCAACAACATGAACAATTCCATTTTTTTCGTGACCTAATCCCCAATATGAAATTCCGTGAAGCTCTGAGTTTTTTTCAAGAGCCAATAATTGATTCGCAGAAAGCGGATCTTGTACAGGTAAATGTTGATTTATTGTTGGAGTATTGTGATCGGCTGTTGCAAATGTTTTTTCAGGAAATAAAACTTTAATCCCTCTATTTTTTAATCCTAAAAAGGCAACTGGACTAGTCACTTCATGCACCATATGTCTGTCTATAAATAAAACATCTGGTCCTCCATTAATTTTATGAACTACGTGTGAGTCCCAAACTTTATCAAATAAGGTTTTACTCATTTTTATATATTATAAAGATTTTTTAATTATTTTAGGAATATCTTCATCTGTAACTTCTTTTTTTATATCGGCAAATTTTAGAAATTCTGGATAAATTAAATCTAATTCGTTTTTAGATAAATCAATACCAATTTTTTTGGCTCTGTATGCTAATGCAGCTCTTCCACTTCTCGCTGTAAGAATTATGGCTGATTCATTAACTCCAACATCTAACGGATTAATGATTTCATAAGTTTCTCTATTTTTGATAACTCCATCTTGGTGTATTCCAGAACTATGAGCAAAAGCATTTGCACCAACTATTGCTTTATTTGGTTGAACAGGCATTCCCATGCCTTCAGAAACTAAATTGCTTGTATCAAATAATAATTTAGCATTTATATTAGTATCAAGGTTAAGATTTGGGTGTTGCCTCATAATCATTACAACTTCTTCAAGAGAAGTGTTTCCAGCTCTTTCACCTATGCCGTTTATTGTACATTCTATCTGTCTAGCACCATTAATTATTCCCGCTATCGAATTAGCTGTAGCTAAACCTAGGTCGTTATGGCAATGACAAGAAATTGTAGCTTTATGGATGTTTTTTACGTTTTCAACTAAATATTTTATTTTTTCTCCATATTCATAGGGTAGGCAATATCCAGTTGTGTCAGGAATATTTAAAACAGTTGCTCCTGCTTCAATCATCTTTTCACAAACTCTTGCTAAGAACTCATTTTCAGTCCTTCCAGCATCTTCAGCATAAAACTCTACATCTTCAACAAAAGTTTTGGCATACTTAACAGCTTCAAATCCTGTTTCCATAATTTTTTCTCTGGAAGATTTGAATTTATGTTGAATATGTGAATCAGAGGTGCCAATACCAGTATGTATTCTAGGACGTTTAGCTTTTTTTAAAGCACTTGCAGCAACTTTAATATCATTTTTAACAGCTCTAGTTAATCCACAAACTGTAGCATTTTGAACAATTTTAGAAATTTCTACGACAGATTTAAAGTCTCCGGGGCTTGAAACGGGAAAGCCAGCTTCTATAACATCAACTCCTAATTTATCTAGCCTTTTGGCTATAACTAATTTTTGTGATGTATTTAATTTGCACCCTGGAACTTGTTCGCCATCTCTTAATGTTGTATCAAAAATTTTTACAAATTCTTTTGCCATTTACTTTTTATTGCTATTTACTGATCGTGTAAGATGTAAAAGTAATAAAATAGAATAAATATATTTACTAATATTTGACTAATTAATACATAAATCCCAAATTATATTTTTTGGAGGATTCGCAGTTATTGTAATTATGTTTTTGGAGATAGGATGTTGAAATTCAATTTTTCTAGAATGCAGGTGAATACTACCATCTTTATTTGATCTTGGAAATCCATACTTTAAGTCACCTTTTATTGCCATTCCTTTATTAGAAAGTTGAGTTCTTATCTGATGATGTCTACCAGTTTCTAATCTAATTTCAAGTAAAGAATATTTATTTAATGTGTGAATTTGTTTATAATATAAAATTGATTTTTTTGCTTTTATATTTTTTTCATTTTTGACATATGATTTATTTTGTTTACTGTTTTTTAAAAGAAAGTCTTCTAATTTAACTTCTTTTTTTTCTGAAATTTTATTAACTATTGCCCAATATGTCTTTTTAATGCTATTTTCTTTAAACATCTTGTTTAGCCTAGTAAGTGATTTTGATGTTTTTGTAAAAATAATTATTCCACTAGTAGGTCTGTCCAATCTATGCGTAATTCCTAAATATACATTTCCTGGTTTATTATATTTTTCTTTTAAATAATATTTAACTTTTTCTCCTAAAGTCTTATCATTTGTTTTATCTCCTTGAGTTAATTCGCCAGGTTTTTTATTTATTATAATTAAATGGTTGTCTTGAAATAAAATATTTTTTTCAAAAAGATTAATATTGCTCATCTTGATTTGGAAAATCTAAATTTTTAACGTCTTTAATATAATTTTTGATGGCTACTGTCATGATTTCATTTAAATCGACATATCTCCTTAAAAACCTTGGATTAAATTCTGTTGTTAAACCAACTAAATCATGAGTAACTAGTACTTGACCATCCACATCAGATCCAGCTCCTATTCCAATTACTGGACTTGAAATTGAAGAAGTAACTATTTTTGAAATTTTTGCAGGTATTTTTTCTAATACTATTCCAAAACAGCCTAATTCATCTAATAATTTTGCATCCTCTATTAATCTTTTTGCCTCTTCTTCTTCTTTTGCTCTTACAGAGTAGGTTCCAAACTTATAAATAGATTGAGGAGTCAATCCAAGATGTCCCATTACGGGAATACCAGCATTTAATATTCTTATTATCGATTCTTTAATTTCAGAGCCACCCTCCATTTTAACAGCGTGAGCTCCAGATTCTTTCATTATTCTTATCGCTGACCTTAATGCTTCTCCTGAGTTTGATTGGTAACTTCCAAAAGGTAAATCAACAACAACTAATGCTCTTTTTACTCCTCTTACAACAGATGATGCATGGTAAATTATTTGATCTAAAGTTATTGGTAATGTAGTTTCATGTCCAGCCATAACATTTGAAGCAGAATCACCAACTAATATTATATCAATACCAGAATTATCAATAATTTTTGCCATTGAATAATCATATCCAGTTAACATTGAAATTTTTTCATTTCTAGTTTTCATTTCTCTAAGTGAGTGAGTCGTTACTCTTTTATATTCTTTTTTAGACATGATTTATTTTTTTACAAATGTAAATTTATTTTAAAAATAACAACTGACACAGTGTCATGTGTATTAATATGGCATAATGATTGAAATACAATAGATAATAAAAAAAATTTATAATGAGTAAAATAATTGGTATTGATTTAGGAACAACGAATTCTTGCGTTTCAGTAATGGAAGGTAATGAACCTGTGGTAATTCCTAATGCTGAAGGTAAAAGAACTACACCTTCTGTAATTGCTTTTGTTGAAGGTGGTGAAATTAAAGTTGGTGACCCAGCTAAAAGACAAGCTGTTACTAACCCTACAAAAACTATTGCTTCTGTTAAAAGATTTATGGGTAATAAGTTTAGTGAATCCAAAAAAGATGCGGACAGGTCTGCTTATAAAGTAGTTAAAGGTGATAACGATACTGCAAGAGTAGATATTGATGGTAGACTTTACACACCTCAAGAATTATCTGCTATGATACTTCAAAAAATGAAGAAAACAGCAGAAGATTATCTTGGAAGCCCAGTTACTGAAGCTGTTGTTACAGTTCCTGCATATTTTAATGATGCACAAAGACAAGCTACTAAGGAAGCTGGTGAGATTTCAGGATTAAAAGTTCAAAGAATAATAAACGAACCTACTGCCGCCGCCCTAGCTTATGGTTTAGATAAATCTGGAAAAGATCAAAAAATTGCTGTTTATGATTTAGGTGGAGGTACTTTTGATATCTCAATTCTTGAGCTTGGAGATGGTGTTTTCGAGGTTCTTTCTACTAATGGAGATACTAGGCTTGGTGGTGATGATTTTGATGAAGAAATTATTAGTTTTTTAGCTGAAGATTTTAAAAAGAAAGAGGATATTGATTTGAGAAAAGATCCAATGGCACTTCAAAGATTAAAGGAAGCTGCAGAAAAAGCAAAAATAGAATTATCTTCTTCAACACAAACTGAAATTAATCTTCCTTACATAACTGCAACTGCATCTGGACCTAAACACCTTGTTGTTTCTCTTACAAGATCTAAATTTGAGCAACTAACAAGTGATTTAGTAAAAAGATCTATGGAACCTGTTAAAAAGGCAATTGATGATGCGGGTTTAAGTATAAATGAAATAGATGAAGTTATTTTAGTTGGAGGTTCAACTAGAATACCTGTAATTCAAGAGAAAGTTGAAAAGTTTTTTGGTAAAAAGCCTTCAAAAGGAGTAAATCCTGATGAGGTTGTAGCTATTGGAGCTGCAATTCAAGGTGGTGTTTTGACTGGTGATGTTAAAGATGTTTTACTTTTAGATGTCACACCATTATCACTTGGAATTGAAACTATGGGTAGTGTAATGACAAAGTTAATTGATTCAAACACTACAATTCCAACAAAAAAATCTCAAGTTTTTTCAACAGCTGCTGACAATCAACCATCCGTAGAAATACATGTGTTACAAGGTGAGAGACCAATGGCAAAAGATAATAATACAATTGGAAGATTTCATTTAGATGGAATTCCACCTGCTCCAAGAGGAACTCCTCAAATTGAAGTGACTTTTGATATTGATGCTAATGGTCTAATTCATGTTACAGCTTCTGATAAAGCTACTGGAAAGACTCAAGATATTAGAATTGAAGCTTCTTCAGGACTTTCAGAAGAAGAAATTGAAAAAATGAAAAAAGAAGCTGAAGCTAATGCTGAATTAGATAAAAAAGCAAAAGAAGAAGTTGATACTTTGAACAGTGCTGATGCAATGATTTTTCAAACTGATAGTCAATTAAAAGAATTTGGAGATAAGATTCCAGATGACAAGAAAAAGGCTATTGAGGATGCTCTTGATGTTCTTAAGAAGGCTCATGAGTCTAAAGATGTAGATTCTATTAAAACTGCTCTTGATGGTATTAATGAAGCTTGGAAAAATGCTTCTGAAGAACTTTATAAGGCACAAGCTGAAGCTCAGCAAGCAAGTGGAGCTGGTGCTCAGCAACCTGAGTCATCCGAAAAACCTAAAGATGATTCGGACGATGTTCAAGATGTTGATTTTGAAGAAGTTAAATAATTAAAATTTTTAATTTTTAAAAAGCGCATTAGTTTCTAATGCGCTTTTTTTTATATTTATAATATATGGACAAAAGAAAAATATTAGAAAGGATTAATTCATCAAATAAAAACACGTTGATGGATACATTGGACATTGAATTTATTGATATTGGTGAAGATTTTTTAGTAGCTAAAATGCCAGTCACTTCTAAAGTTTATCAACCAGATGGAGTTTTACATGGTGGAGCTACGGTTGCATTAGCAGAATCGGTAGGTAGTGCTGTTTCATATATGTCTGTAGACTACATGAATAAAACAGTAAGAGGAATAATTATTTCAGCTAACCATTTAAAAAGTGTTAAAGATGGATACATTTATGCTAGAGCTACACCTCTTCACAAGGGAAGATCAACTCAGCTTTGGGAAATCAAAATTACTGATGATAATAATAATTTGATATCTCATTGTAAGCTCTCTACAATGGTTTTAAATAAAAAATAATAAAAATGTTTTTAGAAAATGCTTTAAGTATAAAAAATAACCTTTGGAGATACGCTCTAGGTTTGCTAATAATATTTATTTTTACTCAGATAGGTACAATTCCTTTTGTTGTTGCAATTTTTCAAAAAGTTGGGTTAGAAGGAGCTGCTAAAATTAGTCCATCAAATATGATGACAGTATTAGAAAACAGTAATCTTACTTTTTTCTATCTTTTATTATCTTTTTTTATTGGTTTTGCTGGCTTTTTAATTGTTATAAAATTTCTTCATAATCAATCCCTTAAATCTGTTACAACGGCCAGAAATTCAATAGATTTTAATAGAATCTTTACTGCCTTCATAAGTATATCTTTACTTATAATATTAAATTTATTATTTTCTATTTACTCAAGTCCTGACGAATATATTTTTCAGTTTAGTTTAAATGATTTTTTAATTTTAGGATTAATAGCTATTATATTTATCCCCGTCCAAACCAGTTTAGAGGAATATGTATTTAGAGGATATTTAATGCAAGGTTTTGGTGTATTTTTTAAAAATAAGTGGTTTCCTTTATTTGCAACTTCATTAGGTTTTGGATTATTACATTTATCTAATCCTGAAATAGATAAACTGGGAAACATAATTATAATACATTATATAATAACTGGATTATTTTTAGGTGTAATTACTTTAATGGATGATGGAATGGAACTTGCCCTAGGATTTCATGCAGGAAATAACCTTTTAATAGCATTGCTTGTTACAGCAGACTGGACCGTATTTCAAACTAGTTCAGTTTTTAAATATATAGGAGAACCTGACATTGTAAATCAAATGTTTTATTCTTTGTTATTTTATCCACTTTTGTTATTTTATTTTTCAAAGAAATACCGATGGACTAACTGGAAAGAAAAATTAATAGGAAAAATAAGTTAAACTTTTAAGTATTTTTTAACATTTAGTTTATGAATTTATTTAGATATTGTGATTAACAACAATTAAATATAATGGCTTTAAATAAAAATGGAATTTTTGGAATCGCATCTTTTATTTTAACTTTTTTAGGTATAATTTTAATTCTTTTGGGTGTATTAAAATATATTGAATATGCAATAGGTTTTAGCGTAGTCGGAATTGGTTTTATCTCAGTAGGATGGGCATTTAATGCACTTAAAGGAAGGGTTTAATCAAATTGACTTCGTAAAATATTTTAACAAAGATTTAGAGTTTAACAATCATTTTAATATTACCTCGTTTGTAGGGACTATCATTATTAGGAATCTCCTTGAAACCAAATTTTTTATATAAATAAATAGAGTTTTCTAAAATTCTGTTTGAATAAAGTAGTATTTCTTTATATCCCAAAAGTCTTGCTATTTCAAATACATGCTTTAGTAATTGTTGACCATAACCCTTACCTTGATATTTTTCTGTAACCGCCATTTTACCTAGTTCTACACATCCATCTAAAGGTGGAAGAAGTGCGTATGTAGCTATTACTTTATTATTAAGAATTCCAAAGAAAATATGGCCACCTTTATTAATGATTTCTGACTCACAGTTTTCTAGTAGAACAGCGTCATATGGTTCTACAGTAAAATATTTTTTAAGCCACTCTTCATTTAATGTTTTAAAAAATGAACGAAGGGTAGAGGAGTATTCACAGATTTCCATAGCTATTATCTACCAATCATGTCTTCAGGCTTAACCCATGCATTAAATTCATCCTCAGTTAAATAGCCTGTTTTTAATGCAGCTTCTTTAAG